>Ga0335078_10001049_pt1 | contig 42123 bp, 33 predicted proteins | sample Lox_Sample_32_FD_206711 | JGI IMG/M metagenome (GOLD analysis project Ga0335078, IMG submission 206711) | Soil microbial communities from Loxahatchee National Wildlife Refuge, Florida, United States - Lox_Sample_3.2 | ecosystem: Environmental > Terrestrial > Soil > Wetlands | place: USA...
TGTCGTAGCCTCCATGATTCTGATTATCGCAGTGGATGTTTTTGTGACCCGGTTTTTGATGATGGTGCTTGGGACCTGACCTGCGCTGACACATGCCGTCGCCCACCCTACCCCTGGAAAAGGCCTCGCCTCCCGCCCAATCGCCGGCGGGAGATGCCATCGTATTCGAGAATGTTTACCTGGCGTTCGATGAAAAGGTCGTCCTCAACGGAATCTCCTTCTGCCTGCCGCACGGCGAAACAAAGGCCATCTTCGGCGTTGCCGGCTCGGGAAAGAGCACCATACTCAAGCTGGCCCTGGGGCTGCTCAAGCCCGACGCCGGCCACATCTACGTTCTAGGCCAGGATGTGGCCCAGATGGCGGAACAAGACTTGTTCGATCTCCGCCGCAGAATCGGCATGGTATTTCAGGAAAGCGCGCTATTCGACTCGCTCACTGTCCGCGAAAATGTCGCCTTCCGCTTGATGGAAGAAGGCAACGTGTCAGACGAGGAAATTGAGCGCCGTGTGCGTGAAGCTCTCAGCTTCGTGGAACTGGAGCACACTATAGACATGTTCCCGGCGCAGCTTTCCGGAGGTATGCGGCGGCGCGTGGCCATCGCCCGCGCCATCATTGCACGGCCGGAGATCATTCTTTACGATTCCCCAACCGGTGGCCTTGATCCGGTGACGTCCACAACCATCGTAAATCTCATCATCAAACAAAGGGACGTATACAAGACCAGCTCGCTGCTGGTCTCCCACCGTTTGCAAGACGCCTTTACCATGGCCACGGAATGTTTCGACCGCAAGACCAACCGCACCCAACGGCTGCCCCCGGGATCGCGCGCCGAAGTTCCCCTGACTTTCCTGGTGCTGCGAGAAGGCAAGGTGATCTTCGACGGCGACGCGCACCAGCTGAAGCGCTCCCGCGATGATTACATCAAAGAATATATCTCGTAGCTAATGTTAGCGCTCGACTTCGGCAACGGCCTTGCGCCGGGCCTCCTGCAGTTTCATCATCCGCTGCAAACGTTCGCGGCCTTGCCTGGTGCGGGTGGCCAACTTTTCGGCGCGCAGGAAGCAGTCGGGAGAATTCGCCTTCTGCCGGTATTCTTTGAGGTAGGGGTAGATTTTTGCCAGGGTGAACCAGAGTTCCCCGCAGGCATCGAACACGAGATCTTCATTCAGCGCCCCGCGCAATACCAGCGAGGCCACCATCTCCCAATACCCTCCGACCTGCCGCAGCCATGCGCTCTCCGGACCGGGAGTGGCGACCGTTTTCAGAATGTCGTCCGCGCTCTGCGGCCAAAATGACGAGGCCCACCAGGCGCGCGCCTTGCGCATCTCCGCCTCACGGCGCAGGTCATAGAGTTGAAGAATTAATTGCGCATCCGCAGATGTGGGTTTCTTTGCCATAGGCAAGCTCCTGTTTATCGGATGAGAACTGAATCAGTTAATGGTGGCTCCAGGTAACTGCAGAATTCGAGGAGGACCGCGACTAAACCGTCCCTACAGCTTCTGCCGGTGGAGGCTCTCCCGTCATCGCCCGCTCGAAGTCGCACTCCTTGTTGGGACAGGCGATCACTGGGCCGGCTTTCAAGTTCTTCTCCACCAGATATTCGCTGCCGCAACTCGGACACTTCTCCGCGATCGGCTTGTGGGCCGACGTGAACTTGCAGTTCGGATAATTTCCGCAGCCGTAGAACGTGTTGCCTTTGCGTGCCCGCTTTTCGACAAGATCACCCTCTTTACAGAGCGGACACTTCACCCCAATGTAATTCTGCTTTACGTACTTGCAATCCGGATATCCACTGCAAGTGGTGAACTCGCCATAGCGCCCATGCCGGATCATCAGATTGCGCCCGCACTTCGGGCAAAGCTCGTCCAGCGGAATGTCAGGGACGCGCTTACCCTGGTCTAACCGGCGCGTAGTCTTGCAATCCGGATATCCCGTGCAGGCCATGAACTGCCCGAAGCGCCCGCGTTTCAGTACCATCACCCGCCCGCAATTCTCGCAATATTCTTCCTGCGTGGTTTCCTGGATATCGGCGGAATCCAGGTCCGGCAGGTTGATAGGATTTTCCTTGGTGAAAGTACAACTGTTGGGATCTTCTTTGTCGTAGGAACTGCACGCGTAGAACGACCCGTGCTTGCCCCACTTGATTACCAGCGGTGAGCCGCAACGCTCGCACTTTTCGTCGGTCGGCTTCTCCATCCTCTTAATGTTCTCCATGTGCTTGGAGGCATACTTGAGGTCCTTCTCGAATTTCTTGTAGAACTCAGTGAGGGCGCCGGTCCAGGTTTCCTTGCCTTCCTCAATTTCGTCGAGTTCTTCCTCCAGCCGCGCCGTGTACTGCACGTCGAAAATGTCGGGAAAGTTTTCTACCAGCAGATCGGTCACTACCAGTCCGATCTCCGTAGGCACAAACTTGCCCCCGATTTTCTGTGCGTACATCCGCTCCTGGATAGTGGTCAGAATCGCGGCATAAGTCGAAGGCCGCCCGATCCCTTTCTCCTCCAGTTCCTTCACCAGCGAAGCTTCGTTATAGCGCGGCGGAGGTTCTGTGAAATGCTGCTCGGGCTTCAATTCGCGCAGCGTCAGCTTCTGCCCGGCTTCAAGCGCGGGCAGCTTGTGCTTCAACTCCTCATCTTCTTCGTCTTTGCCTTCTTTCGATTCTTCGTAGACTTTCAGGAACCCGTCGAACTTCATGACTGAGCCGGTCACGCGGAACCAGAAAGTGTCCGCGCCGGACTTGGCGTCTATGTCCACGGTAGTCTGGTCGAACACCGCCGGCATGATCTGCGACGCTACAAAACGCTGCCAAATCAGTTTGTAGACCTTGTACTCATCTTCTTTCAGATACTGCTTGATCTGGTCAGGATGGCGCAGCACGGAGCTGGGGCGAATGGCTTCGTGCGCTGCCTGTGCTTCCTTCTTCTCCTTATATGTATTGGGCGCCTCGGGCAGATACTGTGGACCAAACTCGCTGCCGATGTAGGTTCGTACCTCGGCGATCGCATCGGCGGAAACGCGGGTTGAATCGGTACGCATGTAGGTGATGAGGCCGACCGAACCTTCTTCGCCCAGCTCCACACCTTCGTAGAGCCGCTGCGCGATCATCATGGTGCGCTTTACGCTGAAGCGCAGCTTGCGCGAGGAATCCTGCTGCAGCTTGCTGGTGGTAAACGGAGGCGCCGCGTTGCGCCGGCGTTCCTTCTTCTCAACCGAGCGCACCAGCCAATCGGCTTTTTCCAGCGCGGCGCGGATCTTCTCTGCATCCTCGCCGTTGCTGACTTCAATCTTCTCTTCGCCCTTGCCCAGAAAGCGCGCATCGAACGCCGGGGGCTTCGAAGCCGCCAGGGTCGCATCAATCGTCCAGTATTCTTTCTTCTCGAACGCTTTGATTTCGCGTTCGCGCTCGACGATCAATCGCAGTGCGACCGTTTGCACCCGCCCGGCGGAAAGGCCACGCCGCACTTTGTCCCACAACAGCGGCGAAACCTGATAGCCCACCAACCGGTCGAGCACGCGGCGCGCTTGCTGCGCGTCCACCAGATTGCGGTCTATATCGCGAGGATGCTCGAACGCTTCCTGCACCGCCCGCTTGGTGATTTCATTGAAAGTGACGCGCTGGATGCGTTCCGGCTCTCCATCTTTCTCTTTCTTCTTCTTTTTCTTTTTGCTGCCGTCACCCAGTTCTTCGGCCAGGTGCGCGGCAATGGCCTCACCCTCGCGATCGGGGTCAGGGGCCAGGAAGATGGAGTCCGCCGACAGAGCAAGCTTTTTCAGCCTGACCAAAACTTTTTCTTTGCCCGGAATCACGATGTATTCCGTCTCGAAATCGTTGTCGGTATCCACACCCAACGTGCTCTTGGGCAGGTCCTTCACATGGCCGAGCGAAGCTTCGACCGTGTAACCCTTACCCAAATATTTTTGGATGGTTTTCGCCTTAGCCGGCGATTCGACGATGACTAACCCTTTGGCCAATTTGTCCTCAACATGATTTTCTGTTCCCGAAGCTAGCACGAATAGGAGGAAAGAGCAAAAACCGCTCTTAGCTTTTAGCCATTAGCTCTTAGCTTGCGACCCGCGCCCCTGGAGCGCTTCGTAATCTCCCAGAAAGCGCGGAAAGCATCCTCATACTCTCACCCAGCATGCCGTTTGGCGCCGCATAATCGTTCTCGCTCAAGTGCCCCAGATCGCGCGACAGCAGCACAATGATAAGAAAGTTCCGCGCCGGAACCCATTGCAATTTGAATGACGGCCCATCTCTCCGTCCGACCTGCGTCCACAGCCTTCAGCCAGGTTTGCGGGTATGGGCGAACAAGACCCCCGCATCTGGCTTGTCAACCCAAGCCGCTCTTCGCCAGGAAACCCCTTCGTACTCTTGTTCAAGCTAAGAGCTAACAGCTAGAAGCTAAAAGCTTTTAACGAAATTCTTCCCCGGCAATTGCCTCACTTTCCCTGCCAACTCCAACTCAAACAGAGCTGCGAAAATTTCTGACGATGACAGCTCCGGTTCCAGGCGCTCCACGATCTCGTCAATCTGCGTGGCTTCATCCGCCTTTAACAGCGCGAAGATTTTCTTTTCGTGGGGAGGCAGGTCGGATTCCTTGAATAAAGATGCAGTCTGCCCCACCGAGGATTCATCGCCGGCTGCGGGTTCGAGCGTAAGTCGTACTGCCGCAGGGAGTTCCTCCCACACATCCTCCCAGGTCGCAACCAGCTTCGCGCCCTGCTTGATCAGCGTATTCGGCCCCCAGGAGTTCTTGTTGGTGACGTTACCGGGGACTGCAAACACCTCGCGATTCTGTTCCAGAGCACAGCGCGACGTGATGCGGGTGCCGCTGTACTCGGCGGCCTCGACGACGAGCACTCCGATCGAAACGCCGCTGATGATTCGATTGCGAATAGGAAAATTCTGCGGCGCGGCAAAGGTCGCCATGGGGAACTCCGTGATTACCGTCCCGCCCAGAGCGAGAAGCTGGTCAACCAGGCGGCCATTTTCCTTGGGATAGATCACATCCAATCCGGTGCCGAACACTGCCACAGTTTTTCCCTTGGCCGAGATTGCCCCGCGATGCGCGGCAGCATCTACGCCACGCGCCAGGCCGCTGAAAATCACCAGGCCGCGCGCCGCCAGGTCGCAGGCCAGCCGCTCTGCCATTCCCAAGCCGTATGGCGTGGGGTGACGCGTGCCCACCACCGCAATTCCCGGCTGCGACAGTGCCTCTACATTTCCTCGCACATAAAGAGCTATCGGCGGATCGTAAATCTGCTTAAGCTGCGCCGGGTAAGCGGGATCGTCTGGCGTGACCACCCCGGTTCCGGCGGCGGCGGCCTTCGCCAGTTCTTCCTGCGCCAGCTCCAACGACTTTCCCGTTCCCAGCGACTGCGCCGCCACCGCCTGAACTCCCGTGGCCTCGAGTTCGGTCAAAGACGCTCTGAATATGCCTTCCACGCCACCGAAGAATTCCACCAGACGCCGCGCCTTGGTGGGACCCAGACCAGGGGTGAGAACTAAAGCCAGCCACTCCCGCGCATTCGTTTCAGACTTCGGTTGAACCAACTTCTGCTTCACAACAGCAACTTCGGACACGGAGTCCTCCAATGATTGCTTCTCGGCGGACTCTAAACATGGCGAAAAACCCATGTCAAGGTCAGATGACACAAGGCAATGTTTACATTACCCTTGAACCATGAGGCGCCTGCGGATTTCAGCCATCTCCTACCTCAACACCGCGCCTCTGTTGTGGGACTTCGAGCACGGCGCCGCGGGCTCTGACTTCGACATTTCCTACACTGTTCCCTCGCAGTGTGCCGCTAGCCTGCGAGCGGGTACTGCCGATATCGGCATCATTCCGGCCGCAGCCTACGCCACGATCCCCGGGCTTGCAATTCTGCCGGGAGTTGCCATTGCCTCGCGGCAGGCGGTGCGCTCCATTCTGTTGGTCAGTAAGGTGCCTCTGGAGGAGATTCGCAGCGTCGCTCTGGACACTTCTTCGCTCACCTCAGTCGCTTTGGTCAAGGTCCTGTTCGCTAAATGGTGGGGAGGGAGCCGAAGCTTTGCCGCAATGCCGCCTGATCTTGACGCGATGCTGGAGCGGCACGATGCCGGGTTGCTCATCGGGGATCCCGCTCTGCAAGTGGACCGCGACCGCTACGAGAGTTATGACCTGGCGGAAGAATGGATTCGTTTCACCGGCAAGCCCTTCGTGTTTGCCTTCTGGGCAGTGCGGCAAGCGGCGCTGACAGAAGCGGCCACCGAACCGAGCCTGGTGGCGGCATTTCAGGAATCACGCGAACACGGCTTGCTTCCGCATAACCTGCAACAAATTGCCTGCGAGTGGGCGCCTCGTCTGGAAATAACGGAACAGGAAGTCATAAGCTATCTCACCCAGAATATCTACTACCGCCTCGACAGCGACTGCATTGAGGGGCTGCAGTTGTTCTACCGTTACGCGGCAGAGTGTAAAATTTTGTTGCCTGCGCCAGCATTACAATTCCTGCGAACGGGAACGCCAGCCGCAGTGTGAGCCGTCCAACTATCTTTTGCAGGGCTGACTCTAACCGATCATGATGCCAATCCCTATGGCGTTTGTCGCCTCCGCGCTTGGGCGCTGGATGCACCATTTGGGCGGGCCGGGCTTGTTGCTGCTTGGCCTGCTGGACAACTCTCCCGTACCACTTCCTGGCAGTATGGACATCCTCACTATCTGGCTGGCGGCTCGGCAGCCGGACTGGTGGCCGTTGTATGCGGCCCTGGCGACAATTGGGTCCCTCCTCGGCGGCTACGTCACTTACGCTCTGGCGCGCCGGGGCGGCAGACAGGCCATGGAGAAACGGCTGTCGAAGAAAAACGCCACGCGGGTTTACCGTTACTTTGAGCGCTGGGGGTTCCTCACTGTCGTCGTGCCCGCGTTGCTGCCTCCGCCCTTCCCGATTGTTCCTTTTCTGGTGGCGGCGGGTGCGCTGCAATATTCGCCCAAAAAGTTCCTGAGTGCGCTGGCCTTCGGCCGAGGGGTGCGGTTCACGATTATCGCCTCGCTGGGCGCAATCTATGGCCGGCACATCGTCCGGTTTTTTGCCAAGTACTATCAACCGGCGCTCTGGATTCTTCTCGCTCTGGCAGTGCTCGGCGGCGTGCTGACTTTGATCGGATATCTCAGGCATGAAAGAAAGCAACCCGAATCCGCCACTCCCGGGGTCGCACATCGAAAAACGGCATGATCTGTCGCCAAGAACGACCGCCGAGAGCGCTGAGAAGCAAATTTGCCAGTGTCCTCTACCACTCTGCTGGAACAACCCGCGTCTCTCCGCTAGAATTACTGAAGCCTTCTATGTCTCTAACCAAGCAGCAGGCTTTGGAACTCTTTCAGTCCGATGATCTTGTGGGCATCGGCATGGAAGCCGATGCGGTGCGTTGCAAGCTGCATCCCGAGGGCGTGGTCACTTACATCATTGACCGCAACATTAATTACACGAATTTCTGCACCGAGTACTGCACCTTCTGCGCCTTCTACCGCCCGCTGAAAGGGCCAGCTGCCAAAGAGGGCTATATCCTCAATTTCGATACCATCTACGAAAAGATTCGCGAGACGGTCGAACTGGGCGGTACCGGCGTGCTCATGCAGGGGGGCTTGCATCCCGATCTGAAAATTGACTGGCACGAGCAGATGCTGCGAGGAATCCGCCAGCGTTTTCCCAAGGTGCATTTGCACTGCTATTCTGCGTCGGAAATTATCGCCATCGCCGAATACAGCGGGCTGACGATCCGCGACACCATCGCCCGCCTGCGCGATGCAGGCCTGGATTCCATTCCCGGCGGCGGCGCGGAGATCCTCGACGACGAAGTCCGCTACAAAATTGCCCGCCTCAAATGCCTGACCGACGATTGGATCAATGTCCACCGCACCGCCCACCAGCTCGGCATGAGAACCACCGCGACGATGATGTTCGGGGTGGGCGAAAAGTACGAGCACCGCATCAACCACTTCCAACGGCTCTACGAACTGCAGGAAGAGACCGGGGGATTTACAGCCTTCATCCCGTGGAGCTTCCAGCCGCAGAACACAGCGCTCGGCGGCCGCCACTGGGATGAAGCTACGGCCGTAGAATATTTGAAGGTCCTGGCGATTTCGCGGATTTATCTTTCGAACTTTCTCAATGTGCAATCGAGCTGGGTGACGCAGGGCCTGAAAGTCTGCCAGATGGGCCTGCGCTTCGGCGGCAACGATGTGGGCTCAGTAATGCTGGAGGAAAACGTAGTGCGAGCCGCCGGCGTCACCAACTGCACGACGGAAGAAGAACTCCGCCGCATCATCCGCGACGCCGGATTCCGGCCAGCCCAGCGCGATACGCTCTACCGCCAGTACTTCCTGAACTGAGATGTTCGAAGCCGTCGATCAAGAAAAAATCCAACGGTATCGCAAGCTAGTGCAATCATTGACGGATCTAGGCAATAGTCACGCCAAGTCCCTTAAAACGAAACGCCATCAGCTTACGTATTTTTACTTTGTTCGTTGTGCTGCGTTGGTGTCCGGAGTGGTCGTACTCGTCGAAAACAAGCATCTTTCGGCCGCATTCGCACTGCAGAAGAGTGTCGCGGATGCGGTAACAACGGACTTTATCTAGGTTATGCGGTTTTGTCGACGTCCTTAGATGTCATTGAACATCCGCAGCAGGTGGCTTACAAAGTGCTCGCCGACTGCACCTTGCTGATGATTAATTTTCTAAGCAACGTCTACATATTGGAGAATATCGACTTATCCCCGTTGAAAGCGCTAGTGAAGGAGTTCCAACAAGCGCGTAGCTGAACTTCCAACACCAGCTACGCGACGGTAATGAACGGACTTTATCTAGGTTATGCGGCGGACGTGCACGAATTTAACCGGCTTGTTTTCTTGCCGATGAAGGGCAGGGAGCCTGCGCCTCGGTCCCGCAGGCACTCCGGTTTTGACGCTTTAATGCCGAACCCGACGGGACTCGAAGCCGCATCTGCCCTGCCTGTCAGCGGCACCGACCGCATACTTCCCACCCGTTCTTTCCGTACTTTTTGTCTAGCCACTCTCTGGCCTCGATCAACTCCTCAAAGAACAGTTTGTCGTACGCCCTAGTGGACATCACTTCCAGCGATTCACAGTTGACTTGATGCAGCAACTTACGGTCCATGCGGTCGTTAAAGATGAACCCGTCACCAAGCCGAATAAGCTCAGTGAGTTCCGCGTGGCTTTGTATTTTCAGCATGGCAATGATATTGGTCCAAGCCCTCGGGTCCGAAGCCGGCCCGCAGCGGGGACCTAGACCGAGGGACCTAGACCGAGACGATACGCCTCGAACGCATTCGACACCAGGTTGGTCGTCACATATGGGTGTGACGGACTTACAGCTTTCTACCCGGCCCGCGCTACTGCTATAAAAGCCTTATAATCAGTATTTTATAGCGTCGCTGAATGCGCACCTTTTGCCCTCTCAGGTACAATGTGAACTCCACATTGGTTGTGGAAAGCCGCTGGCCAGGATCCCCCCGCTGATTGCCGCTCACATCCCGGCGTATATGATGGCCTTCCTACTGGCCTCGCGCGGCATTGGGCTGTATATTCGCCAGCATTTCCTCGACAAGACTTTCCAGGGCCTCTACCAGGTCAATGCCTTTGACTTGGCCTTGTTGATCCCCTATTTCATCGTGCTCGTGCTGCTGGCGGGCTACGGTATGCACCGTTATATCCTGGTCTACCTTTATTACAAGAAGCGCAAGAATCAGACTACCGATCCGCCGAGCCATTTCTCAGAGTTGCCGCGAGTGACAGTTCAGCTCCCAATCTTCAACGAACGCTTCGTGGTAGACCGCCTGCTGGACGCCATTTGCCGGCTGGAGTACCCGCTCGACAAACTCGATATCCAGCTTCTCGACGACTCCACCGACGAAACCCAAACCGTGGCCCGCGAACTCGTAGAACACTATGCCACGCAGGGATTTCCTGTCATCTACCTTCACCGCACCAACCGCGAAGGCTTTAAAGCCGGTGCGCTGGCTGAAGGGATGAAGACCGCGAAGGGCGAATTCATCGTAATCTTCGACGCCGACTTCGTTCCCCCGGCGGACTTCCTGCTGCGGACGATTCACCAGTTCACCAACCCGGAAGTCGGCATGGTGCAAACGCGCTGGACCCACATCAACCGCAATTATTCATTCCTCACCCAGGTGGAGGCGATCCTGCTCGACGGACATTTTGTGCTGGAGCATTCCGCCCGAGCGTGCAGCAATGTCTTCTTTAATTTCAATGGCACTGCCGGAGTCTGGCGCCGACGGGCCATCGAGGAGGCCGGGGGTTGGCAGCACGATACGCTTACGGAAGACACCGATCTTTCTTATCGCGCCCAACTCAAGGGCTGGAAGTTCGTTTATCTGCAGAATGTGGAATGCCCGGCGGAACTGCCCGTGGAGATGACCGCGTTCAAGACCCAGCAGGCCCGTTGGGCCAAGGGCCTGATTCAGACTGCCAAGAAGATTCTTCCCCAAGTCCTGAAAAGCGACAATTCATTTCACGTGAAGCTGGAAGCCTGGTATCACCTCACTGCCAACCTCAGCTATCCGTTGATGATCGTGCTCTCGGTGCTCCTGCTGCCGGCGATGATCATTCGCTTCTATCAGGGCTGGTTTCAGATGCTGTACATTGACCTGCCCCTGTTCATGGCGTCTACATTTTCCATTTCCAGCTTCTATCTGGTTTCGCAGCGGGAACTGTTTCCGAAAACCTGGTACCGCGCCCTGCTGTATCTTCCTTTTCTCATGGCGTTGGGCATCGGACTGACCCTCACCAACACTCGCGCTGTGCTTGAGGCGCTTGTGGGCCGCCAATCCGCGTTTGCCCGCACGCCCAAATACCGCGTGGAATCGCGTAAAGACAAAGTGAAGTCGAGCAAATACCGGCGCCGCCTGGGCTGGGTGCCGTGGGCGGAGATGCTGATCGGCTGCTATTTCGCGCTGGCGGTGTACTATGCGGTGACCAACGAGAATTACATCACCGTTCCCTTCCTGATTTTATTCGTAGTGGGCTACTGGTACACCGGGCTGATGTCTCTGCTGCAGGGGCGTTTCTCCGGGCTTTCCTTGAGCGGCGAGAACCATACCAAGCCGTTCCCCGTGGGCGTCTGAACCTTTTGTGCTCAGCAGCAATCCATCGGCGCCGCGCTCCGCATGAGAATGAAGTTGTGATCGGGCGATGGCTGGCATGGCTCCCAAACCAGCCAATCGCCTTGCCAGTGGCAATCGCTATGCCGCCCGGGGTAGAATCCCTACCGTCTTGCGCGCCCCCATCCGGGGACGAACCTCGACAGCCTTCCAGGGAGGATCCCATGCGCGAGCGTCACAAACGTCTTCTGTGTTTTCTCTCTCTCAGCCTGTTGCTGCTTCCGTTCCTGAGTTGCAGCTCAGCCCACGAAAGCGACGAAAGATATTTCTTCGTCGCTGCCAATATAAAAGTGCCCTACTGGCAAACCGCCGGGGCGGGATTTATGCAGGAAGCGGTGCAGTGGAAAATCCGCGCTGACTTTGTCGGCCCCGACACCTACGACCCACAAGCCCAATTGGAGGCTTTCCGTAACGCGATGCAAGCCAAGCCCAGCGGAATCCTGGTGGCGCCGGTTGACGCGAAGCTGTTGAACGACGACATTGACAAAGCCATCGCCTCCGGAATCCCGGTTTTGACGATGGATTCCGACGCCCCCGGCAGCAAGCGCCTCTTCTTCATCGGCACCAATAATTACCAGGCCGGCTTCATCGGAGGCCAGCGTCTGGCCAAGGAACTGCAAGAAAAAGGCAATGTGGTCGTCTTCACTATGCCTGAGCAAACCAATCTGCAGGAACGGCTGCATGGCTACCGCGATGCGCTAGCCTTGCATCCGCAGATCAAGATCACCCAGATCGTGGACATTAAAGGCGACCCGCGCGTGGCCTTCGACACCACCGGCCAGATTCTCGGCAAAGAGAAGGACAAGGTCAACGCTTTCGTTTGCCTCGAAGCTCAGGCGGGCAAGGAAGTGGCAACCGTGCTCGACAGCAATGGCATTAAAGGCAAAGTTGTGATGGCCATGGACACCGATCCTGATACTCTGGACTGGATCGGCAAAGGCGTGATCGCCGCGACGATATCGCAAAAGCCTTACACCATGGCGAGCTTCGGGCTGAGGATGCTGGACAACCTGCATCACAACAAAATCACGCCCCTGGACAAGAATTGGGCGGAAGACAGCTTTGCCCCGATTCCCGCTTTTGTGGATACTGGTTCTTCGCTGGTTGATCAGAGCAATGTGGCCGCTTTCCGCGCGGCGCAATCCAGCGCAACGCCAAAATAAATGGGACCCTCACATTTTGCGGTTCGCAAACTCTTGCTGTTCCTTGCGGTCGCGGCCCAGCTCGGCTGGGCCCTCGACCGCCAACCCAACGCCGACTACCGCGTGCGCCGCCAATCCTTGGCCGCGAAGACCCAAGGCGGCGCGGTTCTTTTGTTTGCACCCCAGGAGGCGGAGGGTCCGAATGATTTGTACGGCTACAGGCCGGACGACAACTTCTTCTACCTCAGCGGATGGGCCGAACCGGGCGCTGCTTTGCTGATTGTTTCTGCTGGATCGCAGACCGATTCGCGCCCATACACTGAAATCCTGTTCCTGCCCGCGCACAACGCCGTCCAGGAACAATGGACTGGCCCCAAGCTTGGCCCAGAGAATCCCGACGCCGGCAAGATTACCGGCTTCGACCACGTCGAACTGCTCGACGATCTGCGCGCCGACCTGGTGAAGTATCTGCCCAAGCCGCGCGCCACGGTTTACACCGACGTTCCCGCATACGGCGAGACCTCCAATTCCTCTGAGTCGCTCGACTGGCTCAACCGCAGCAATGCCTTTTCAGCTTACGTTTCGTTCGCCGATGTTCGGCCGCTGCTCGCCTCTCTCCGCACCTTTAAGGACGCCGGAGAAATTGAGTTAATCCGCAAGGCGACCAACGCTTCGATCGCCGCGCAGTTGGCGGCTATTCACGCTATCAAGCCGGGAGTGACGGAGCGGGAAATTTCTGCCCTATTGCAATATGAGTGGGGCAAGCGCGGCTGTGAACGGCCGGCCTACGCTCCCATCGTCGGTTCAGGCTACTTTTCAACTGTCCTGCACTACTCGGATGATTCGCAGACCATGCACGCTGGCGATGTGGTTGTGATGGATGCTGCCGGCGAATATTCTCTCTACGCCTCCGACATCACTCGTACCATGCCGGTTTCGGGCAAATTTACTCCGAGGCAGCGCGAGATCTATAACGTCGTGCTGGGAGCGCAGCAGGCCGCCATCGCTGCATTTCAATCCGGCAAGTCCACCTTGCGCCGCGGCGGGGAGAACTCTCTTTACAAAGTTGCTTACGATTACATCAACTCTCACGGCAAAGACTTACACGGTGACTCGTTGGGCAAGTATTTCATCCATGGGCTCGGCCATTACGTGGGACTAAACGTCCACGATGACGGCGATTATGATGTTCCGCTTGGCCCGGGAGCTGTCTTTACCATTGAGCCCGGCATTTACATTCCGGAAGAGAAACTGGGCGTCCGCATCGAAGACATTTTGTACGTGGATAAAGATGGAAAATTGATTGACTTCACAGCCTCGCTGCCGCACACCGCCGAGGACATCGAGCGAGAAATGGCGCATTAGACTGTGTGGCGCGGACACTCTTGTCCGCGAAGCTGATCGTCCGGGCGAAGGTCTGCTGCTCTACGACGTCTCGCGGACAAGAGCATCCGCGCCACATGCTTGCTCTTCTGTTATCCTAGGTAGCCGTGCGAATGATGTGGTGGTACATCATTCTTGCGTTGAGCGCCGGAGCAGTTTTGTGGGCGTGCGTCGCGGCCGTTGTACGGGTTCGCGGCCACGTCAAAGAAACCGCGTCCCGGAGGGTCAGCAGCAACGACACGGCCGGCAAAGAATAGCCGCGACAGGAAACACTCATGGCAAAAGCGACAGTTCAGGTCCTCAAGCCGCAGCCCCTGGTGACGGAATGGGCACGCAACGCCGCGTTGGTAGTCGGTGCCAGCCTCTTCGTGGCCCTGTGCGCGCGCGTAACCATCCCTCTGCCCTTCACTCCGGTGCCTTTGACCCTGCAAAACTTTGGCGTGCTGTTTGTCGGCCTTACGCTAGGCAGCCGGCGCGGGTTCGCCGCCATGGCGCTTTACTTAGTGGAAGGCGCAGCAGGTCTGCCGTTCTTCAATCCCACCGGTGCCGGTGGTATGGCACAACTATTGGGCGTCACCGGCGGATATCTTCTAGCTTACCCATTCGTCGCCGGCTTGGCTGGCTGGCTCTTTGAGTGCGGCAAGAAGACCTTTGCCCGCGCCGCCATCGCTGGTCTGCTGGCGGACATCCTGCTCTTTGCCGTAGGCATTTCCTGGCTGATGGTATTCACTCACTCACTTGCGCAGGCCCTGCGTTTTGGACTCTTCGCTTTCATCTTCGCTGAAATCATCAAAATCATGTCCGCCGCCGCGATCGCATCCGGCTGGCAACGCCGCCTGAAGACTTAATCATGAGTTCGACTCGCACATTTTCTGGAGAATTACCCGCTGTGTCATCCGCTGGCGCTCCCACGAGTTCTTCGCTGCAGCCTCGCGAAATTACAATCGCTCACAGCCCCGACTCCGACGACGCTTTCATGTTCTACGGTCTCGCCACCAATAAGGTGCGCGTACCCGGCTTGCGCTTCACCCATACCCTCAGCGATATCGAAACCCTGAACCGCAAGGCCATGGACGGTGATGGCGCCTACGATGTCACCGCAATTTCCTTCCACGCCTATCCCTACATTCAGGATCACTACGCCCTGCTGCCCAGCGGCGGCAGCGTAGGCGAGGGCTATGGCCCCATGATCGTGGCCAAGCGCGCTTTCTCCGAGGAATCCATCCAGCGCAAGCGAATTGCGATTCCCGGCAAGTTGACCACGGCGTTTCTTGTGTTGAACCTTTTCGCGCCGGGCGTCGAGACTGATGTAGTTCCTTTTGACCAGATTATCCCCGAAATACTGGACGGCAAGCACGAGGCTGGACTCATCATCCATGAAGGCCAGCTGACCTATACGCGCTCTGGACTCTATCGCGTTCTGGATCTGGGCGCGTGGTGGTACAAGACCACTGGTCTGCCGTTGCCCTTGGGCGGTAACGCCATCCGCCGCAGCCTCGGGCCAGAATTGATGGCGAAGGTTGGCGCGGCGTTGCGGGAGAGCATTCAATACGCTCTCGATCATCGCGAGGAAGCGCTGAATTATGCCATGCAGTTCGCCCGCGATCTCGATTCCCGCTCCGCCGATAAATTCGTCGGCATGTATGTGAACCAGCGCACTCTGGACTACGGCGCCGACGGCCGCGAAGCCGTCCGCCGGCTGCTGGAGATGGGCCACCAGGCCGGCATCATCCCGCATCCGGCGAAGGTTGAGTTCGTCGGTTAGCTCCCGGATTCAGCGCGGCCAAAAATAACATCGCCAGAATGACAAACGGCAACGCTGCCGCCGTGCGCAGCGGCAGCAAGATCGCAAATTGGTTGTGCCGCAGATTTGCCCACAGCAGCGCCGCGACGGCCACGCCTGCCGCGGCAACCCATTGCCAGGAAAGAACCAGCCATCCAAGCCAGCGAATCGGTCCCAGGGCGTGCGTGCCATGATCGGCACCCGGACAGAACAGCCACAATATTCCCGGCAATAAAACCAAGTGATCGTAGACTGCCCCGCCGGTGGGCACTAGAACCACAGCGACCGCCAGCACAATCGTGACTGCAAGCCAGAATCCGGAAGACTGCGCAGTCTCGCGCCGCGCAAGCCAGCAAACTCTCGCTGCCAGGGCAAGCAGGAGTAGAGCCGCGAAGCCGCCTGCGAATTTCCCCAAGACTAACTGGGCCAGCGGCGGCTCGGTGTATTGGCGATACTCCACCAATGCCCGCCACCAATCTGCCGGCCATCCCGGTAGCACCGCGTAGCTTGAAACCACCAGCACCAGCAACGTGCCGGCGAAGCCGGCCGCAAAACCTTTACGCGATTTCCAGTCGCGCAGGCTCCACAAGAGCAACGCCAAAGCCAAGAGGACAATCAGTTGCGGCTTGATGGCAGCCAACGCCAGAAGAACACCAGCAAACGCGAACTTGCCCGAACGCAGCGCGGCCATGCCCGCCGCCAGCAGGAAAGAAACCGCCAAAGCTGGCTGCAGCGCGTAGAGCGCTTCCAGCACGGGATAGCTGATCAGGGTCAGCACAACGACGATGGCCAATAAACCGCCTCGCGCCGCGATTCCGACGGCATAGAACCACAACACAATGCTTCCGACCGCGAGCAACGGTCCGAGGAACGAGCCAACCGTCTGCACGGCTGGGAAGGACAGCAAGGCGCAGGGCGCGGCCAAGAGATCCACATACAAGGGATAAGAAAATGCCCGATAGTCTGGCGGCGGATCGTTCGGATTGTGCGGATCAAGAGCGCGGCCGAAGACTGCGACTTGAATCTGCCTTGTGGTTTCCTGGTTGTAGGGAGTATGCCGACTGGCTAAAAGTTCCCGACTGCTGAGCCAGACGGGATAGAAATCGCCGCCGTAGCTGTAAGGCCCGTAGAGATGCCTGGCGGTCCGCACGGCGCGTACTTGTGGGAGCAGCAGTCCGAAATAGAAATAACTGGTCCCGGCCGCCAGCACCGCTAACAAGATCAGCCTGCTGCGCCTCGATAAACGCACCGGGTAAGCCTAGGGCGGCAGCGGCATTTAATCAAGCAGCGTTATTGTTGCGAGAACAGGTGCCCCAGTTTTTCTTTCTTCGTGCGCAGGTATTCTTCGGCGTGCGTGCTGGGGGTGACTTCACAGGGCACACGTTCGACCACTTCCACTCCGGCGCGTTCCAGGGCCGCGACTTTGTCCGGATTATTGGAGAGTAAGCGCACCCGCGAAATTCCCAGCGCCTTCAGGATTTCTCCCGGCAAAGTGAACTCGCGCTGGTCGGCTTTGAAGCCTAAGCGTTCATTGGCTTCCACCGTGTCGAGCCCGGCATCCTGCAGTTCATAGGCCTGAAGCTTTGCCATCAGGCCAATGCCGCGCCCTTCTTGCTGCTCGTAGATGAGCACGCCTGCGCCCTCCTCCGCAATCATGGCCAACGACATTTCCAACTGCTGGCGGCAATCACAGCGCAGCGATCCAAACACGTCGCCGGTGAGGCACTGCGAGTGAACGCGGACTAAAGCCGGCGCCGAGCGTACATCGCCCATTACTAGAGCAACCGCAGTCTCTGGACGGCCATCCGAACCGGGCTCGCCTTCGAAACCAAAAATGCGGAACTTCCCCCAGCGAGTGGGAAAATCCGCCGCAGCCACTTGGCGTATGGAGTCGGAACTCACAAGACCATTATGACATCCACACCAGCCTAACCGCGCGGGAGATCCCCCACTGCGTGGAACTCACGCTGGTTCCGCGCTCTCCACCAACTCTGCGCCCACTTCTGCCTTGCCCTCAGCGCGCACGCGCAACCTGTACCAGACGACAATTGCGATCAGGGAAAACACAAAAATGATGGCCGAGATGGCGTTGATCTCCGGCGTAATTCCGCGCCGCAAGCGCCCCCAGATTTCCAGCGGCAGCGTGTTATCGCGACCGATCAGAAAGAAGCTCACCGCAATTTCGTCCATGGAAAGGGTGAAGATCAGCAGCGCCGCGCCAATAATCGAGAGCCGCAGATTAGGCAAAGTCACCCGCCAAAATGTCTGCCAATAATTCGCCCCCAGGTCGAGCGATGCCTCTTCCTGCGCGCGGTCGAACTTCTGCAGGCCGGCGAAAACCTCCGTTGTGGCCACGGAAATCAGCGCGGTCCCGTGGCCAAGGATGATGGTGAGTAAGCTCAACCTCACGTCGGCCTCGCGGAAAAGCATCAACAATGAAAGCCCGGTGATGATGCCGGGAAGAATCAGGGGCAAAAGGACCAATCGCCGGAACAGCGCTTTTCCGGGAAAGTTGGCCCGGTCCAGCGCCAGCGCCGCGGGAATGCCGAAGGCCAGCGAGATCGTCATGGCCGCAAAAGCCACCAGCAGGCTGTTGAATACAGCAGTCCAGATCGCATCGTCGGCGAAAAGTATCCGGTACCAGTTCAGCGTCAGGTCGTGCGGCGGAAATCCGCCCACGCCTTCGCCGTTGAACGAATACACGATGAGCGTAACGATCGGCAGATAAAGAAATCCGAAAACCACTGCCGCATGCACCGGCAGCCAGCGCGAGCTGCGCACGCGCACGCTCCCGCTCACCGGAAACTCCATTTCTTCTCCAGGTTCTCCGAGAGAAAGAGCAACCCCAGCACAAGTCCCAGCATGCAGAACGATATCGCCGCGCCCAGGGGCCAGTTGTAGGCGGCACCGAACAAGGTCACGACGATGTTCGAAATCATGATGCCGCTTGGGCCACCCAGCAGCATAGGCGCAAGAAAGTCTCCCAGGCTGAGCACGAAAGCGAAGGTGGCGCCAGCCAACACTCCAGGAATGGATAAGGGAAAAATCACGCGCCAGAAAGTCTGCAAAGGCGAAGCCCCGAGATCATGCGAAGCCTCCACCAGGTTCCGCGGGATGTGCTCCAGCGAAGCGTAAATCGGCAGAAGTGTAAACGGCGTATAGATGTGCGTCAATGTCAGCACCACGGCAAACGGGCTATAGAGCAGGAATTCCAGCGGGTGCCGCGTCATGTGCAAGTACTGCAGCGAGGTATTGAGAACGCCGTCGCTGCCGAGGATGGTTTTCCACGCGTAAGCCCGCACCAGATAACTGACCCACAGCGGAATGATCACCAGTTGATACAACAGATCTTTCCGCTTGCCGGCATAAAACGACAGGTAATACGCCAGCGGATAGCCAAGCAGCAACGAAAACACCATCACCCGCGCGGCGATCCATGCGGAGCGGAAGAGTGTCGCCAGGTAAACATCCTTCTGCATGAGTTCCTTGTAATTGTCGAACGTCCAGGAGTGCACAATCAATTGCGCCGGAGAAACCGACCAGAAGCTGTAGCAGAACAGCAGTGCGTAGGGGACCAGCAGGAAGACGGCAACCCACACCAATGGCGGCACGGTGACCGCGGCTCGGTAAGCACGAGAGAACATGCTTCAATTCCTCGCCGGAGATTCGCGCACCGGAATCGCCTCGGCCGGATCAAACTCGAACACCACTTCGCCCTCCCAATTTGCCCGGCTGGCGGCGCGCACGGAAAGCACCAGACCGCCCGCGCACTCGATCTGCAGCAATTCGGTTGCCCCGTGAAAAGCTTGTCCGCGAATCTGCCCGCTGAAGCGCACGGCACTCGCCTCACCAATGACCGGGGCTGGGCGAATGCTCTCTGGCCGAAGCGAGAAAAGTCCTGGCCCATCCGGCAAGCTCGCCGCCCAGGCAAGCGGACCGCAATGCGCCATACCGTTGTTAACCTCGGCTCGTAGCAGATTGGTGTGGCCAATGAACTGTGCAGTGTAGGCGGTTGTTGGCCGGCTGTAAATTTCTCGCGGCGAAGCAATCTGTTCCAGTTCGCCCATACGTAGCAGCGCAATGCGGTCGGACATCACCATGGCTTCTTCCTGATCATGCGTGACAAAGACGAACGAAATTCCAACCTCGCGCTGCAGCGACTTGAGTTCCACCTGCATTTGCCGCCGCAAGTTGGCGTCCAGCGCCGAGAGCGGTTCATCCAACAGCAACAACCGCGGACGGTTCACCAGCGCCCGCGCCAACGCCACGCGCTGCTGTTGACCACCGCTGATCTTCGCTGGCTTCGACCGCGCAAAGGCGACCATCTTCACCATGCTTAGCGCATTCTCAACCCGCGAAGTGACTTCCGCCGCGGGAACCTTGGCGACGCGCAGCCCATAGCCGACATTTTCGGCGACGGTCAGGTGCGGAAAAAGCGCGTAGTGCTGGAACACGGTATTGACTTGGCGCTTGTAGGGCGGCAACATGTCGAGCCGCTGGCCTTCCATGACGATCTCGCCGCTATCGGCGCTCTCAAACCCGGCAATGATGCGGAGCAGCGTCGTCTTGCCCGAGCCGCTTTCGCCCAGGACGGTGAGAAATTCGCCCTCGGCAATTTCCAGGGAAATGTCGCGCAGAACGGCGTTCTTACCAAAAGATTTCGCGAGGTTACGAATCACCAGCAAGGGGTTTGCGGACAGCGCCGTGCCAGGGCTAACGGGTTCACTCGCCGTGGAAGCCATTCATTCTCTCGACGAAACTGCCGGCGGGACGCCGGCGCTACGTTATTGCGCCGCCTTCACTTCATTCCAAATCTCGTTGTACTTGGCGCGCCGCGGAACATTCTGCCAGAAGTAGAGCCGCTTCTGATAATTGTCCACGTCGTCCAGATGCAGGCTCTTCACCTGCTCTGGCGTCATGAATTGCGCCGCCTGTGGGTTCGCCGGCGTGTATCCGGTCACGTCCGTCACTTTTTTCTGGGTCTGGGCCTCGATCATGTATTCCAGAAACTTGTAAGCCAAATCCTTGTTCTCGCTGCCGGCGGTGATCATCAAATGGTCAATCCAGCCCGTAGTATTTTCTTTGGGGATGGTTTCGCCTACCGGGAAGTGAATCTGTCGCAGTTGATTGGTCATCAGCGGCCAGCCCATCGCGGCGACCACCTCGTGGTTCTGAAACAAATTCGTCAACTCGCCGCCGGTGGACCACATCTTGCGAATGTTGGGCTTTAGCTCCAGCAACTTCTTCTTTACCGCCTCCAGTTGCTCATCGTTAAGGTTGTAAAGCTGCCCCGGATCAGGCTTGTCAAAGCCCAGAACCTGGGCCGCCATATAAACCGTCGAGAGATCGTCCCAGACGGAAATTTTGCCGCGATACCTCGGGTCCCACAAAATGCTCCAGCTATCCGGAGCTGTGGGGAACACGGTCGTGTCATAGATCAGCGGGTCGGGCCCCCACATAAAAGGCGCGCCATAGACTCGCCCGTTCACCCGCACCAGTGGCAACGAGGTCAGCTTGGGAGAAAGCTGGTTGTAGCTGGGAAGTTTCGCCAGATCCAACGGCTCGGCCAGTCCTGCCGCGGCGATTGAGGTGGCGACATCGCTGGAAGGAGATATCACGTCGTAGATCCCTGCGCTCCCGCCACGTAGCTTGGTCACCAATTCATCGCTCGATCCCATGTATGAGGCCGACACCTTGCAGTGATACTCGTCCTCAAATGGGCGCACGAATGACGGGTCGGCATAACCTTCCCAAACCAGCAGATTCAACGTAGGAGTCTTCTTGCCGCAGGAACCAAGCAGAATGACGACTGTAGCCAAACCTGCCAGCAGCGCGCGCCTCATCATGGCTGTGCCCTCGTTGTTGTCAGACTCGCGACGCCGGCCCACTTCGGCGACTCATACACGACTTTCCCTCCCACCATCGTTATCAGAACTTCCTCGCTGCCGGTTTCACTTGGCTTGATCTTGAACAGGTCCTTCGAAAGTACGATGAGGTCTGCCAGCTTGCCGGGCTCAATCGAGCCCTCAGTCTTCTCGCGTCGTCCGGCAATCGCGGCGCCAAGAGTGTACCCCTTAATCGTGTCTTGCAGGCTGATGCGCTCACTGGGCACAAATCCGCCGGGCGGAGTTCCTTCTGCCGTCTGCCGTGTTAGCGCAGTCTGCACGCCGGGCCACGGATTCAGCGTCACTACCGGCCAATCACTGCCAAAGGCCAGCCGTCCCCCAGTGTTTTCAATGCTTTGCCACACCCAGGCCCGCGAGGCCCGCTCCGGGCCTACATTCCGCGCCCAGATATCGAGCGTATCTTCGTCAGGATAGGCGTGGAGCGGCTGAAAACTCGCAATTACTCCCAGCTTGCCAAAACGCGGAATGTCCTGCGCGGAAATCGTTTCGATGTGCTCGATGCGCGGGCGCGCATCCTGCGTGTGATTCCTTTCGGCCGCAGCTTCGTAGGCATCCAGCGCCGTACGCACGGCCTTATCCCCGATAGCGTGAGTGAATATCTGCAACCCCCGCCGGTCTAATTCCGTGATCGCCTGATCGTACTTCACCGTCTCCCAAAACAGCTTGCCAATCTGCGAGGGGTCATCGCTATAAGGCGTGAGCATCGCTGCAGTGTGCGCTTCGATCACGCCGTCCAGCATGGTTTTCACCGCGCCGCCCGAGATCCAATCGTCGCGATATGTGGCGCGAGCCTGTTCAATCTTCTCGATTTCATCAGCGGTCAGCTCCGGCGGGTCGAGAAAATACGCCACGTAAAACCGCAAGGTCATCTGCCCCTTGCGGCGCAGTTCATCGTAGAGATCGAGATATTCGAAGTCCCCGCCGGCGCTGTGCACACGCGTGAGCCCGTATTTATTGGCCTCGCGCATCCCCAATCGGAGGGCGGCCAGCCGCTCTTCACGGGTTGGTTTGAGCATAAGCCTGGCGATTACATCGCCCGCCGACTCCTTCAGCGCCCCAGTCGCTTCGCCCTTTTCATCGCGTACAAACTTTCCATTCGGCGGATCGGGCGTCTCGCGCGTGACCCCAGCCAAAGCCAGCGCCTTGCTATTGGCCCACGAACTATGGCCATCGAACGCAACCAGATACACCGGCCGATCGGGCACCACCTCATCGAGAACCTTCTTGTCCGGCAGACCGGAAGGAGCAAACGTCGGATACGTCCAGCCCATCCCTGTGATCCAAGTGTCCTGCGGGTGCGAGGCCGCGTATTCCTTTACCCGCTTCTGGATCTCAGCTACCGTTTTCGCGTCATTGAGATCCACCTGGGTCAAGCCCAGCGAACCATCCATGAAGTGAATGTGGCAATCCACGAACCCAGGCAGGACCAAGTGCCCGCCAGCATCGAGCTTTTTGGTGGATGACCCGCGATAGGGCGCGACCTCTGCCGCCGTGCCCACCGCCAAGATTTTTCCGTCGCGAATGGCCAGCGCTTCCGCCCACGGCTGTTTTGGATTCACGGTATAGATCCGGGCGTTCAGCAGTACGGTATCCGCCGCAGGAACCTGCCCCGCCGCGGAAAGGAACGCGCAACATAACGTCAGAACCAGCGGCAGTCGAACCCCAAGGGTGTGAAGCATAGTAATTTGTTGCACCAAATCCTCAAGCCGTGAATGAGTCAAAGGATTGTACCAATGAAACTGAGAACTGCGATCCGCGTTCCGAGAACTGGGTTTCACGCAAACAACATTCCCACGGCGAGACAGGGAAACTCGCTTCCAATCCCGGAGAAAATCTCCAAACAGTGTTCCAGGGCGGCCTGTGACTCGCGATCACACTGCGATAAGATTTTCTTCTGGCGGCAAGAAGTTTTTTCCCCTTGACAGTGCGCAAACCGCTTCTCTAACCTTACGCGATTATAGTAAGGTTCGTCTTTCGCGCAAGCTTGCTTGATCGGTCATCATTGCCACGAATTTCCGGAGGCCCCCATGTGTAGTTTGCCGGCGCGCCGTCTTCCGGCCGTCTCACTGACTATCCTTGTCCTTTTCGCAAGCCTCTCCACCCTCACCTTCGCCCAGAGCACCGGCGGCCGCATCTTGGGAAGGGTTTCTGACCCCACCGGCGCAGTCATCGGCGACGTAAAGATCACGCTGACAAACCAGGCTACCGGTGTCATGCGCGATACCACTACCAACGGCAGCGGCGACTACATTTTTGTTGAGGTTGTGCCCGGCAAGTATGAGGTCACCTTCGAGCACGCTGGATTCAAGAAGAACGTGCAGAAGGACGTCAACCTCGACGTCAATCAGGTGATAACGCTGAACTCTGTTCTGCAGCTCGGCGCCACCCAGGAGACGGTCGAAGTCACCTCCGAAGCCCCGCTAGTTGACACCACCAGCACCCAGCTCGGCGCGGTAGTAGACGACCGCTCGGTCAGCCAGCTTCCGCTCAATGCTCGTGATACCTATCAGTTCCTGCAACTGCAACCCGGCGTGATGTCGTCGGTCGGCTCCAGCAACAGCATCGTGTACGGCAGCGATAGCGCCGGCGCCGTATCGGTAAACGGCGGCCGCGGACGCGCTAACAACTTCAGCGTCAACGGCGGCGATGCCAACGATCTCTTCGTCAATCTGCCTACCGTCCAGCCCACGCCCGACAGCATTCAGGAATTTCGCGTTATCACCAACACCTTCGACGCCGAGTATGGCCGCAATTCCGGTTCGGTAGTGAACGTCATCACGAAATCCGGCACGAATGCTTTCCACGGCAACATGTATGAGTTTTTCCGGAACAAGGTGTTGAACGCCAGCAGCTATTGTTTTCTTGACACCGGATGTCCGAAACCGCAGTTCAATCAGAACCAATTCGGCGGGACTTATGGCGGCCCAATCAAGAAGGACAGGACGTTTTTCTTTGTATCGTATGAAGGCCGGCGCATTCGCCAGGGGATTCCTTCTCAGGCGGTTACCGTCCCGTCAGCGCAGGATCTGCCCAGCGCCACTCAGCCCTACGCCGATTTCTCCGACATTCCTCTTACGGGGGTCTTGGCGAATTCATCAATCCTGACCAACCGCCCGGGCTGCCAGAGTGCGATCATTGCAGGCGGAGGAAGCATTTCAGACGGTGCGTTATATTCAGACATCTTTCCCAACAATCAGATTCCGCTCGCCTGCCTTGATTCGACCGCAGTTGACTTGATGCAGGCCGTTCCCACGGCCGCCTCTGGAAGCAACACGATTCAAACGGTGCCGAGCGAATCCCTGCGCGGCGACAACTTCACCGCAAAGATTGACCACAAGATCAACGACAAACAAAATCTGAGTATCTACTACTATTTCAACGACGACCGTACCCTCCAGCCGTTCTCTTATTTTGAGCTGGCGGGGGCAAACGTCCCGGGGTTCGGCAGCATCGTAGCGGACCGCTTCCAGCAATACAACATCACCCACACCTGGACCATCAGCAACAGCACGGTCAACGAACTCCGCTTCAATTACAACCGCGAAGGGCAGCGCACTTTCCAGCATCCTCAAAATACTGAGCTGGTTCAGAACTCTTGCCCCACCGCACCCGGCTGGCTCACTTCTGTGACCGGCCCGGTTCCGTGCTTTTACGGCGACGGCTCGACCGATCCGAACGGCAGCCTCTATGGCATCCATCCATTCTTGGGCGCTTCGCGAGAAGGCTTGCCATTCATTTCGATTTCCGGCGGGCTCGCCCTGGGGAACAATAGCGAAGGCGAATTGCCACAGGTGGGAAACTCATTTCAGTGGGCTGACAACCTGACCAAGGTTTCCGGCAACCACACCTTGAAATTCGGCGTGGACGTGCGCAGGCAGCGGTTCGATCAGACCCTTTACTATAACGTGAACGGCTCGTTCTTTTACTACGGCGGAGGGCCAAATGACCCCGCTGCTTTCAACGCGGACGGTTCGCAGAACTTCTATCCTAATTTCCTCCTGGGCCTGCCGGATGAATTTGGGCAAGGTTCGGCACAAACCGAGAATGTCCGCAATACTGGCCTTTACCTGTTTGCCCAGGACAGCTGGAAGATCAAGCCAAACCTGACCCTGAACTACGGGTTGCGCTGGGAGTTGAATACTCCACTGGCAGACGTCAGCGGCCACGTGCAAACCTTCCGCCCCGGCCAGAGCAGCACAGTGTTTCCCTGCGACCCTGCGAGCGTTAGCGACTGCTCGTCTCAGACGCCTGTCGGCCTCGTAGTCCCTGGCGACACTGGCATTCCCCCGGGAATGACACAGACTTACTACAAGGCTTTCGCCCCTCGGATCGGTATTGCATGGAGCCCGGGCAACTCCGGCAAAACCAGTTTCCGGGCCGGCTGGGGCCTGTTCTACAACCCCGTGGAGCAATTAGTGCTTGAGCAGTTTGGCGCCGAGCCTCCCTTCGGAGGCAGCACTTTTGTCTACGAAACCCAGTTCGATCTGCCTTTCCTTAGCCAGGACGGGAACACCCAATATCCCAATCCTTTCAACGGGATCATTACTCCCAAGCCAGGGACACCGCAAAATTGGTCGCAGTTCGAGCCCATTCTTCTGTTCGGCGATTTTCAGCCTCACATGCGGGCACAGTACACGGCGCAATACAACTTCAGCATCCAGCGCGAATTGTCTAAAGACACCAAACTCGAGATCGCCTATGTGGGTTCGCAGGGCCACCGTTTGCTGGCCACGCACGATGTGAACTATTCCAACCCGCAAACCTGCCTCGACATTATCAACATCGCCAATGCCAATCCTGCTGCCGTGACCGACGGTTTCGGGGACCAGACAACTTGCGGCCAGTTCCTGGAAGACAGCCCATTCCAGGTGACCGTGCCCAATGGCTACAACTTCCATATGCCGAATGGCAGCATCTTCACCGGCAACGGCAGCCAGACTCTCACCTTTGTCGGCCTTCGTCCCTATTCTTCTCCGCAGTGCGACCCAATCTCGGGGAACGGCTGTCCCTCTGCCTCGGGCGTGCCCGTCTTCTCCAGCATCTTCGCCCAGGACACAATAGCTAACTCTGCCTATAATTCGTTGCAGGCATCCGTAGAAAAACGCTTTACGCACGGATTGCAGTTCAGCGCGGCCTACACCTTCAGCAAGTCCATTGACGAGGCATCCAGTTTCGAAGGGATTCTCAATCCACTTCCCGGGGCGAACAACCGCTCGCTGTCGCTCTTCGACGCTCGCCATCGCTTTGTGATCAGTTATTATTGGGAGGTACCGGTCCGCAAATACAGCGGTTTCGCCGGCAAAGTATTAGATGACTGGGCGATCTCCGGCATTACCACCTACCAGACCGGCTTCCCCATCCGCATCACTTCTTCGGCCGATAACGAACTGATGAACAGCTTCGACTTCGAACTGCCTGGCGAGCCGGACCAGTTGTCGCCGTTCAGCTGGCAGCGGCCGCAGAGCAATGGCGGCTACTATTTCAATCCGGGGATCTTTACCGAAGACACCACCGCCGATCCCAGCCTCCTGGGCCGCGTGGGCAACGCGCCGCGCACGATTTGCTGCGGCCCCGGAATCAGCAATACCGATTTCGCGCTCCTCAAGACCATTCCAATCAGCGAAACCAAGCACTTTGAATTCCGCGCTGAATTGTTCAATCTGTTCAACCACACCCAGTTCTACAACCCGGATGGCAACAGCACCGATGGATCGCAGTTTGGCCAGGTCATTCAGGCAAAAGACCCGCGCCTGGTGCAGTTTGCGCTAAAATTCTATTTCTAGCCCCAAGCCCGGGCGGCCAGTTCCGTCCGGGCACTCTAATGGCCGCATAACGGCCTGAGAATTCCTGGAGACATGATGTACCCCGAACTGCAGAAAGAGCTCGACACTTTCGAGCGGCGCACGCCGAAGTCCGCCGAAGCACACAAAAGAAACCTGAAGCGCATCCCGCTGGGCGTGGCCAGCAACTACCGCGCCTACGATCCTTACCCGATTTTTGTGAAAGAAGGCCTAGGCTCGCACTTCCGCGACCTCGACGGCAACGACTATATTGACCACAATCTGTGCTTCGGCGCGCTAATGGCCGGGCACTGCCACCCCGCCGTAATGAGGGCCGTAGAAAAACGCCTCACCACCGGCACCATGTTTGGCATGCCCCATGACATGGAATGGGAACTTGCCGAAGAGATTTGCAAACGGTTCCCCGTAGAGATGGTCCGCTTCGGCTCTTCCGGCACCGAAGCCACCATGCACGCCGTTCGCCTGGCTCGCGCCGCCACCGGGCGCGACAAGGTCCTGAAATTCGAAGGCGGATATCACGGGCTGCACGACGCCGCGCTGGTGAGTGTTAAGCCCCATGCGCCGGATTTTGGCGATGTGAATGCGCCCGCATCCGTCCCTGGGGGGCTTGGCGTCCCTAAAGCGAGCGTCGCTAATGTGCCGGTCGCGACCTTCAACGATCTGGCGAGCGTGGAGCGCCGCTTTAAGGAAAATCCCGGCGAAATCGCGGCGATCATTCTCGAGCCCATCATGATGAACGTGGGTGTCTGCATGCCGCAACCTGGATTCCTGGAAGGCCTGCGGGAAATCGCTACTAAGAATGGCGCGCTGCTGATCTTTGACGAGGTGAAGACCGGCGCCAAGCTGGGCTGGGGAGGCGCTTCGGAATACTTCAACGTGAAGCCGGATATGATTACGCTGGCGAAATCCATTGGCGGCGGACTTCCGCTGGCTGCTTTCGGTACCTCACGCGAGGTGATGGACCTGATCTCGCAGCACAAGGTTTTCCACGGCGGGACGTACAACACAAACCCGGTCTCCATGGCTGCGGGCCTGGCAACCTTCCACCACGTGCTCACGCGCGAGAATTACGCTCACGTGGAGAAGCTCAGCAATAAGCTGACCGAAGGGTACCGCAGAACCATCGCGAAAACCGGCCTGCAGGCCTACATCGCCAGCGCGGGCGTCAACGGCGCGCTGATGCTGTATCCGAAGGAGATTCAGAACTACCGCGACTGGATCACGGTGGACACCGATCTCTGGCGCCATTACTGGTTCGGCATGGTCAATCGCGGAGTGATGGCGCAACCGTATTGGTGGGACGAACAGTGGACTATCTCGGTGCAGCACACCGAGGCGGACATTGACAAGCACCTGGCGGCATTTGCAGATGTCGCGCCGGCTTTAGCCGTCGCGCAGATGGAACGGTCAGCGGTAGCAACGAGATAAGCTCGAGTCAGGGCGGCGGCTCGTCCGCCCCACTCAGATTACGTAGGACAGCCGCCTCGGCTGTCCAGCTTTATTCTGTCATCCCGAGCGAAGCGAGGGATCTGCAGTTGAACTCAATGCCGAGAGACTGCAGATTCCTCGTCGCCTTTGGCTCCTCGGAATAACACTCTTAGGTAGGGAACAATATTGGCCACTGACGAACAACCTCACCTCAAGCGCGTACTGGGCCGCTGGGACCTGGTGCTGCTATTCGTAGTCGCCATCTTCAACCTAAACGTCGTGCCCTCCATTGCCGCCAACGGTGGCGTCACAATATGGCTCTGGATCATTTCCCTGCTTCTGTTCTTCTGGCCGCAGGGCATCGCCGTCATCGAACTGGCCCACCGCTATCCTGGCGAAGGCGGAGTATATCTCTGGGCTAAGGAGGTCTTTGGCGACTTCCACGGCTTTCTCTCTGGCTGGTGCTACTGGACCAACAACATGCTCTACGTGCCCACGGTCATGCTGTATTTCGTGGGCGTCTCCGTACTTATACTCGGCCCCAGCCACCAAGCTCTTGCCGACAACAAAACCTTCGCTTTGATCGCGTCCCTCGCGCTGCTGCTGGTGCTTGTCGTGCTGAATATCGTTGGACTCGGCGTCGGGAAGTGGGTCAACAACCTGGGCGGCATCGGCACGGGAATTGCCGCCGCGACCCTCATCGGCCTCGGAATCGTCGTCTGGCTTCGCTTTGGGACCACGGTCAGTGCGTCCGACTTCCGCATCCCGGCTAATCCCAAGTTTGTGCTGAATTCTTTCGGCGTCATCTGTTTCGGGCTTGTGGGCCTCGAACTCGCGTCCATTATGGGCGATGAAATCGAAGATCCACAACGAACGCTGCCCGGCGCTGTCGCCTGGGGAGGTGTGCTTTCCGGCCTGCTCTATATCGGGGCCACGCTTACCCTGCTGGTGGCGGTCAGCAAGAATGAGATCAGCGTCTTGCAGGGAATTGTTCAGGCCGTCAGCCACATGTCCGAAAAAGTCGGCGTAGGCTGGATGGTAGCGCCGTTCGCACTCATGCTCAGCATTTCCATCGCTGGCATCGGTTCCGCGTGGCTCGGGGGTTCGGCGCGGATTCCGTTTGTCGCCGGGCTAGACTCATACCTGCCCTCATGGTTGGGGAAGTTGCACCCGCGATATGCCACGCCTTACGCTGCGCTCATTGTTCACGCGGCAGTGTCAATGCTGCTGATTGTCATGAATTTTATGGGTGAGAGCGTGCAAGGGACATTTCAGAAAATGCTGTCACTCGCGGTGGTTTTGCAATTGATACCATTTCTTTATATGTTCGGCGCGCTGCTGAAACTTGCCTTCGACGAATCAGCCGGCAAGGGCCACTATGGAAAGACAACCTTGGCCCTGGCCGGTGCCAGCGGTTTCCTCACAACGGTGCTCGGCATCGCGTTGGTATTTTTTCCAGCGCAGCAGATCACATCGTTGTGGTCTTATGAAGTCTGGATGTTCGGAGGAACGCTCGGCTTCATCGGCCTGGCCGCTTTCTTTTTTTTTGTGTACGGACGGCGCAAAGCAATCGCCGCCGCCAACATAGGCACGGCCTTGATGTAGGCGTGGGCGTCCCCGCGCGGGCGTCCCCGCCCGTGCGCGAGCGGCACGGAGTTTTGCCTTGCTATCTGAGGCAGACGCACGGGCGAAGACGCCCTCGCCCACATTCGAGCCCGTCGGAATGAGATTGAGGAGGTAACCATGCCCAGCGGAGTAAGCACGGAAGTCCGCACCTATCAGGTCTACGTCAACGGCGAGTGGGTGAACAGCAAATCCGGCAAGATGTTCCCCGTCTCCGATCCCGCCAGCGAAGAAGTGATTGCGCAAGTCCCCGCCTGTGGCGCGGAAGATGTGGACCGCGCCGTCGGCGCCGCCAAAGCCGCCTTTGAAGATGGTCCCTGGGCCAACACCACGGCGCAAGAACGGGGCCGCGTGCTGTTTCGCCTCGCTGAAAAAATCCGTCAAAACGCCGCCGCGCTTGCTGAACTCGAAGCGCGCAACACCGGCAAGCCGATCGTCGAAGCTGAATTCGACATCAACGACACCGCAACTTGCTTCGAATACTACGGTGGCATGGCAACGAAGATTCTCGGCCATGTGAATCCGGTGCCGGACAACGCGCTCAGCCTTTCTCTCAAGGAGCCGGTCGGTGTCGCCGGGCAGATTATTCCCTGGAACTATCCGCTCCTCATGGCCGCATGGAAGCTCGCGCCTGCGCTCGCTGCCGGGTGCACCTGCATTCTGAAGCCCGCGGAGCAAACTCCGCTTACGGCGCTCGAAATGGCGAACTGGCTGGCCGACGTCGGCCTGCCGCCCGGCGTGATCAACATCATCACCGGCTTCGGCGAAACCTGCGGCGCACCTCTGGTTCAACATCCCGACGTCAACAAGATCGCCTTCACTGGCAGTGCTGCCGTGGGCAGAATCATCGTGAAGCAAGCCGCCGACACCGTGAAGCGCGTGACCCTGGAACTGGGCGGCAAATCGCCCAACATTTTCTTCGCCGACGCCGACTTCGAAGCCGCGATTGACGGCGCGCTCTTCGGCGTTTTCATCAACCAGGGCGAAGTTTGCTCCGCCGGCAGCCGCATTCTGGTGCAGAAGCCAATCTACAAGAAATTTGTGGACGCCATGGCGGAGAAAGCCAAGAAAATCAAGCTCGGTGCTCCCCTCGACCGCGAAACAAAAATGGGCCCGCTAGTGAGCAAAGAGCAGTACGACCGCGTGCGTTCTTATCAGGACATCGGCAAGAAGGAAGCCAAGCTGGCCACGGGCGGCGGTCGCGCCGAAACATTCGCCAAGGGCTTCTACGTGGAGCCGACGATTTTCTACGACGTGGACAACTCCGCCCGCATCGCCCGCGAAGAGATCTTCGGCCCGGTGGCCACGGTGATTTCTTTCGAAGACGAGAAAAACGCGCTCAAGATCGCCAACGATTCACCCTACGGCCTTGCCGCCGCCATCTGGACGCGCGACATCTTCAAAGCCTTTCGCGTGGTGAAGTCGCTGCGCGCCGGCATCGTCTGGGTCAACCACATGCAGCCCACGTACGTGGAAGCGCCGTGGGGCGGTTACAAGCAGTCCGGCTTCGGCCGTGAACTCGGGCCTTGGGGCGTCGAGGAATATTTGGAGACGAAACAGGTATACGTGAATCTCAACGAGCAACCCATAGGCTGGTACTGAGACTGACATCTGAGAACCGGTCTTCACACAAAAAGTTAAGCGAGTGGTGAAATGTCAGCCATCTATTTGAGAACCGAAATTCCCGGCCCGAAGTCCAGAGCATTGGCTGACCGCCGTGAGAGTGCTGTCCCGCGCGGACTCTCGCACGCCACTCCGATCTATGTTGCGAAAGCAAACGGCGCCCGCCTTGAGGACGTTGACGGCAACCACTACATAGATTTTGCCGGCGGCATCGGCTGCCTGAACGTCGGCCATCGCAGCCAGCCGGTGCTGGGCGCTGTCCAGGCCCAACTTGACCGCTTTCTCCACACCTGCGTGCAGGTCACGCCATACGAAAGCTACGTTCGCGTCGCCGAGCGGCTGAACGCACTGGCGCCGGGAAAATTCCCCAAGAAAACTCTCCTCGTGAATAGCGGCGCAGAGGCGGTAGAGAACGCCGTGAAAATCGCCCGCGCCCACACCGGGCGGCCTTCGATCATCGCCTTCGAAGACGCTTTTCACGGCCGCACCATGATGACGCTCGCCCTTACCAGCAAAACCCATCCCTACAAAGCCGGATTCGCCCCCTTTCCGGGCGAGGTGTATCGCATTCCTTACGCCTATTGCTATCGCTGTTCCTATTCTTTAAGCTATCCGGCCTGTGAGGTGCACTGCGCCCGCCAGCTGGAAGATGCGTTCAAGCGCATGGTCGCCAGCGAGCAAGTCGCCGCGGTGATCGCAGAGCCAGTCTTAGGCGAGGGAGGATTCGTCGCGCCGCCCGCCGACTTTTTCAAGGTTTTGATTGACATCTGCCACAAACACAACGTGCTTTTCATTGCTGACGAAATTCAGAGCGGCTTCGGCCGCACCGGCGCTCTCTTTGCCAGCGAGCGCTACGGCATCGAGCCTGACATCATGGTCACAGCGAAGTCCCTGGGCGGAGGCCTGCCGATCGCAGCGGTCACTGGCCGCGCCGAGATTATGGATGCTCCTGGCCCCGGCGGCCTGGGCGGAACTTTCACCGGCAATCCGCTTTCCTGCGAGGCCGCGCTTGCCGTACTCGATATTTTCGAGCGCGGGAATTTGCTCACTCGCGCCGACGAATTAGGGGAACGCTTTCAGCAGCGCGCCCGCCAATGGCAAAGCCGCTGGCCGATCATCGGCGACATTCGTGGCCTGGGGGCAATGCAGGCCATCGAACTGGTAAAGTCCCCTGAAACCCGCGAGCCAGCCGCGCCGGAAACCAAACAGATCACGCATTACTGCTACGAGCACGGCCTCGTCACAATTACCGCCGGCACCTATGGCAATGTCATCCGGCTGTTAGTTCCGCTGGTAATCACCAACGCCGAAATGGACGAGGGGCTGGACGTGCTCGAGGCCGCGCTGCAGTCAGTATGCGAGAAGAAGGGCGAAATCGCCCAACCCGCGTAGCGGGGCAAGAACCTTGTGCTGCGCCTTAGCCTGTCCCGCTTGGAGGCACGTCCGTTGTACCATGTGAAAGAAGAGGATCGAACTCATGACAGTTGCCGCCCCACCCATCACTAAGCTCGCCAACTACATCAACGGCCAATGGCGTGAATCCAGCGCTTCGGACTGGGCCGATGTAATGAACCCCGCGACCGGCGAACCGCTCGCCCGGGTTCCGCTTTCCGGCGCCGACGAAGTCAACGCCGCCGTTGAAGCGGCAGCGGCGGCGTTTCCCGCGTGGCGCCGCACGCCTGCCGAAGACCGCATCCAGCCCCTGTTCAAGCTCAAGCAACTGCTCGAAGATCACCTCGACGATCTCGCTCGTCTCATTACTCAGGAGAACGGCAAAACCTTCAGCGAAGCTAGGGCCGAAATGCGTCGGGCCATTGAAAACGTTGAAGTTGCCTGCGGCATTCCCACGATGATGCAAGGCTACAACCTGGAAGACGTCGCCCGCGGCATTGACGAAATGATGATCCGCCAGCCCCTGGGCGTGGTCGCCGCCATCGTACCTTTCAACTTTCCTGGCATGATTGCCTTCTGGTTTCTGCCCTACGCTATAGCCTGCGGCAATACCTTCGTGATCAAACCCTCGGAGCGCGTTCCCCTCACCATGCGCCTGGTCTTCGAACTCCTGGAACGGACCGGCCTGCCAAAGGGGATTGTCAATCTAGTAAACGGCGGAAAGCCCGCAGTGGACGCGCTTCTCGACCATCCCAAGGTCCGCGCCATCAGCTTCGTGGGCTCAACCCCAGTCGCGAGATACGTTTATGCCCGCGCCGGCGCCACTGGCAAACGCGCCCAATGCCAGGGCGGCGCCAAAAATCACGTCATCATTTTGCCCGACGCCGACATGCCCATGACCACGCAAATCATCAGCGACAGCGCCTTCGGATGCGCGGGGCAGCGCTGTCTCGCAGTTTCGGTGGCAGTCACAGTGGGCGAGGCGCAGAAAACTTTTCGCGACTCCATCAGCGAGGCTGCAGCCTCCATCCGTGTAGGTAATGGCCTCGACGAAGGGGTGCAGATGGGGCCGGTGATCACGGCGCAGAGCAAAGCCAGGATTGAATCGCTCATCGGCGCAGGAGAAAAGCAAGGCGCCAAAGTAACGATTGACGGCCGCAATGCCAAAATCCCGCGTCACGAGTCCGGCAACTTCGTGAAGCCGACCATCCTAGACGGAATCCCTGCCAACAGCGATCTCGCCGACACCGAAATCTTCGGCCCAGTTCTGAGCCTCATCCACGCCGACAACTTGGATGAAGCAATGGCATTCCTTGAGCGCAGCGCTTACGGAAACCAAGCCTCGCTGTTCACCTCCAGCGGCTCAGCGGCGCGCCGGTTCCGCTATGAAGCGCCGGCGGGCAACATCGGCATCAACATCGGGGTGGCCGCGCCCATGGCCTATTTTCCGTTCAGCGGCTGGAAAGATAGCTTCTTCGGAATCATGCATGGGCAGGGCCGCGACTCAGTGGAGTTCTACACCGAGAAGAAGGTTGTAGTGGAACGCTGGGCAAAAGAACACTCTCGAAAGTTCTAAGCGCTTGTTTGGGGATGGGGCTTACACTGTCCCAGTACCAGTTAACTGAGAACGGATATCTGGCAACCGAGGGCTCGGTTTCACAGGGCAAGCCTTAAGCAGCCTTCCTGCGCCCTTCCGCTTCCAGAACTAGGTAAACGCACAAAATGGCCAATTCCGGCTCGATCGGGACCCGGTAACGCGCCTGCACAAACGTGAAGTAATAAACCAGTGGAACCAGGACCATCAGCCAAAGAAAGAACCACGCTCCCGGTTGCCGCTTGCGTAAGGCGCGCCCCAGTCCCCAAAAAGCTAGCACCGACGAAGCCAGAAAAAGCGAATTCTTCAGGAAATCCAGCTCAGATGTATGCCCGGGCCGCGGCGCGCCCGCCCAAAAATAAACAAACCGCTTTACGTCGAGCCACAGGAACCGGCCATAATCTTCGCGGATAAATGCCAGAGCCTCGCGCTTCCGCTCCGCCACGTAAGCAATCTCGCCCATCTCACGGTAGCGCCGCATCTCCAGCATATTTTGTGTCGGATGCAAATATTCCATCCAGGTCCCGTTCGCTCCCGGCCCGTTGCCCAGTCGCAACTCTTCCCCAAAATTCGAGCGAATAAACATCCACTGCCCGAAAACCCGATAGTCACGAACTACCCACGGAACAACGCAGGCGAAAAACAAAACCGCTGCCAACACCACCCCGCCGAGTGACTGCTTCCCTGCCCTCCATCGCCGGTGCCAAACCCAAACTCCCGCCGCCGGCAAAAATGCCAGCAATGAAGTATTGGTAAGCGCCAGGAACCCCCACAGCGCTCCGAAGTCCGCCCACGGCTTCCACCCCTCGCGCTCCTCCATCGTCAGGGAAAACCAAAAAATCACCGCCAGCAAAAACGCCGAAAAGCTCGTTTCCCAAACAATGCGCGTGCACCAATGCATCACATTCGGGAGTAAAGCCCAAGCCCAGGCGCTGCCCACCGCAACCTTTTCACTGAAGCAGCGACGCGCAATGAGAAAAATAGGAGCGCAGGTCAGGGCAGAGCACAAACTGCTGAACGCCAGCAGGACAATCGCTGAAGTCGGCGAGTAAATGCCGAAGGCCCTGAACACCTCGCCGATCAGAAGAGGATAAAGCGGAGGCTCCCAGGCAGTTGGGCCGGTCGTTTCGTTGAACGGGTTGGAAAACCCCTCACCCGCAGCCAAAGACTCCCCGATCCGCCCCATCTCCCAGCCAAAGCTGAAGTTCGCGTCATTGGAACGAAAGCGATAGGTGTGGCCGGCAGCGATGAACCCCAGCCGCAAAATCAGAGCAATCAAAACAATCCGCGGCAGAGACGCACGCCACTTCGCCCGCCAGATTCGGTAAGGATGGGAAGAAACTTCGCCGCGAAGGTTATGCATTGGCTGAAAGTCAAAACCACAAACTGAGAATCTGACAACTGAGAACTTGCGCTTAACCAAGAAACGCCGCGCCGAAAGGCGGCATTCGTCATCCGGGCGCGAATGTGCAGCTGCCGTGCCCGCTATCCTTCATTGCGTTCACGAAAGGCTTTGTACTCGTTCTCCCCAAACAATACAAACCGCACCCGCTGCACGCAGCTCTGCGGATTCCCCCTGGCATACTCCCGCACCGCTGAAATCATCACTTCCGCACACTCGTCCACGGGAAATGCCCCAACGCCCGTAGCCAGTGCAGGAAATGCGACGCTTTCGATCTTCAACTCCTCCGCCCGCAGCAGGCTATTGCGAGTGGCATCAGCGATAATCGCCGCGCTGGAAAGCGACCCCTCGCGCTTAGGGACCAGCGCATCCTCCGCCCGATACCCCATCGCCGCCGCATGAATCACATATTTGTTGGGCAGGCGCCCGGCGCCGGTCACCACCGCTTCCCCCATTTTGATCGGCCCTTTCGCCCGGCCCTCGCGGTCAATCTCGTCCCCGCCGCGCCGGCGAATCGCCCCGGCAACACCCGCTCCAAGGATCAACTCCGTGTTGGCCGCATTGACAATGGCCTCCACATCCGGCTGCTGGGTAATGTCCCCACGAACGACTTCAATCTTCATAGTGCCGGTTTACCATCTCGGCGGCAAGGGCAAGACTTTCCCATCGTGAATCGAATTCCCCGCATCTAACCTGAAAACCGCCGGTCGCCGCGACGCTCCATTCTATGCAATAGACCCGTCCAGCGCCGGACGCTAGAATCTAAGTTCCGCCGAATCAACATCAGGGGGATTTCTTGCGACAATTTCTGAGGTTTGTACTGTTCCTTTCGACAGCCTGCGCGCTTGCACAGCAGGGAGGTTCTCCTCCCGCCTCGCCCAACCAGCCGGGAACCACCCAGCCTGCCCCCGGCGACGCTCAAAGCCAGCCAACAACACCGCCGCCCGCCCAGCTAGGCACCTCAGGCGCCGCGAACGCTTCCGGCCAGTCTGCTCAGCAGCCGGCGGTCCCTACAGCGAAACAGCAGCCCAAGCGGATCCTCGGCATCATGCCGAACTATCGCGCGGTCAGCGCCGGGGCGATCCCGCCGCCTCCCACGCCTAAACAGGCCTTCAAAATTGCCACGCAGAACAGCTTCGACTATTCCTCCTTCATCTTTGTGGGCATTACTTCCGCCATGGCGGAATGGAGCAATGCCCATCCCCAACTGGGTGAGGGGATGCCCGGCTTCGGGAGGTATTACTGGCGCGGTTTTCTTGATAAAACTGACGGCAATTATCTGGTGATCTTCGCCTTACCCTCAATCGTCCACCAGGATGAGCGCTACTATGCCATGGGTGAGGGCGGATTCTGGAAGCGCGGCATCTACTCCGCCTCTCGCATTCTCATCGCCCGCGATTATCAGGGCCACAACGACTTCAACGTTTCTGAGATTGTGGGTCGCGGCATGGCCCAGGGTATTTCTCTGAGCTATTACCCCAGCAAGACCCGCACTGCGGGAGCGATCGCCTCCAAGTACGCATACGCCCTGGGGCGTGACGCCCTCACCAATGTCTTTCGCGAGTTCTGGCCGGACATCGCCACCCACGTGCTGCACCGCCACCCATAGACTCTGGGAGCAATGACCACCGATGAACCGCTGAAAAATGAGCGTGCCGCCTTGACACGCCCAACGAAATGTCATCCCGAGCGGAGCGATGGATATGCACTTGCCCGCAAAGAATCGCGATTCGTAGCCGCTCAGATCGGCTCGGGCGACGTGTTGCGCGCGTCAGTAACGTTAGAGGGCTTATCGGAAAACGTCTTGCCCGGCTCAAAGGCGAACTTCTCGTGCTTGTTGCCCACCTTGCGGATGGCGTCATGCCAGCCGTCGTCCCAGCTGATCTCAGCTTCGCCATTCACCACCGTCCAGGTCCCGTGACTTGCCCCAATTGTCTTGTGCGCCTGGCCATTGGCCGCGAGCGTGATCAAGAACGTCATGCCGTTTCCTTCCCCCACCTCCCATTTCCCTACGAAGTGCTTCATCCCGGGCACGTCCGGCGGAATCGAGGGGACGACGGCTTGGGAAGCAGCACCCTGAAATTCAATCCGCGCAATGTCCGCCATAGGAATCTTCTGCTGATGGCCGTCCCTAAAAGTAATCACCATCGAGTCATGCTCGTCCGCGGCCCCCTTCGCAGCGGCACCGCAAACTCCGAGTGACAGCAACCCAAGAGTGCAAACAACTCCGGCTAACCTTCGCATGAATCCCTCCTCAGCCGCTATAACCAGCGTGCAAAAAAGCCCGTTTAGGGCCTTTCATCATGCCATGAAATCAGCCGGATGACCAAGTGCGATTGACACACCCTCCGCACCCACCTAGACTAAGTTCACGCTGCGGCTTCGCCGTTTTCGCGGCGGGCGCATACACACCCCAAGGATTGCTATGCCCTGGCTGCAAAACAAATTCGAGAAGAACTTTCTTATCACCACAGTGGATTATGTCTTCAACTGGGCGCGCAAATCGGCCGTCTGGCCCATGACTTTCGGCTTGGCGTGCTGCGCCATCGAAATGATTGCCTCTTCCACTGCGCGTTTCGATATCGCCCGGTTCGGCTCGGAAGTGTTTCGCCCCAGCCCGCGGCAGAGCGATCTCATGATCGTGGCCGGGACGGTCACCCTGAAGATGGCGCCGGTGGTGAAGCGCATCTATGAGCAAATGCCCGACCCCAAATGGGTGATTTCCATGGGAGCATGTTCCTCGGTAGGGGGCCCGTTTAACACCTATGCCGTCCTGCAAGGAGTGGACAAAATTGTACCTACGGATGTGTATGTAATTGGCTGTCCGCCGCGGCCGGAAAATCTCTTTTATGCGTTGTTGAAGCTGCAAGACAAAATTGACCAGATGTCCTTAGCCAAGCGTCCCACGGAAGTGCGCCTCGATCCAAACATGGTGGAGAATTTCAAGCGCCAGGTGATGATCGCGCAAACGCTGCAGCCGAAGTAGTCGTCAGTCGTCGGTCTTCAGTCGTCAGCCAACGTACTACCTGGGAACGTCCTCAGGGCAGGCTTGGCGGCTGTCCCTACGCAACCCGTGAAAATCTTGGAAATGCGCCAGGCCTTCCTTCCCCATGTAGCGCTGCAACACCGTGGGATCGCTCTCCCGTAGATCCACCATCACCAGTCCATCCAGCACATTGGAGAACTTGCGGTCCACATTGAAGCTGAGCATGCGTCCGCCCAGGCGCACGTAGTGCCGCAGCAGCACCGGCATACCTTTGCGATCGCTCTCCACATCTGTGATGGGGCCGCTGAGTTGTTCAGGATCGCGCAGCATGCGGCAGGCCTCGGGATCTTCGATGAAAGAAATCCAGTTGGGCCGGAATGGCTGCCGGGGCCGCACCCACTCGGCTAACTGGCTGCTGCCATCCCGCGATTGAAAGTAGCGGAAGATCAGATCGCGCGATACCCGGCTGTATTGCTGGCTGATGCTAACCGCGCCAAACAGCACCGCGACCTCCGGATGCGCGGCCAGGTAGCGCCCAATTCCCTTCCACAGCGCCAGCAGGGGCGCGTATTGTTTCTGATATTCCGGGCGGATGAACGACCGCCCCAGTTCCAGCGCCGGCCCCAGCCGGTCAAAAAACTGCGCTTCATAGCGAAACAAAGTGCCGGTGTAAAGGCCGCTCACGCCAGAGCGCGGAAGAATTTCATCCGTGCGTCCCAACCGATAGCCACCCACCAGTTCCTGCCGTTCGTCGCTCCATAGCAGAAGATGTTTGTATTGGCCGTCGAACTGGTCGAGATCGCACGCCTTGCCGCTGCCCTCGCCTGCCGCCCGAAAGCTGATTTCCCGCAATCGCCCCAGTTCCTGCATCAGGTTGGGGATCTCCGCCGCCTCTGCGCAATACACGCGGAACTCGCGGCTCTTTTCCAGGCAATGTTCGGGAGCGAGGCGGGTCACATCATGAAGCAGCAACCCGCGGGCCACGGGCTGCACGACGGGTTCTGCTCTCTTCAAAGAAGCCACCAAAGCCCGGGTCGCGACTGCAGCGGCACGCCGTTTGCGCCGCTGCCCCAGCAGATAAGTCCGCCAGCGCAGGTAGCGCGTGGCATCGTGATCGTCGCCCAGCGCCTTCAACACCAGCGGCGGCACCGCGCTGCCCACGCGCACTTCCACCTTTTTCCCGCGCTGGCCCAGAAACTCGTTCATCAGCCATGCCGTCCGCAAGCGCGGATGCAGCAGCCCCAGTCCCTGAAACGCCGCGCTATTCCGGCCGGGAAAAAAAACCGGCAGCACTGTACTCTCAGTCAACCGCGCCAGCCTCGCCGCCGCCGTGGACCATTGGGGGTCCGCCACCTGCATTCGCTCCACGCACAGGTGTGAAACTTCGCCGGCAGGAAAAACCACCAGCGCGCCGCCCTGTCGCAGCCAAAACGCCGCGCGCTTCAGCGCACGCTGGTTCGCCAGCACCGAACTTCGCCGCCCGAACGGATCAACAAAAAAACAGCATTCATGCAGCTCCGGAATGCCCGCCAGCAACGAGTTGGTCATGATCTTCACGTCGGGGCGAATGTTTCCCAGCATCGCGCCCAAAACCGTGCCGTCGAGAATCCCAAAAGGATGGTTGGAGACAATCACGGCTCCGCCGTGCGGTGGCACGCACGCCAGATCTGCCGCGGAGATGTGATACTCCACATCCATTTCCGCCAGCACGTTCTGCAGCAGTGGCCGGTTCACCGGTTGCTGCGCCCGGCAATATAAATCGCGAATGCGCCGGCTGGGCAGCAGCTTCTCGGCTAAACGTCGAAAGGGTAAAAAGTCCGGCGGCTGGATGAGAGGACCCGAAGCCCCTTGCACCCCAACCGAATGCGAAGATGGCATGCCTCTTACATACCGTTCGTTCTTTGCAGTCCGGTGAACGGCAAGTTAAAAGAGTGTGAACGGCACACACGAAGGTAACATCTGCGTGAGAAAGGCCGCTCGTGCGTCACTGTGTTAAATTCGCTAAGGCCCCAGCACTTGGCACTCAGCATTTGGCATTTAGCCAGCAAAAATTCTTGCTGAGGACTAGCGAAAGCCAATCAGGGCTAAATGCCAAATGCTAATTACCAACTGCTGAATGCTGATTGCTGAGCGCTGATTGCTCAAAGCAGACTACCGATCCAATGCCCTTCACCAAACTAACCACCGAATTCGAACTCCCCGCCGCCGGCGCCGCCAAAGAATTTCCCTGTGGCGAGAAAGTCATCTGCGTGGCCAACGTCAACGGCACCATCACTGCCATGGACAATGTTTGCCTCCATCGCGGCGGCCCGCTCGGCCAAGGCGAAATCGAAAACGGCAAGGTCGTCTGCCCCTGGCACGGCTGGCAATGGGACCCCCAAACCGGCCAGGCAGCGCACAACCCAAACGCCAAACTTGCCCTCTACCCGCTGAAGGTGGAAAACGGCGACGTGCTGATCGAAATCGCGTAGGACGCGGCGCGGTGGGCTCATCCCGGGCGAGCCTCACTTCCGCTCACTGCTGCTATCGCTACGGCCGCGGTTTTTCCTCCTGATGAGGGGCCTTCTCCTCGTGCGGCGCACTCTGATGCGGAGCAGTTTCGTGCGAAGGCGCCGCTGCCCGCGGTTCACTCTGGTGCTGCTGCGTTTGACGCTCGGGCGCCTGACGCTGCGGCGCCTGGCGTTCCGGGGCATGTTGCGGAAGAGGCACATTTTCCGAGCGCGGTGCATTTTCCGGCCGGGGCGTGTTGTGCGGCTGCGGCTTATTTTGCGGGCGCATTTCGTTCTGCGGACGCGGCACATTCTGCGGGTGCGGCGTGTTCTCGTTCACGCGGGTATTCGGCCGCGGAACCGCATTGTGCTCATTCCCGGGCCGAGGAACATTC
>Ga0335078_10001050_pt1 | contig 42091 bp, 35 predicted proteins | sample Lox_Sample_32_FD_206711 | JGI IMG/M metagenome (GOLD analysis project Ga0335078, IMG submission 206711) | Soil microbial communities from Loxahatchee National Wildlife Refuge, Florida, United States - Lox_Sample_3.2 | ecosystem: Environmental > Terrestrial > Soil > Wetlands | place: USA...
CCGGGGCATGTTCGAGCCGGGCGCCAGCGCGGCTTCATTGTTGGCCACCAGCGTTGCCGTGGATGCCGCGAGCGCCGCCTGCCCGGCCGGCAACGGCAGAACAGAAAGGCTCCCGAGTTCCAGTTCGCCGATATAGCGCCGCCCGCCGTTCGGCTGAAACCCCCTCCCACCGTTCGGACCCGCCCCCTTGCCCTTGTTGTTTACGATGTAGAGCTTCTCCCGATTCGGCGACAGAGCAAGCGCGGCTGGGAACCAGCCGGCGTTCAGGTGCCCCAGAACGCGGCCCGAGTCCTTGTCGATCACGGCGACGCCGTTTATGCCCGCTTCCGCGACGTAGAGCCGCGTGTCGTCTTGCGCCAGGCCCACCGGCATCACACCGCGCAACGGGCGCGCTTCGCGGTCCTCGAATGCCGCTCCGGAAAAGGGCGTCAGCGCGATCTGATGTTCCATCGTGCGCCCATCCGGCGAAATCACCGCAACCGCGTCTTCGTGCGCCAGCGTCACGTAGACGTGATGCGCGTCGGCCGCCGCACCGGATGGCGCAGCGCCTCCGACAACTCCATTCGAACCCGCATGAATGGCGCTTCCCAGACGCAATTTCGCGGTCACTGCCGGGCGGACGGGATTGCTGATGTCGTACGTCCAGAGCGAACTTCCCCGCACATCGTTCTCGTCACCCAAGCCGGGAACTCGATGTCCTTCCACGCGCGCGCCTTGCCGCGCGGCGGTGGATGGGTATCCGAACGGCGCAAAGTGCAGTCCGCTGCGCAGAGTGTCCTCCGCCCGGAGCCCATCGATCGGCTTGTACTCGAACAACCCCGAGTTCGAGAGATAAAGCCGCGCGCCATCTTCGGAAAGGGCGATCGCGAGCGGATTGGCGCCGGTTGGAAAAGATGCGACGCGCTGCTGCGCCGCGGTATCGATCACCACCACGCGCCAGTTCCCCTGGTCGATGACGTAGAGGAAATGGCCGTCTCGCGAAAGTGCCAGGCTCGCCGCGAAGCTGCCTGAAACGCTCACGCCGGCCGCCGGGCCGTCCAGTTCGATCCGCGCCGTACGCCGCCAGGCGTCGGTGGACCACACATCCACCGCGCCCGAATCGCCGGTGGCGTCGTAGAGCAGGTGCCCGTCCGGTGAATAGGCGACCCCCGCGTGGACCTCCACGCCGGGGTCACTCTTCGTGCCGCCGGGGATGGCGGTGACGCGTGGCTCGGCCCCGTCGGGACGATCGATGATGGCGAGAGAAAAAGGCCATCCGATACACGGGAGCACAATCTGTTGCCCGTCCGGCCGCACCGCGAGAGTGAACGGAAACGGCGGCACAGTAATCCAGGCGCCCTGCGGCGTAATCAGCCGGCCGTTCGGAAGCCGCGCCTCGAAGGAGGTTCCGCTTGCCGTTCCAGCCATGGCCAGCATCGCACAGACGATCTTTTGTTGAACCGTCAATGGGCGCTCGCGCGAGTGCAACCCAGCGAACCGCGGGCCCCGGAGATGCCGCCGGCTCTTTTGGCAGTCCGCACTCACGCCAGTATACCCTCAAGCCAACCGGTTTGAATGACAACGCCTTGACAGTTCCCTTGCGATCCGGCCAGGTCAAACTTCGCGCCCTTGATTCGGCGCTTTCATTTGCCCCCGCTGGTTTGTCCCCGGGCGGCACGATGTCGCATACTGGTGGTTTGGCGCGCCATGGCGAAGCCATCCATTTCCCCGGACACGGAGATCATTGAGCGCGACCGCCTGGTCCCGCTCTACCGCGTCATCCTGCTCGATGACAACGACCACACCTACGATTACGTCATCGAAATGCTGCAGAAGATTTTCATCTTCAGCCTGGAAGAGGCCTATCGGCACGCGGAGGAAGTGGATCGCGCGGGCCGCACCGTGCTGATCACCTGCGAATTGCCGCAAGCCGAGTTCGCGCGCGATCAGATCCAATCGTACGGTCCGGATGCGCGCCTGCCGCGCTCGCAAGGCTCCATGTCGGCTGTGGTCGAACCCGCCGGTTGACCTGCCTGGCGCGCGCCCCAACAGCGGGACGACTGGCTCACCCAGTCGCCGTGCGGTTCGAGAAGAGCCGATGGCCGGTCCCGCCGACGCTCTCTGCTATTGCTTCTTCGTGTCCTCGAACGTGATCGTCGATTCGCCGGCGTACTTGTGGTAATTGCGGAAGTCAATCGTGTTGCGAGAGCACATATCGGAGCTGCGCTGGCACATCAGGTTCTCGGAGTGAACCGGCAACAGGTACTTTTGCGCGTCGCCCAGTTGCACATACGCGTAATCGGTGGCCGATTCGACGTGGTCGACGGGATAATCCGGCGGAAATCCGAACGCCTGCTCCTCGATGCGCAGCACGCGCGCCGTGTCCGGGTCGATCCACACCGATCCCTTGTAGGGCGGCAGGTAGTGCTGGGACGACACGATCACGCTCCAATGCGAATGCGCATGGTCCACGGAGTATTCGTAGACTTTGGCGTTGACTCCGGCGATACGGTCGACCCGGCGGTAGTGGAACTGGGCATCGGTAGATGGTGAGAACAGATCTACCAACAAGGTGCCGAATTCGCCCGTGGACCAGGCGCCGTCGGTGTCCTTGAAACTGTCGCGCGGTTTGCCGTTCACCGCGATGTTGCGATAGTCCTCCTTGCCGTTCTCATAGATCACCGCTGCCGAAACCAGGTCGGCAGGCTTCCAGTTCGCCGGCCTGGTATCGCTGACGTAGCGCGCGATCTGCTCCTTGCACATGTAATTGGGCAAGCCTTCGGTGAAGTCGAATGCCGCGCCGGCCGCCCTGCGGATCAGATCGTCGCTGTGCTGGGGCCGCGCCACCGGAGCAGGCACATCGTCCGAGTCCCGGTACATGGGGGCGGGGGGCGGTGTCTTGGCCTCGGCGGTCTCGGGCGGAGGTGCGGCGGCGGGCGGCGGCGCGGACGCCGGTGAAACACTGCCTGCGGTCTCGGCTGGCGCCGGGGACTCGGCCGGGGGCTCGGCGGAATGTTCGCGCGCCGTGTCAGCCGGCTTGCCTCGTCTCAATACGGGCGGACCAGGGTCATCGGCTTCCGGCTTGGCCGGCGGCGGAGCCAGCTGGGTGGCCTGCTGGGCCGGCGGAGCGCTTTCTTTCGGGCTGTCCTTCCAGGTGTCGACAGCGCCGCTGTTGTCTTTATCTTTCGTGGCCGCCGTTTGCGAACCCGCGGCTTTCTCCCAGTAGACATTCACTGCGATCAGGTAGCCCTTCTCGTCTTCGGGGCCCTCAACCGACAATTGGTCACCGGGGGCGAACTTGGGGTCCTTGATCTCCTCCCCATTCCTGAAGAACTTCGTTTTCTCGTTGCGCTTGAAGTCGATCTGACGGTCATCGTCGAGCGCGATGCTGATCGTCTTGCTGTCCATCCGCTGCAACTTGCCGCGGAAGTTGGGCATGGGCTGGCCCTTGGTGGAGGTGCCGGGATTCGTTTTGCTGCGGCCGAGCGGTACGCTGGGGCCTCCTGACGGGTATCCGCCGGGGTAGCCTCCAGGGTAGCCGCCGCCCGGATATCCTCCGGGCGGGTAAACTTGCGCGCTCCCTACGCCGGCACAGAGCAGCCAAACCAGGAACAAACCGCCGGCGGCGTGCGAAACGGCACTGCCGGGGTTGGACACACTTCGGGCGGGCTCATGCTGTTCCATAACTTAATGAGATGCGGCGGGGCTCTCCAAGGTTACGGTGGGGTAAGGCCAGTCCACTGCCGGCCGGGAGTCGCCAAGCGCAGCCTGCCTCGGCTAAAGTGAAGGTGGAGATGCTGTGAAAGCCCGCCGGCTGCTCGTTTACGATACCGACCCCGCGATCCACGAGCTGGTGGCTCCCGTGCTGCAGCGCGATGGACGCTCAATCCAGGATGTCTACGACCGCCACGAAGCGCTCGAGGTGCTGCGCCACAACGATTGCGACCTGGTATTGGCAGGGCAAGGCCGCAACGGCGACGATTGCTTGAAGCTGTTGCGCCGCATGCGCTCCATCCGCCCCGAAGCCAAGGTGATCCTCGCCGGCGGCCGTGATCGCGACGGGGTTTTAGCCGCGATTCGCGAACGCGTTTACGCCTACTTTCACAAGCCGATTTCGGCCGGTCCGCTGGCCGACATGGTGCAATTGGCGCTCGATGCCACCGCCTGGCGCGACGACATCAAGGTGGTATCCGCGCGGCCCGAGTGGATCACCCTCGACGTGCGCTGCAAGCTAGAAGCCGCCGAGCGCACCACCCAGTTCATCCGTGAAATGTTGACCGACCTGGAGCCGCACACCGCTGAGGACATTGCCGCCGCCTTCCGCGAGCTCCTCATCAATGCCGTCGAGCATGGCGGCAGGTCGGACCCCAGCAAGCGTGTGCGCACCTCGCTGCTGCGCACCGAGCGCGCGGTAATCACTCACATCGCCGACCCGGGCAAGGGCTTTTCGCTCGAGGCCCTCCCGCACGCCGCCATTTCCAACCCCGACGATTCGCCCACCAGGCACATCGGGTACCGCGAAGAGCAAGGCCAGCGGCCCGGCGGCTTCGGCATCCTCATGTCCCGCCACTTGGTCGATGAGCTGCTCTATAACGAGCGTGGCAACGCAGTGCTGTCGGTGAAGTACTTGAAGTAGATCGCGGTGGTGCAGGCGCGAATCAGCCAACCCGCCCGCCAGCGGGTTCATTCCCGCCGCTGGTAAACTAAAGAATTCCACGCGAGGAGGGAATGGAATGGCTGCAGGTCTCCGCCGCAAGGCGGTGGTGGCGGATGTGGGAGGGGTCAAGGTCGGCGGCGATCATCCGATTGTCGTCCAGTCGATGACCAACACCGACACCGCCGACGTCGCCGGCACGGTAAACCAGGTGCTCGCGCTGGCGCAGGCCGGCTCGGAGCTGGTGCGCATCACAGTCAACACGGAGCAGGCGGCAGCCGGCGTTCCCAGAATTGTCGAGGCGGTGCGCCTCTTCGGCTCGCGCGTGCCCATCATCGGCGATTTCCACTACAACGGCCATATCCTGCTGAAGAAATATCCCGCGTGCGCTCGCGCCCTGGCCAAGTACCGCATCAACCCGGGCAATTCCGACATCGGCCGCAAAACGGACGATAATTTCCGCACGATGATCGAGGTGGCGGTCGAGAACCATAAGCCGGTGCGTATCGGCGTCAACTGGGGATCGCTCGATCAGCAACTGCTCACCCGAATGATGGACGAGAACTCGCGCGCCGCCGAACCGAAAGATGCGCGCCAGGTGACGCTCGACGCCATGGTCGCGAGCGCCGTCGAATCGGCGCGCGCCGCGGAGCGCTACGGCCTCGCGCACGACCTGATCATCCTCAGCGCCAAGGTCAGCGGGGTGCAGGACCTGATCGACGTCTACCGCGCCCTGGCCGCAGTCTGCGACTATCCGCTGCATCTCGGCCTCACCGAAGCCGGCCTGGGCAGCAAAGGCGTTGTTGCCACTACCGCCGCGCTGGCGCCGCTGCTACTCGAGGGCATCGGCGATACCATCCGCACGTCGCTCACTCCACTGCCGAACGGCGACCGCACTGAGGAAGTCGTCGTTTCGCAGCAGATTCTGCAATCGCTCGGTATCCGCAGCTTCACCCCGCAGGTCACCGCCTGCCCTGGCTGCGGCCGCACCACCAGCACTTTCTTCCAGGACATGGCCGACCAGATCCAAACCTACCTGCGCGAGCAGATGCCGAAGTGGAAAGCAAACTATCCCGGCGTAGAGACCATGAAGGTCGCCGTGATGGGCTGCGTGGTCAACGGCCCCGGCGAATCCAAGCACTCGCACATCGGCATCTCGCTCCCCGGCACTTTCGAAGAACCCAAGGCGCCCGTGTATGTGGATGGCCGGCTCGCCGTCACGCTCAAGGGCGACCACATAGTGGCCGAGTTCATCGCAATCCTCAACGCCTACGTGGCCAGTCACTATGGCGCCCCCGTGGAAGTAACTGCCGGCTCCTGAAGACGTCTTCGTCCCGGCGCGGGTTGAGCCGCGACAGATTGACGCCGGGAACGCGCGCGCAAGCTGCAAACCGCAGTGCGCCGGAATTCAGCTTCCGGCGTGAGCCGTGGGAAGCTTGCGGATCCGGGAGGCCCGGAACGGGGCGGAAGAACAGTGCTATCCTGAGCCGGAAACGACCCGCATCCGCGCGGGCCGCGCCCGAAAGGAGAACCCATGCAGGAACAGAACTACGCCAATCACCGGCAATTCGTGCCGGCTTACCACGTTGTGCTCCTGGGCGTCCTCGCCTTGACGCTGATCGGATCGCTGGTCAACCTGTACAAGTCGCTGGGCAGCCACGGGCGGCTCTATAGCGCTTCGCTGATTGTAGTGCTCGCCGCCACCTCGATCATGATCGCCCTCTTCTGCCGAGTGTTCTCGCTCAAAGCGCAGGATCGCGCCATCCGCGCCGAAGAGAATTTGCGGCACTATGCGCTGGCCGGCAAGCTGCTCGATCCGCGCCTCACCGTCCGGCAGATTATCGGCCTGCGTTTCGCCTCCGACTCCGAATTCGTGGCTCTGGCTGCGCGCGCCGCCCAGGAAAGTATGTCCGAAGACGACATCAAGCGCGCCGTCCAACATTGGCGCGCGGATAATTACCGGGTCTGAGGTCCTTGAAAAAGGGCGGCCACTCCCTTCGTCGCGGCTCTGGGCGCATCGGAGCCGCGACCATAGGGACCGCCTGGCGCGACATTCGCAGCCACATCCGGAGCCTGCTCCGCATTCGCCGCGTCACGCTTCCAGACCCATCTGGGTGAGCCGGTACCGCAAGGCGTTGCGCGTCAGGCCGAGCAGGCGTGCCGCCTGGCTCTTGTTGCCGTCGGCGCGGCGCAGCGCCTCGCGGATGAGCTCCTGCTCGTAAGCATCGAGCGTCATCCCCTCGGGCAGAAAATGCGCATCGGTCTGCGGGCGTGGGGGACGGCGGTCGGCTTCCAGCTTGATATCGGAGGCATCGAGAGCGGTGCCCGCGCACATCACCAGGCTGCGCTCGATCACGTTCTCCAGTTCGCGCACGTTGCCGGGCCAGTGATAGGCGATCAGTTTTCCCATGCCCGCATCGGTAATGCGCTCCGCCTGGCAGCCGTTCTCCGGCGCCAGCTTGCGGACGAAATGATTGGCCAGAAACGGAATATCCGGCTTGCGCTCGCGCAGCGGCGCGATGTTGAGGGGCACCACGTTCAGCCGGTAATAGAGGTCTTCGCGGAACGTGCCTTGCTCCAGCGCGGCGCGCAGGTCCTGGTTGGTGGCGGCGATCACGCGCACATCGATGCGCCGCGTCACATTGCTACCCAGCCGCTCAAATTCCCGTTCCTGCAGAATGCGCAGCAGCTTCACCTGGATGGCCGCCGGCACGTCGCCGATTTCATCGAGGAACACCGTGCCCGTGTCGGCCTGCTCGAACTTGCCCGGCTTGGAGGTCTGCGCGCCCGTGAAGGCGCCTTTCTCATAACCGAACAATTCGCTCTCCATCAGGTTTTCCGGGATGGCGCTGCAATTGATTTTCACCAGCGGGCGGTCGCGCCGCGGCGAATGGAAGTGGATGGCGCGCGCGATCAGATCCTTGCCCACGCCGCTCTCGCCGGCCAGCAGCACGGTGGCGCGAGTGGGCGCCACGCGCTCGATGGAGGCGAAAATCTCCTGCATCGCCGGACTGCGGCCGATGATGTTATCGAACTCATAGCGCCGGCCGAGTTCGGCCTTGAGCTCCCGGTTCTCCTCGCGCAGCGCGCGTATTTCCAGCGCCTTGCCGATCACCTGCATCAGGTGATCCAGGCTGAATGGCTTGAGCAGAAAATCCGTGGCGCCGGCCTTCATGGCTTCGACCGCGGTCTCCACGCTGCCGAACGCGGTCATCATGATCACCGGGACGTGCGCGTTCTGGCGGCGGATGACGCCGAGAAAGGCGAGGCCGTCCATGGAAGGCAGCTTGAGATCGCTGAGCACCAGGTCGGCGCGGTCCACCACCTTCAGCGCCTGTTCGGCGGTGGCCGCTTGCTCAACGTCGAAACCCGCCGAGGCGAGCTGCAACTCGACCACGCGGCGCAACTTCTCTTCGTCTTCCACCACCAGAATGCGTTTTTTCATAGATGTGCGGCTCGCAGCCGGCCGCGCCGTAGTGTGTGGGGCGGCATAGCATCGCGCGCGGCGTTTGGCAACCCGGCGCCGTCCGACCGGCAGCCGGACCGCAGCTTGCCAGGCTACCCGCGACTACGATGCCGTTCCAGCCTCCATCGGCAAAGTCACGCGGAAAACGCTCCCTTTCCCCGGTTCACTCTCCACCGCTATGTTACCGCCGTGTTCATCGACGATTTTGGAGACGATCGCCAGTCCGAGGCCGACCCCCTGCGGCTTGGTGGTGAAAAATGGATTGAAAATATTGTCCCGTTGCGCGGAATCGATGCCGCAACCGCGGTCGATCACCGAGATTTCCGCGCCGTCGCCGTCGGCGCGGAGCTTCAGCGTGACAGCGCCGCCGTCCGGGCTGGCCTGTGCGGCGTTGATCAGCAGGTTATAGAAAACGCGTTCCAGCAGCTCGGCATCAAAGGAAAATGGCGGGATGCCGGGCTGGTAGTTGCGATAAAACGCGATTCCCGGCGCCTCGCGTTCGGCCAGCACCACGGCGCGATCGAGCGTCTGCGCGAGGTCGGCAGGGGCGCGCCGCAGCTCCAGCGGGCGGGCAAATTGCAGGAAACGGGTGATCAGCGAATTGCATCGGTCCACCTCGCTGGCGATGAAGCCGGCCACCTCGCGCGCCACCTCGTTTTCCGCCGTAAGGCTGTGCGTCAGCATCTCCGAAGAGGCACGGATGGTGCCGAGCGGGTTGCGGAGCTCATGCGCCAGCCCGGCCGAAAGCTGGCCGAGCGCGGCCAGGCGGTCGGCGCGGCGCTTCTCCTCCTCGGCCTGCTGCAGCTGAAGATTGGCCTGGGCGAGCTGTTCGGCCGTCTTCCGCTGCCTGGCAAGCTGGGCGCGCAGCTCCTCGGCGAGAATGTTCGCCAGGTTCCCCACCATCACGAGAAAGGCGACGCGCACCACCAAATCCGCGGTCACTTCCGAGAGGTCGTGTACCCACAGGAGAAACGTCAGATAGGCGCCGCCGGCCAGCAGCGCAAATATCATCGCGCCGCCCAGGCCGAACGCCGTGGCCGCGGAAACCACCGGCAGCAGCAAAACCAGCCAGTAAGAGCTGTTGATGCCGCGGGTAAATCCGATCAACAGGAAGCCGAAGACGATCTTCAGGACGATTGCGAAGATGCGCCCGCGCGAGGAACGGAGCGCGGGTATCTTCGGCTCGAGCACCTGCACCATGCCCAGCGAGGCGAGGCACAATACCTCGGGTGTGTCGCCCTCCGGAAGGGTGGCGATCAAGGTGGCGAAAACCACCGCCCAGACGAAATCCTGGGCGCGGATCAGCGCGCGCAGATCCCAGCCGGTATTCGCACCCGAAGCCATGTCTGATGTCCCAGTCGGGATTATGCCACAATGAGGTAGAAACGTCTCATGTCCAACTCGAGTATGCTGGATCAGGACCCGTCTGCCGGTCCGGATTCTCAAACCAACAACGAGCCCGGCGAATCGTTCGCCGACATCCTTTCCCAATACGAACAGACGCGCTCTCACGCCGGCGAGGCACACCGCGGGGTTGACGGCACGGTAGTTGCCGTGACCGCAGAGTCGGTCCTGGTCGATATCGGCTTTAAGACCGAAGGCATCCTCCCCATCGCGGACTTCACCACTGCCGGCGAAACCGTGAAGCGAGGCGACAAGGTCGCGGTTTCCATCAAGGGGCGCGACCCGGAGGGCTACTACGAGCTGTCGCGCCTGAAGGTGGAGCGGCCGCGCGACTGGTCAGCCCTCGAAAGGGCGTTCGCTGACAAGGCGCCCATCGCCGGGATGGTTACCGCGGTTGTGAAGGGAGGCTTGAGCGTGGACGTGGGCGTGCGCGCGTTCATGCCGGCCTCGCGGTCGGGCGCGCGTGACGTGGCCGACGTCGAGAAACTGGTCGGGCAGGAGATCCGCTGCCGTATCATCAAGCTCGATACCGCCGATGAAGACGTGGTGGTGGACCGCCGCGCGGTGCTCGAAGACGAGGAGCGCGAAGCCAGGGAGAAGCGCTACAGCCAGGTGAAAGAGGGCGATACCGTCACCGGCACGGTGCGCAGCCTGACCGATTTCGGTGCGTTCGTCGATATCGGCGGCGTGGATGCGCTGCTGCATGTGGCCGATATCTCCTGGGGCCGCGTTGCCAAACCGTCCGATGCGCTCCAGCCGGGCCAGGAAGTGGAAGCCCGCGTGTTGAAGGTGGATCCCGCCAGGCGGCGCATCGCCATCGGTCTCAAACAGCTCTTGCCGCATCCTTGGGACCTGGCCGCCGAAAAGTACAAGGTTGGCGACCGCGTGCAGGGCACGGTCACCCGGTTGGCCGATTTTGGCGCGTTCGTCGAGCTGGAAAAGGGCGTGGAAGGGCTGATCCACCTGTCGGAAATGTCCTGGTCGAAGAAGGTGCGCAAACCGGCCGACGCCGTCAAGCCTGGTGAGCAGGTGGAAGTGGCGGTGCTCGCCGTCAGCCAGGCCGAGCGCCGCATCTCGCTCGGTTTGAAGCAGGCGCTCGGTGACCCGTGGGCGGATGCGCAGCAGAAGTTTCCCGTGGGCTCGCAGGTGGAAGGAACCGTGGTCAGCCTGCAAAAATTCGGCGCGTTCGTCGAACTCGCCGAAGGCGTGGAAGGGATGATCCACGTGAGCGACATTAGCGCCGACAAGCGCATCAACCATCCGCAGGAAGCGCTGAAGGCGGGGCAGACGGTGAAAGCGCTGGTGCTCGAAGCCGATATTGCCAAGCGCCGGCTGCGCCTGGGGCTCAAACAGCTCGTTCCCACCAGCCTGGATGAATATATCGCGGAACACAAGCCGGGGGATGTGGTAACGGGCCGCATGACCGAGGTTTCCTCCGGCCGCGCGCGCGTCGAACTGGGGGAGGGTGTGCCCGCCACCTGCCGCATCCGGAACGAGCCGGCGGCCGGCGAGGAAGCGCCCGCGGCCAGCGGCAAGGCTGACCTTTCGTCGCTCACCTCCATGCTCGAGGCCAAATGGAAGAAAGGCGAGGCCTCGGGCGGAGCAGGTAAAGCCGAAGGCCCGCGCTCCGGCCAGATCCGCAGCTTCCGCATCGTCAAGCTGGACGCCGCTCAAAAGCGCATCGAAGTGGAGCTGGCCTAGGCGTTGCCCTGCCAATTCAGCTTTGCGCGGCGGGCCGATCGCCTGCGCGAGAGCCCGAGCCGCGGCACAAAAAGTGCTGCGCGGCTTCTGCCGTGTTGCACGCAATCCCTTGTGCCGCCTCGAGTCTGTGCTCGACGCGTTCGCGTCCCGGAGCGCCTGGCGCCGGCATTCCTGGCGGCGCTTGACGCCGGAGTGCCTGCGCCCCATGCCGCTTCAATCCGCCGGTGCTTCGGAGCTCACTTCAGCCGCCCGCTCCACCGCCGCAGGAGCCGTTTCCGGCGCGGTGGCGTGCGGCAGGTAGCGGGGGAAACGGCCGAGCAGCGCCCCGTAAACCAGGTGGCCCATCACCGCGGAGCGCCCGCCTTCGAGCAGCGCAGCCAGCGGCGCCGCCGCCCGCCACAGCCAGTGATAGGTGACCCAATACCACCCCAGACCAAACGTCATGGCGATCAGCGAAAGGCGGAGGCGCGACATCGGACGGCCGGCAGCCAACGCGAACAGCGTGCCCAGCAGCCCATAGAGCGCGATGTAGAGCGAGAGGCCAAACACGGTTGCCCATTCGAAGCCGATGCGATACGCATACGAGGGATGGAATGCGCTGGCCAGAAGATTGGGGCTGGACCAGAAATCCTCGCGCCGCCATATCCAGCAGAGGCCCAGCCAGAGCAGCATGCTAAGCACGCCTACCGTGCCCGCCTGGAGCCCGGCCAAGGCCCGGTCCAGGCGCCCGGCCGCAGGTTGAAGGCCCAATGTCATCCATTTCAGCCTATACTGGGCAAACAAGGAAAGGCAAAAACATAAAATGCGTCGCGTCGCGATAACGGGGATCGGCGCGGTTAGCCCCAACGGGATCGGTCGTGAATCCTTTTGGCAGGCCAGCCGCAATGGCGTCAGCGGAGTGAAGCGCATCTCGCGCTTCGATCCTTCGCCGTTCCAAGTGCAAGTCGCCGGGCAGGTGCCCGACGAGTTTGACGAAAAAGCTTACGTGGAGGTGAAGGACCGGCCTCACGTGTCGCGCGCTGTGCCACTGGCAGTGGCCAGCGTCGCGGAGGCGCTGGCAGACGCCGCCCTCGATCCGCAGCACATGACACGGGACCAGTTGCGCGGTGTCGGCGTCATGGTGGGCTCCGGCGGCGGCAGCCAGGACTTCACCGAAGAGCAATACCGGCTCTATTACACCGGCCACCAGAAGCAGTGCAGCGTCTACACCATTCCCACCGGCACCATCGGCACGCTGGCCAGTGAAGTGTCGATGCGCTTCGGCTTCCGCGGTCTGAGCCATATCGTCTCTACCGGCTGCACCTCCTCCACCGATGCCATGGGCTACGCCTTCCGCCATATTCGCGGCGGGATTCTGAATACCATCGTTGCCGGCGGGGTGGATTCTCCCATCGCGCCGCTCATCTTGCGCGGGTTTCAGTTGATGCGCATCATGTCGACGCGTTGGAATCAGCAGCCGGAGCGTGCCTCACGACCTTTTTCGCGCGACCGCGACGGGTTCGTGATCGCCGAAGGAGCGTGGTTCTTCGTCTTCGAAGAAATGGAGCAGGCGCGCGCCCGCGGCGCCAAGATCTACGGGGAAGTCACCGGCTACGGCTCCACCTGCGAAGCCTTTCACCGCGTGCGGCTCGAGGAATGCGGTGAAGAGCCGGCGCGCGCCATTGGCCTGGCTCTCGAGGAATCCGGCATCGCCGCCTGCGATGTGCAGTACATCAACTATCACGGCACCTCCACCGAGCTGAACGACCGCATCGAAACGCGCGCAGTGAAACTGGCGTTCAACGGACACGCTTATAAACTCCCCGGCTCGTCGCTGAAAAGCCTGATCGGGCACCCCCAGGGAGCCTGCGGCGCGGCGGGCGTAGCCGCGACTTTGCTCGCCATGCGCGACGGCGTGGCGGCGCCCACGATTAACGTCGATGAGCCCGACCCCGAGTGCGATCTCGACTACATCACTGAGCCCGGCCGCAAAATCTCGATCGAGCACGCCGTGGCCAATTGCATCGCCTTCGGCAGCAAAAACTCAGCCATGGTGCTGCGCAAAGTAGAGTAGGCGAGCGGTCCGCCTTGCTTTCCGGCGCGCGGCGTTGTATCTATCGGCTATGCTTGCATCGCCGGAAGTGCATGACCGTCTGGCGGCCTGCTGGGCGGGATTGGACGCGCCGGCCGCGCGCGTCAAATACGGCTGCCTGAAGGACCTCCGGCGCCTCAGCGCGGAAGCTCCCGAATTGCTCTACCCCTATTTCGCCAGATTCGCCCGCCTGCTGGACCATCCGAACAGCATATTCCGCTGGAATGCCGCGCACATCCTGGCCGGCATGGCGCACGTCGATCGCGCGCACAAACTCGCCCCGCTGCTGGAGAGATTCCTGAAGCCCATCCGCGGGCCGCAAATGATCGCCGCCGCGAACGTCATGGAAGCGGCGGCTGTGATCGCGGCGGCGCAACCTCAGTTGGTGGAAAGGCTCTTAGCCGGCGTTCTCGCCGTGCGCAGGGCGCAATACGAGACCGAAGAGTGCCGCCAGGTGGCCATCGGTCACGCCATCCAGTCCCTGAGCCGATTCCCTGAGCCCATCCAGCGCAAGGCCGCGGTGCTGCTTTTTGTCCGCCAGCAACTGGACAATCCGCGCCCGGCGACCCGCCGCAAAGCCGAAAAGTTCTTGAACAAATGGGAAAAGAGCCTGCAAGAAAAACCGAATCGGCGGGCGCTCGGAGGATTGACGCCCGCCTCATCGGGGGCCGGTGGGAAACCCTGAAATCTCCACACCTGCCCATCACATGGGACGGCGGCCATTCAACGCAGGTTACAGGGGTATGAATCAGCGCCTAGGCGCTGATATTCCAATACCTTCGCTGGGCTGGGCCGGGGACGGCCGCGGGCGCGCTGTGCGCCAAGGCACAACCTCCCTGGACCGGTGGCGCGCCGCCGCCGGTGCATCACTGCCATGGTGCATCACAATAGAGAAATGCGGATTGCCTTCCGGTTGCCCCCTGTGCCGTTCCTTCTCGCGTTCACGATGGCGGCGCAGACCGCGCCCCATCCTTTGGCGCCGCTGACCGCGAACGAGATTCGCGCCGCGGCCCGGCTGGTTCGCGATTCGGGCCAATTTCCCAGCCACATTCGCTTCGCCAGCGTGGCGCTGGATGAGCCTCCCAAAGAGGCGGTGCTGCGCCATGAGCCGGCGCCGCGCCGCGCGTTTCTGGTGCTGTACGACGCGCCGGCCAACCGCACTTTCGAAGCGATTGCCGATCTTTCTCACGGCCGTCTCGCCTCCTGGCGCGAGATTCCCGGTGCGCAGCCGCCCCTCACTCAGCAGGATTCCGTCGAGGCCGATCGCCTGGTGCGCGCCGATCCGCGCTTCCGCCAGGCGATGAGCGAACGCCGCATAACGGACTCGCGCGAGGTGCTGATTTCGTCGTGGTCGGCCGGCTATTTCGGCATGCCAGGCACGGATCGCGACCGCATCGTCCGCGCTGTCCCTTATTACGATGGCGCGGGCCAAAACTACTACGCCCATCCCATCGAGGGCGTCAACGCGCTCGTCGATCTGACGGCGCGCAAAGTCATCGACTTCCTCGATATCGACCGCAAGGCCCCGGTATCGCGCGAGAACTTCGACTTTACCGCGCGCGCCGCTGAGCCGCTGCGGCCGGCCCCCGCGCCGCTTCACATCACGCAGCCGGGCGGTCCGGGGTTCCACATCGAAAATGGCGAGGTTCGCTGGGAAAAGTGGCGCTTCCGTTACGCCCTGCGCCCGCGCGAAGGACTGGTGCTCTATACCGTTGGCATCGAGGACGGCGCCGGCGTCCGATCCATTCTCTATCGTGCTTCGCTCTCGGAGATGGTGGTGCCCTACGGCGATCCCGGCGCCAATTGGTTCTTCCGCAACAGCTTCGATGCCGGCGAGTTGGGACTCGGTTCGGCTGCCAGTCCTCAGCGCCCGGGCGTCGATTGTCCGGAAAACTGCACGGTGCTCGATGCCGTGCTCGCGGATGAAAACGGCGCGCCGGAAACCATTGCCGGCGCGGTGGCAATCTACGAACGCGATGCCGGCATTGCCTGGAAGCACGGCAACGAGACTCGCCGCGCGCGTGAACTTGTGCTCTCCTTCCTCACCGAAGTCGGCAATTACGAGTATGGTTTCGACTGGATTTTCCATCAGGATGGCACGCTCGCGGTGCGGGTTGCGCTGACCGGGGTGATGGCGGCAAAAGGCGTCGCAGACGGCGCATATGACGCGTATAGCCACCCCGTGGCGCGCTACCTCGCGGCGCCGCATCACCAGCACTTCTTCACTTTCCGGCTGGACTTCGACGTTGATGGCACCGCGAATCGCGTCGTCGAGATGAACAGCCAGCCGGCGGGACCCCCGAATCCCTATGGCAACGCATTCGCCATGACCGAGACGCCGCTTGAAACGGAACGTGAAGCTCAGCGCAACCTCAATCTGGCCAGTTCACGCCGCTGGGTGGTGGTGAATCCGTCGGTGACGAACGCGCTCGGCCACCCTACCGGGTACGCGCTCCTGCCCGGCGAAAACACGGTGCCCTTCGCCCGGCCCGACGCGTGGATACGCAAGCGGGCGGGTTTCCTGAATTTTCACTTCTGGGCCACGCGCTACCGCGCCGACGAGCTGTGGGCGGGAGGCGATTATCCGAATCAAAGCCACGGCGGCGATGGCCTGGTCAAATGGACCGCGGCCGACCGTCCGCTCGACAACCAGGATGTCGTCGTCTGGTACACCTGCGGCATCACCCACAACCCACGGCCGGAAGACTGGCCGGTCATGCCCGTGCAGACCGTCGGATTCGAAATGGTGCCCTGGGGATTCTTCTCGCGCAACCCGGTGCTGGACCTCCCGCCGGTTCGGTAACGCGATCGAGCGAACATCAACTTTCCCGCTCCGCCGCTGTTCGCCACGCCGCGGCACACAAACGGATGGCACAAGCCGGTTGTCTGTTCTACTTTTAGCGCTTTATTGCGCCAGCAGGTTCTGGCAGCGCCCGAGGGCGCCCTTCAGGTCCGCGACCGCCGTGAGCACCTGGGAGGGCAAGTCGGCCGGCGCGTTCTGTCCGGGAGTGACCCCGAGCATCACGGAAAGCAGCACTTCCAGGCGCCGCGAAGCGCGGAAAGCGTCTTCCGCCGCCTGCTGCCAGGCGGCATCGGCACCGGGAGCAGGCGGAGCCAGGACGGCTTTGCCACCCAAGCCGGCCAGCGCCGGCGCCAGCGCGCCTTCCATCACCCGCACCTGAGTCTCGAGCGCAGCCAGGTGGTCTCTGGCGAGCTGGCGAAGCTGCGCCCGGTCCGGCGCGGCCATCGACGCTTCGCTCTCGATGGGGAACCGCTCGGCCACGTTGCGCAGTGCGTACGCGTGCGCCATGGCGGCTTCATTACCGTCCAGCACCAGCGTGCTGAAGCGCTCGAAGACGGAACGTCCGCCGAGCTGCTTCTCGAGCCGCGTCTGAATACCCACGTTGGCGGTATCGCCGGCGGTAGCCGGTGCGCTTTCATGGGGAGTGATCAAGGCCGTTTCCGGTTGAGAGAAACGCACCTCCACGTTGGCTGTGCCATCCAGCAACTCGTGAATCTGGCGCTGACGCTCGGGCGAAACGCCGACGCCCGACACCAGCACCTCGCCGTCCCTCAAATTCACTTGAACAGGATCGCCCAGGTCGGCCCCGATCCGGTGCAGCAGACTATAGACCTGCAGTTCATCCGAGATCGAGGCCGAAGGCCTGGGCGCGAGTGCAGCCTGCCGGCTTGGTACGACTGGCCGCAAAGGAGCCTCGAGTGGAGTCGCAACGGGAGAACCGTCGGGTTGGAATGGAGGCTCCATAACCTGGGTGAATTCAATCCAATTCTGATCGCGAAATTCGAATTTGCCTTCGAGCGGCGTAAGGTCCGCGACGCGCAGCAGCAGCGTCGCGGAGACCAATTCGCCTTCGGCCGCCTGGGTGTGGATGCGGTAGCACGGCTCGTGCGGACTTTCCGAGGCCGCCTCGGTCGCCACATCGTCGGTTTTATGCGGAAGACTGTCGCGCCATGACTGAAAAGCGCGCGCGCTCAGCGGGTCCGCATCGTCATAACGGGCGGCCTGGAACGCCATATGGATGTCGGGCGGCAGCGGCAGCCAATTCCCCGCTGCGCCGCCCACCTTGTGAAGCGCCAGCAAGCCGGAGCGCATGCGGATGCTGATGGTCCGCACGGGCGCCGGGCGCGTGCCAGCCGCGGTCACGGCTTTTTCGAGCAGAGTGGCCGCCTGTACGCTCGAAGTCCGGCTGAGCGGCAGGATAGCCACGATCAGCAGCGCGGCCACGGCGCTCGCCGCCGCCGCCCACTGCCAGGCCGGAGCCAGGCGCGGCAGACGCTTCCACAGAGGCGCCGCAGCCAGTTCGCGATCCACACGCTCGAAACCGCGAGCGAGCGGCTGCCAGGCGTTCGGCGCTTCCGGCAGCAAAGTTCCCAGCACCTGCTTGCGGTAGCGGACACAATCAGCCACGGTGGCTTGGAGCGATTCCATCTCACTGCGGCACTGCCAGCAGGCTTCCAGGTGTTTGCGGACCTGCCGTGCCTTGCGGCCGGGGAGTTCGCCGTCCAGCGAACGGAGCAGCAAGCCTTGGTCGGGATGTCCGGACGGCCAGTTACTCATCCCGCACCTTCCTCAGCCGCGCCATGGCGCGCCGCAGAAATTCGCTGACCGCCGAAGCGCTAATCCCCATGGCTGCCGCGATCTCCGGATACCGCAGACCCTCCAAGCGCAGAAACAGGCACCGTTTCTGCTGATCTGAAAGGCCTTCCACCGCGTGATGCAGGCTCGCCATGCGCTCGCGTTCCAGCAAATCGGATTCCGCGCTGGTCGCAGGGGCGGCTAGCTTGGCCTCCAGATCCGGGTCGAACGGGCTTTCCGAAGCATGCAAGGAGCGCACCTTGAGACCCCAATTGTGCGCCACGCGAAATACCCAGCCTCGCGGGTTTCCGATCTCTTCGCCGCCTTTGAGCGCGGCGTAAAGGCGAAGGAAAACCTCCTGGGTGGCGTCCTGCGCCCGCGCGGGAGTCAAGCCGAGCGTCATCAGGTATCGGTAGACATCCTCGCGAGACTCCTCAAACAATTGAGCCACTTGAGTTTGCAGTGCTGTCGCGGTGCGTTCCCGACGCAAAATGCCCACCAATTCCTCACTCATATAGAACGCGGCCATACACGCAACTCATCCCTAAGACCCAAAAGTGCGCCTTTACACTACACCGCGGTCCACTTTTTTTAAATATATTTTGATCGGCCCTCAAGTGTAGTTGGAATGGCCGTGCGCGGGTCTTTGTATCAGGCGCTTCGATCATATGCCGGACGCAACCGTTTGTGCAGCCATTGTCACTTATAACAGTGCGCGATACATCCGCCGCTGTCTGGAAGCAGCGCTCCGCCAGGAGGGTGTGAAGCTCGAAATCGTGGTAGCGGATAATGGATCTACCGACGGCACCCTGGCCGCGCTGCGCGAGTTTCGCGGTCGAGTGCGGCTGATCCGCTGCGGCCGGAACCTGGGCTTCGCCGAGGCGCAGAACCGCGCCATCCGCGCCAGTACAGCCCGCTGGGTACTGACGTTGAATCCCGACGTGCTGCTGCGCCCGGGTTTCGTCCGCGCCCTGGTGGACGCCGGCGAGGCCGATCCGGAGGCGGGAGCGGTTTGCGGCAAACTGATGTCCATCGGACCGGGATTTAAGCCTTTGGATGAGCCGCGCATCGATTCGACCGGCATCTATTTCACGCCTGCCTTGCGCCACTTCGACCGCGGCTGGCGCGAGCCTGATTACGGCGGCTATCAGAGCCCCGAGTACGTGTTCGGCGCCTGCGCGGCGGCGGCGCTCTACCGCCGCAGGATGATCGACGACGTGGCCATCGAAGGCGATTTCTTCGATCCCGACTTTTTTGTCTACCGTGAAGATGCCGATGTCGCCTGGCGGGCCCAGTTGTTGGGCTGGCGGACGTTATATACGCCTGCCGCGGAGGCTTACCACGTGCGCACGGTCACGCCGGATCACCGCCGCCGCGTGCCCGCCCTGATCAGGATGCATTCGGTGAAAAACCGCTTCCTGATGCGCATCAAGAACGCGACTGCCGGCGTGTGCCGCCGCTGCTGGCTGCCCATGACGCTGCGCGACCTGATGGTGGTGGGAGGATCGATTCTGTGGGAGCCCACCTCCGCACCTGCCTTCTGGCAGCTGGCGCGCTGCCTGCCTCGCGCCTTGGCTCGCCGCCGGTTCATTATGGCCCGCCGGCGAGTGAGCGATGAGGAACTGGTGCGGTGGTTCAACTTCCAGCCCACCGCGGAACCGGCGGATTCGGTGGAGATGACGGCCTCGGTTCCCGCCTTCGCGGCGGGCGCCGCGACCCGGTGATCCGCCCAATCCGCGCACTTGGTCAGTATTAACTCTCTTAACCTTGGTCAATAAAACCCTGTTCGCCATCGGCAGCTTGTCGGACATCCCATAACTTGTTGTAATTAAAGACCATGGCGGCCGCGTGCCAGATGCTGGCGCAACCATTGAGCCGGAGGCTTGCGGCGAACGACAAACGGGGGCCGGAGGGAATCAGAAACATGACCGAAGTGGAAACAATAACCGCGGCGGAGGGGACCGAAGGCCACCACGGCGGAGGCGGGAAACCCCTGCCCGAGACTCTGCAACACGCGCTGCAGCTTGCCGACTGGCTGAGACTGGCTCACGAAGCAGGCCGCGCGCATGGAGCCATCTCACCGGCGACGATTGCGCTCAACGGATCGGGCGCGAAACTGCTGGCCGCACCGGAAGAGACCGGCATCACCGAGTACTCGGCGCCGGAAGTGCAGGCGGGACAGGCGGCCAGCCCGCAAAGCGACATTTTCTCATTGGGCGCCCTGCTGTATCACATCGCGACCGGCCGTACCCCGCCGGCAAACGCCCAGGAGGCCGGATCGACCTCTTGCGGCGACCCTGCGCTCGACCGGATCATTCGCAAGTGCATGGCCCCGGACCCGATGATGCGTTACCAGAGCGCACAAAAACTCGGCCTCGAACTTCGCATGCTGGGGGTTTCCGGCCGGCGCATGCGCACCGAAGGCCCGCACCGCTGGGAACGGGCCATCGAGCACTTGCGCGCGGAGACGGAGAGTTGCCTCCGCGAACGGGAGAATCAGTCCGAGGAGCTAAAGCGCGCCACCAACGAGGCGATCGCCACGCTGCGCCAGGAGCTGATGGCCGCCGAGGAACGAGCGCTTCGCGCCGAAGAAGGCATGCGGCAGTACGCCGAGCAACTGGAGCAGCATGCCAGACAATTCGGAGAGGTAGGCGAGCAGTTTGACCGCGTCGGAGCAGCCATCGATTCTGCCGCGCGCCAGAACGCCGAAGCTCAGCAAGCGGAGGGCGTCAGCCGCCACGCGCTGGAAGCGGCCGTGGCCAAGCAGGGCGACAAGATCGAATCGGCGCTCAGCGGAATCAAGCAAACCGACGATCTGGTCGCCTGGGTGGTCGAGATCCTCGAGACGCTGCAGAATACCATTCTGGAGCGCTAGCCCTGCGACCTTGCGCCGCGCTGCGGCTCGCCAAGGGGCGGACAGAATCGGAGGTCCGCCGGCCGAAAGACCGCACGGAGGCGGATGATGCAAAGAGTGTCCATCGAAGTCGATGCCCGGTGGGTGAAGATCGTTCATTCGCCGCTCTACTGGATCGTGGCTCTCTTGCAGGGCCTGTCCGTCAGCTTCGCTCCTTTGTTTCTCTACTGGAGTGGCGCGGGGCGATTCTATCACGGGTGGGAATGGCTCATTGTGCCGTCGTGCTTCGCAGTCATTCTCTTCGTCGGATTGTTCTATATGCTGCTCGGTAGCACAGTGATTGGCGAATTGAGGAAGCAAAAGCTCGGGCTATGAAGACGACGGGAGTCAAGTTGCCACGCGGCTGAAACCGGTCGCCGCTGCGACAAGCGCCCGCAATCCGTCCTACTTCGCTGTCGGTTTCGGCTGGATGGCAAAGTCCCAAATCTGCATGTTCATCGCGTTCAGTGTGTATTCGATCACCGCGTACTCGCCTTCGGGCAACGGGTCTTTGGGCCAGACCTTGTAGAGCCCGTTCGGGTCGAGCTCGCGCTGCAGGGTCTCGACCAGGACGGGCGATTCCTCGACATCGTTATCGACCGGCAGATAGACCAGGTTCTCGACGATCCGCACATTGCCCTTGCTGGTGAGCCGGGCTACGCCAAAGCGTTCCGGCTCGGAGAGCTGAATATAGAATTCCTGCTCTGCATTGGTGAAGACACTGGCCGAATGCGCGCCGTCGATTTCGAGTGTGCCCTTGCCGCTGAGTGCCTGCCCCACGGGCGCCAGCACTTTCAGCACCTGCCGTTTCTTATTGATGTGGACCGCTGCCTCGGCGGTCTTCAGGGTTTTGGTCTGGTCTCCATCCAGCCAGTAAACACCGGGCGCCTGCGGGATGCGTGACGTTTCCTTTTCAATGGCGTGCTGCGCTGCTGCCTCCTCGGAAAGAGCCTTGGCGTCGCGCGATATCTCAGCCTGGCGATCCGCGGCCTCTTTCTCGGTGCGCGTCAGATCCACCATGTCGAGAGGGATCTCCTCCCAATCGCCCCGCTCCACGCTGTAATAGCGGACGCGATCGGAAAGCACCTGATATTCACGGACCAGGTGATAACCGCCGCCCTTGAGGTAGAGCCTGACGTTGGCCGCCCAAACCGCTGCCGCGAACAACAAGAGGATCAGCGCGCTCCGTCGCATACCTTCTAACCACTACTTTAACCGCAAACGGCCGCTGAGTCGCACGGCCGTCAGCGGCCGGGCTCCGGCAGCCGCAGTTCGATCTCCCGGGTATCGTCAGGCAAAGCGCGGATACGAATCTCGGTGTGTTGCGCCGGGAGCAACTGGGGAAAGCGCTCGCCCCATTCGATCAGGACCAGGGCGCCGCTATCGATGATTTCACCGAGCCCGAGGCTTTCCAGCTCACGCGCCTCTTCGATACGGTAGAGATCGACGTGATAAACGCGTCCTTTGCCGTAGTCGTGGATCAGGGTGAAGGTGGGGCTCGAGACGTCGTCTGGCAAGGCGGCGCCCAAACCATAGGCGATGCCTTTGGCTAGAGTAGTCTTTCCAGCGCCGAGATTGCCGATCAGCAGCACCACGCCGCGCGGCAATTTGACGGCGAGGCGTTCGCCGAGCGCGATGGTATCGGCTTCAGTCGAGGCGTGGAACAGCGGCACACTCCTCCATCGCGGCAGGCAGGTAGTGCAACAGATCGGAAGCGATGAAGCTGCGCTCGCCGAGCGTGCGCGCGCCCATCTGGCCGGCCAAGCCGTGCAAATAAACGGCCGCTGCCACCGCCTCATCCGGATACTGGGGGAATTGCGCGAGAAAGCCGGCGATCATGCCGGTGAGAACGTCGCCCGTGCCGCCCGTGCCCATGGCGGGCGTGCCGGTGGGGTTGACCCAAATACGGCCATCGGAAAACGCGATCACGGTGCGCTGGCCTTTGAGCACCAGCGTGAGCGAGTGCGCGACGGCGAAGGCGCGCGCGACGCCGATCCGGTCGCCCTGAACTTCGGCGACGGTCTTGCCGGTTAGCCGAGCCATCTCGCCGGGATGAGGTGTGAGCACGCGAACCCGCGCCGTGAGCGGGATCTTGGAGACGTCCTCGAGCGCGTCGGCATCGAGCACCATGGGTTGTTCGAGGCTTTCCATCAGGTTCGTCACCAAAATCGGAATTTCCGGCTGGCGGCCCAGGCCTGGCCCCATGGCGATGACGGTCTTTCCCTCAGCCGCGGCAGCCAGCGCTGCGTTGAGCCCGATGGAGCCGTGCGGCGTCTCCGCCAGCGGCTCGGTCATCAATTCGGGTCCGTGTGCGGCGATCTGCGGGATGGCGGATTCGGCAGAGGCGACCGTTACCAGGCCCGCTCCAGCGCGCAGCGCGCCCAGCCCGCATAATGCCGCGGCGCCGGTTTTGCCGCGCGATCCGGCCACTACCAGAGCGTGGCCGAATGTGCCTTTATGGCCGCCCGGCGGGCGTGGCATCATCACGCGGCAGAACATCGACGGCTCGATCAAGTCGATCTTCCCATCTTCGAACAGCTCCACCGGGCTGCCGATGCGGCGCACAATCAACTCGCCGACCGAATCGCAATTGGGCGGCAGCACCAGCCCGAGCTTCGGCGCAGTAAAGGTGACGGTGTGATCGGCGCGCGCGACCTTGCCCGGGGACTCGCCCGAATCGCTCGCCATCCCGGACGGAATGTCGACCGCGACCACCTTCGCCGGCCTCAGGGGGCCATTGATCCGGGCGATGGCCTCCTCCGTCGCGCCCGCGGCCGGGCCGGTGATGCCGGTGCCCAGCAAGGCGTCCACGATCAGCGTGGCGCGATCACCTTGCGGTGGAATCTCGCTGTGCACCGGGCAGCCGCAGACGCGCAGCATCGCGTAGTTCTGGCGCGCGTCGCCACGCAGGTCCGCGGGATCGGCGAGTAACACCACGGTGAGCGAGCAGCGAGGAAAGAGGGTATGGATCTGGCGCGCGATCACCATCCCATCGCCGCCGTTGTTGCCCTTGCCGCACAGCACCAGAACGCGCTGCGCTTCGAGCGGGGCGAACCGCTCCGCGAGGAACTCGACCACGCGAATTCCCGCATTCTCCATCAGGACGATGCCTGGGATGCCCATCTCGATGGTGCGCCGATCGACCTCGCGCATCCCGGCCGCGGTGAGAACTTTCATATGCGCCTGGCTTTCATATCCGCCGCGCCACTACCATGGTCATGTCATCCTGCAATTCCGAGGAGCCGGTCCATTCCATCACGGCCTCCATGGTGCGCGCGATCAACTCGGAAGAATCCGACTGCGCGTATCGGCAGACGAGTTCCTTCAATTGTTCCTCTCCGAACATTTCCCCGTAGGCGTTTTCCGGCTCGACGATGCCGTCGGTGTAGGCGACCAACAGGTCGCCGTGCTCGAGCGGGACGGTGCGCTCCTCGTAGCGCGCCATCGGGAATGCGCCCACCACCGTGCCGGTGGATTCGAGCATTTGCAGCTCGCCCGAGCGCACCAGGATGGGCGAAAGGTGGCCGGCATTCGTGTAGGTGAGCGAGTGGGTGCCTTCGTGGTAGAGGGCGAAATAAAATGTGGCGTACTTTTCCAGACTGGTGTTGGCGTAAAGCTGGCGGTTCAGTGTGCTCACCAGCTTGGCGGTGGACAGCAGTTGCGGAGGCGCGCCATTGGTGGCGCCCAGTTGCGTCCGCATGGTGGATTGAATGGTCGCCATGAGCAGGGCGGCGGAAATTCCTTTGCCGGCGACGTCGCCGATGGCGAAGGCGAGCGACTCTTCGGAAAGCGCCATGAAATCGTAGTAATCGCCGGAAACCATGCGGGCGGGGCTGCAAACACCCTTGAGCTCCAAGGTCCTGGTAAACGGCACGTCCTTGGGAAAGAGCTGTTTCTGCACCTCGCGCGCGATGGTGAGTTCGGACTCGAGGCGCTCCTTCTCCTTCGCCACCACCATCAGTTGGCCCAGATTGGAGGTCATGGTGTTGAACGATGAGGCGAGCTCGGCCAACTGATCGCTGCCTTTAACCGCGATGCGGTAACCGAAATCGCCCTGCTGGATGCGCCGCGTGCCGGCGTACAACTCATGCACCGCGCTGGTGATGCTGCGGCTCAACTGCACTCCCGCGATGAGCGAGATCAGCTCCACCACCAGGAACAGGATGGTGATCACGACAAAAGCGCCCAAGGCGAACTCGGCCCAATCGAGCGATTGAAAGATGGTGCCCAGCACGGCGGAAGCGCGCGTATCGACCCGCAGAATCAACCCGCGATGTTCGTGCGGCGAGCGCCAGCGGGGCACCTCCAACGGGTACCAGCCGCGCAATGGAAAATCGAACGCATTGCGTGCTTCCGGCACCCGGGAGGCGCGGGCGTGGCCCACCAGGGGCGCGAAAGCCACATCACCCAAGCCGGGCAGCAGCGTGCCGAGCACGTCGATCGTCACCGGGGCCAGTACCGTGACTTCCTCGCCGTTGTCGACAACGTGCGCCCAGGCATACAGCCTGTCCTCGCTCCCGTCCTGCTTGACGATCAGCCCCGAAGCGCGCTTCCATTCGGAGACGTGCCGCCACTCGTCGGGTGGCTCCGAAAGAGTGTTATCTGGCGGAAAGCGCAGCTGGCGCCGGCCGCTGATGAGCAGAGCGAACTGCGGAAATGCGTTGCGAGTGACCGATTCAAAGCGGCGCAGCGCGGCCGTGGGATCGGCCGTCATCACCGGCACCAGCGCCAGAGCTTCGGCAGACCGCAACAGGGCCGCCTGGCGATGGCGCAATTCCGCGTTCACCAGGTACACCGCCATTTGCCCGATCACGACGTAGCTGGCAATGCCTGCCAGGAGCAGAATCAGCACCACCGGCACTACCGCGATGAACACGTAAGCCGCAATTAACCGGTTGCGCAGCCTCCAGATGGCTTTGCGCACGCCGCGGCGCGCCAGGCGAAAGGCAACGATCAGACCCAGGACAAAGGAGGCCAAACCGAACAGCCACTGAGCAGCCGGCGCCACGCCGGTCAGCCACAGGACCACGTACACCGCCAGCAGCAGCACAAAGACCTTTTCCAAACGGCTCAGGCTCCGCCACCAGATGCGCCGGCCCAACTCCATCTTTCCAGACTAGCTTACCCGAAAGCCGGAAGGTACAATCTGGTGCATGACGATACGCACACTCGGAACGGGGTTTCTGTTCCTGCTTTTGACCACGGCCGCCTGGGCGGCGGACGTCACCGGCACCTGGAAGGGCGACGTTTCAGCTCCGGATGGCAACACCTTCAGCCTGACCTACACTTTCAAACAGGATGGCGCCAAGCTGACGGGTACCGTCCTGGGGCCGCAAGGCGACCCTCTGCCAATCGACAATGGCAAAGTGGACGGAGACAAGATCTCGTTTTCCGTGAAAGTGGATATGAACGGCGGAACCGTTTTTTCGAGCGAAGGCACGATCAACGGCGACGAGATCGTTCTCAAGACGAAGGCCGATAGCGGCGACATGGACATGCCGGCCATGACCATCAAGCGGCAGAAATAATCAGCAGTCCGGGGCTCGGCTGTCAAGCCGCCTGTGTCGAGGCCGATGGCGGCATTTCCCCGCTTGCGCCGCGGCCGGACCGTGAAGACAACGTCGAGACGACTCCCGACGCTGCACGCTGGACCGCCCGCGCCGCGGGTGTGCGCCGGCGTCCCGCGGCTAGGCGAAGTCGATGGCGGCGATGACCATTTGCGGCATTGTCTGATTCCAGCTCTCCGGGACGCTGTCGAAGGCCAGCCGGAAGGGTTTCGATTCGCCGGGCGCCAGCTTGCCCATCTTGCGGCTGACGATGGCCACTCGTTCGCGCAGAATCACCTGCCCGTAAGGGTCGTAGAAAACGCAGACAATCGCCACCGTGTCGAGCACGCGGTTGCCGGTGTTGGTGATGTTGCCGGTGATTTCGACCACTTCCTGCTTGAGGTAGCTTTCATGCGCCTCGAGATTCGAGTCGGTGATTTTGAGGAAGCCATCGTGGATGTAAGCGCGCGCGGGGCCGGTCAATGGCGGGGGCGGCGCGGGCTCCCGCTGGGAAAGCCGGTTCAAATACAGGAATCCGGCCACACCCGCGGCCAGCACCAGCACGATGACGATCGCCGCCGGGTGCAGCCTGAACGGCTTCGATTGTGGGCTGGCCGCCTGATCCGCGCCAGCAGTTTTATTTGCCGCCAACGGTCATTTCTCCGATCTTGAGCGTGGGCGCGGAGACAGAGCCGCGAAACTCGAGGTCATTGCCGATCTCGTCCACGCTCAGCAGCATGTCCTGCAACTTCCCCGCAATCGTGACCTCGGAAACCGCGAAGGCGAGTTCGCCGTTGCGAATCCACAGGCCCGCGGCGCCGCGCGAGTAATCGCCCGTAACGATGTTGACGCCCATGCCGATCAGCTCGGTAACATAAAACCCATCGGCGATCCCCGCAATAATCCGCTCCGGCGTTTGGACGCCGCTTTCGATGAAAAAGTTTCCATGGCCGATGCCCGCGTTGCCGGCCAGCCCGCGCGAAGCGTTGCCGGTGGTTTTCATCCCCAGCTTTCGCGCCGCATAGGTGTTCAACAGGTAACTCTTCAGTATGCCGTTTTCGATCACCACGGTGCGCCGCGAGGCCACGCCCTCATCGTCGAAAGGCGAAGTGCCGAACAGGCCGGGCATCGTTGCGTCGTCGATCAATGAAAGCTTTTCGCTCGTCACCTTTTCGCCCAGCTTCCCGGCGAGGAATGACTCATGCCGGTAAATCAGCATGCCGTGGACGGCTTCAAACAGGTTTTCCGCCAGCGATGCGGCGGCGAGCGGCTCGAACACCACCGGCACTTTCCGGGTCTCGACCTTCACCGGGTTCAGGCGGCGCAGCGCGCGCGCGGCGGCGGTGCGTCCGATCTGTTCCGGCGCCTCCAGCCGCGCCAGCGAGCGCGCGGAATGGTGCCAGGCATCCCGCTCCATCGATTCTCCCTCTTGGGCAACGGGCACCACGGATAGCGAACACGAGCTAGTGCGATATTCGCCGGCAAAACCGCGCGAATTAGCGAAAATGTGGCGCCCCACGTAGCTGTCGAATGCCGCGCCTTCGGAGTTGGCGATGCGCGGATCGGCGGCCAGCGCAGCTTCTTCGGCGCGGCGGGCGAGGGCGATCCGGGCATCGGTTTCCAGGCCGTCGACATCCGCCGAGTAGAGATCCAGGCTGCCGGAGAGCGCGCCCAATTCCTCGGGCTCGGGTAGGCCGGCGTGCGGGTCTTCGCTGGTCACTTCCGCCAGCTCAATGGCCGATCTCACGAGGTGATGGATACCCTCGTCAGACAGATCCGACGTGTACGAGGAGCCCGTGCGCCTGCCAATCAGAATCCGCAGCCCGGCGCCGCGCGAGCCGGCCTCTTTCAGGTTCTCCAGCTCGCGCATGCGCACGTTGGCGGAAAACTCGTCGCCTTCCTCAATGGTGCATTCGGCGTCGCCGGCGCCCGCGGCGAGCGCCCGTCGCACCATCTCCTGCGCGAGCTCGCCCAAATGATTTTCGCCGGGAGGCATATTCACAGGCTAGCATCCGCGTGCTCGCGGTTCGAAACGAATCGATACCGATAGATGCTGGGTGAACTCGAGGCCGCCCTACCCGCCCGGCTCAGTCCTTCTTGGGTTCGTCGGACTGCTTCCGCCCCGCCGCCTCCAATGGGTAGTGCGCCAACACCCAGTTCAGGGCTTCGGCGGGAGTACGGAGGCGGCTCTCCAGCTGAGCGTCTTCGACGGCGGAGAGAATCTCGCTGAAAAGCGGGCCGGGGCGGTATCCGGCGGCGATCAGGTCGGCGCCGGTGATCAGCGGCGCCGGCTTCAGTTCTTCCGCGGTCATCTCCTGCCACTTGCGTTTCACCAGTTCGTAAGTATCGAGATTGCCGCGGCTGGCGAGGCAGTCCAGGCGGTGCAATTCGAGGTGCTCCTCGAAGTGGGGCAGGCGCATCAACCGCTTCAGGGTGCTCTCCTTCATGCGGCCGGCGTCTTTGAAGCGCATGTGGTGCGCCACCAGCGACTCCACCTGCTCGGTTTCGTCGCGCGAGAAGCGCAGGCGGTTGAGAATGCCGCGGGACATCTCGACGCCTTTCTCCACGTGCCCGTCGAAGCGGATGCGGTCGGCCACGCGAAACACAGGAGGCTTGCCTACGTCGTGCAGCAGCGCGCCAAAGGCGAGGGTCGGCGTGGCGCGGCCGAGTTTCTCGAGCAGCAGGCGCGTGTGGGTCCAGACGTCGCCCTCGGGATGAAACTCGGGCGGCTGTGCGACGCCGTGCAGGGCGGTCACTTCGGGGAGCAGCGTGGCCAGCAGGCCGCTTTGATCGAGCAGGTCCAAACCGTAAGCCGCGCCGCCGTCAGTGAAAATGCCAACCAGTTCGTCACGCACGCGCTCGGCCGATACCCGCATAATTAATTCGGCGTGGCGCCGCATCGCCTCGAAGGTGACCGGCTCGATGATGAACCCCAGCCGGGCGGCGAAGCGCACGGCGCGGAGCAGACGCAGATGGTCTTCGCGGAACCGGGCGTCGGGATCGCCGATGGCGCGCACCAGCCGGGCCTCGAGATCGGCGCGGCCCGCAACATGGTCCAGCACTTCTCCGGTTTCGGGATCCATCAAGAGGCCGTTGATGGTGAAATCGCGACGCAGCACATCGGCTTTCGGGCTGGTTTCGAAGTGCACCGCAACCGGCCGGCGGCCGTCCTCGTACTCCTGGTCGCTGCGAAAGGTGGCGACTTCCACTTGCGCGAAAGCGTCGCGCACCAGAACCACGCCGAAGTGCGCGCCCACCAGGCCGGAACGGGGAAACAGGTCCATCACCCGGTCCGGCCGCGCGTCCGTCGAGATGTCGAAATCCTTGGGGCGCGCCCCGCGCAGCAGATCGCGCACGCAGCCGCCCACCAGCCAGGCCTGGTGCCCGGCCGAGCGCAACCGTGCGATCACCTGGCGCGCCAGCAATTCGGCTTGCGATTGCGGCGCCCGCGATTGCGGCACAATGGCCTCCACACCATATGCTAATATGATGGGGCCGAACTCCACCCGGAGACGGGGATACCAGTTTTGGGGCGCAGTCCCACGTTAGGACAGGTCGTATTCCAGTTCCAATCCGTCAAAAACTCACGGGCGTTTTCGCAATTCGCCTGAGTTTGCCCCTTCGGCGAGCGGGGAGAGAACTTTCGTGACCAATCAGCAACGTCCGGTGGCGGTGAAAGTCGTGGTCGCCACCACCGTGATGCTGTCCTTCATTTCGTTCTGGAGGGCGGCGGCGATCGTCCTCAGCGACCTGGCCAGTTCAGCCTATTACGTGGGGGGCATTGCCGAGCAGGCCATCGGCAAAGCGGCGCCGTGGTTCATCCTGGCGATCATGCTGTTTTCCTATGCGGTGCGGGCCATCTACATCGAGAGCTGCTCGATGTTCGTGCGCGGCGGCGTGTACAAAGTTGTGCACGAAGCGATGGGCGGCACGCTGGCGAAGTTTTCCGTGTCGGCCCTGATGTTCGATTACGTGCTGACGGGCCCCATCAGCGCGGTGAGCGCGGGCCTGTACCTGGGCGGCTTGATCAATGAAACCGGCCAACGGCTTGGGATCGCCGGGATGCGCGTCCAGCCGGAATATTTTGCGGCGGCTTTCGCTGTGGTGGTGACGCTGTATTTCTGGCGCAAGAACATCATCGGCATCCATGAATCGAGCGAGAAGGCGCTACGCATCATGCAGATCACAACCGTGATGGTGGTGATTCTGATCGTCTGGTGTATCGCGACCATCCTCAAGAACGGCTACCAACCGGTGCCGCTTCCCGTGCCCGCCAACCTCAAGTTCAGCCCGGAAGCGCTCGGCTGGCTGCGCGGCACGCTGGCGCCTTCGATCACCGCGATCGCCATTATGATCGGCCTGGGGCATTCACTGCTGGCGATGAGCGGCGAGGAGAGCCTGGCGCAGGTGAACCGCGAGATCGCGCATCCCAAACTGAAAAACCTGGAGCGCGCCGGCTTCGTGATCTTCATCTACAGCATGCTGTTCACGTCGCTGGTTTCGTTCTTCGCGGTGATGATCATCCCCGACGCGCAGCGCCGCCAATTTCTCGACAACCTGATTGGCGGGCTCTCGATGTACCTGGTGGGCCCGGTCGCGCTCCGCCTGCTCTTTCACGGCTTCGTGGTGCTGGTGGGAACGCTGATCCTGGCGGGCGCGGTGAACACAGCCATCATCGGCTCGAACGGCGTGCTCAATCGAGTGGCGGAAGACGGCGTGCTGCCCGACTGGTTCCGGCACCCGCACAAGAGGTTCGGCACCACCTCGCGCCTCATCAACGTGATTGTGGGGCTGCAAATCGTCACCATTCTGATCAGCCGGGGCGATGTCTATATGCTGGGTGAAGCTTACGCCTTCGGCGTGGTGTGGAGCTTCGCCATGAAGGCGCTCTCCGTGCTGGTGCTGCGCTACAAGCAGCCGCAGGGCCGCGAATGGAAGGTGCCGCTGAATTTCCGTATTGGCAGGACGGAGATTCCACTGGGCCTGATGATGATCACCGTCGCGCTGTTCGCGCTGGCCGGCATCAACGTGCTCACCAAGAAGGTGGCGACCATCTCCGGCGTGAGCTTCACCATCGCATTCTTCATCGTCTTCGAGCTCTCCGACATCGCCAACCGGAAACGCAAGGCGGCGCACGGCGAGGAGATGGAGAAATTCCGCCTGGATGCGCACGAAGATCTGAGCGTGAGCTCCTGCAGCGTGCGGCCGGGCAACGTGCTGGTCGCGGTGCGGAATCCAAACCGGCTGCAGCACCTGGCGCGCATCCTGCACAAAACCGATACGCGCAAGATGGATATTGTGGTGCTTTCCGTGCGCCAGGTTACCCAGGCGGCCTCGGGCGAGCACGCACTGGACACCGGGCAGATCTTCTCCGACGACGAAACCAATGTGTTCAGCCACGTGGTGACGCTGGCGGAAAAAGCCGGTAAGCACGTGGAGCTGATGGTGGTGCCCGGCACAGATCCTTACGAGGCAGTGGTGCAGACCGCGGCGCGGCTGCGCAGTTCGCGCATCGTCATGGGGCTGTCACCCAAGCTGACGCCGCCCGAGCAGGGCGCGCTGGTGGGCAGTTATTGGGAGCAATTGCCGGAGCCGCGGCCATCCCTTTCGCTCGAGATTGTCCTCGAGAATCAGAAAGACGTAGTGTTCTTCAACCTGGGTCCGCACCCGCCGCGCCTCTGGCCCGAGGATCTTGCGCTGGCGCACAAGCTGTGGCTCGAGCTGAGCGGCATGGGCCCGGGATCGAAGCTGCACCACCGCGACATTATTGGCGTAGCGCTGCGGCGCATGAACGCGGAATTCCATTCCGAGCGCAAAGAAGAGGTGGTGAGCGACGTGCTGCGCGAACTGGGCAACGGGCATTCCGAACAGAATGACGGAAACGGCGCCAAGGCGCATTGAGGAGCGAATTGGCCAACGTGTTAGGCGCAATCGAAGCGGGAGGCAGCAAGTTTATCTGCGGCATCGGCACCACGCCGGGGGATCTGGTCACTGCGCAGATTCCGACCACTACGCCGGCCGAGACACTCGACGCCGTCATCGCGTATTTCCGCCGGGAGGCGGGGAGCGAGCTGAAGGCCGTCGGCATCGCTTCCTTCGGGCCGGTGGATCCCCACCCTGGTTCGCCCACCTTCGGCTATATCACCTGCACTCCGAAGACGGGGTGGCGCGGCACGGACGTGGCGGGCACGGTCGGCAGAGGGCTGCGCGTGCCGGTTGGTTTCGATACCGACGTTAACGGGGCCGCGCTGGCCGAAGCGCGCTGGGGCGCGGCGCGGGGCTTGTCCGATTTCCTTTACCTCACCGTGGGCACCGGCATAGGCGGCGGCGCCATGGTGAATGGAAAACTGCTTCACGGGCTGCTGCACCCGGAAATGGGCCACTTGCGGATTCCGCACGATCACGCGCGCGATCCTTACCCGGGCGGCTGCCCTTTTCACGGCGACTGCCTGGAAGGCCTCGCGTCCGGGCCGGCCCTGCGCGAACGCTGGCGCATGGCGCCGCGCGAACTGCCGCCCGAGCACCCGGCCTGGCCCTTGGAAGCGGAGTACCTGGCAGCGGGGCTGAACAACCTGGTGTGCACACTCTCGCCGCGGCGCATCGTGATCGGAGGCGGCGTGCTCGAGCAACCATGCCTGCTGACGATGCTGCGCGCGGAATTGTCCCGGTTGTTGAACGGCTACATCGAAGCGATGGAAATCGTCGAAGAGATGGAAAGCTTCGTCGTGGCGCCGCAACTGGGCGGCCGCGCCGGCGTATTGGGCGCGCTGGTGCTGGCGGAAGCGGCGCACGGGCGCTGAAGAGAGCCGCTCGGGCGGCCGCGCCGGCATTGGCAAGGGCTGGTCCCACCGTGCCGGGCGCGCTGCGTACTCACCGATAGAGGTAATGCCCTCAGAGGCTGCATGTCGCCGTTCTGCGACGGCGTTGGCCTGCGCCTTAGCGCGCCGACGCAGCCGCGGTCGGTACGGCGTCGCGGTAGCGGACTTCGAATGCCGTGCCGGCAAAGGGCTGCCCATCGACTTCGGCATACGGGTAGACAAAATAGTTCAGCGGTTCGGCGTGCTGAGGCGGTTCGAGAATCACGTCGCGGCCCTTGCTGAATTCGATCCGGTTTTCGTCGTGGGCGCCGAAATAGTAGTCACGCTTCGCCGGATTCTTGGCGGCCTCGGAAGCATCGACCGGAACCCAGCCTATGCCCCGGGCATAGAACTCTGCCCAGCAATGGTAGCCGGAGATCTTGCCTTCGCCGCGCTCGGCGGGAAGCGGAAACCCGATCGCAAAGCGGGCTGGAATGCCGAGCGCACGGGCGTAGCCAATGAAGATGGCGTGGAAATCGGTGCAGTTGCCGCGCCGCGCGTCGCAAGCATAGTAAATGTCGCCGCGCCCCCACCCCTTGCCGGTCTTGTCGTATTTCACGGTCGAAACCACATGCTGGTAGATGGCGCGCGCCATTTCGAGATCGGTGTGGGCGCCGGCCTTCTCAACCACATCGCGCGCCCACGCGCGGATCTGGTTGTCGAGCGGCACCAGGCGGTCCGGCTTCAGGTAGTTGGCCAGCACCCTCGCGTCCTCATCGCGTTCGAGCGGCGGCCCTTCCCGCAGGCGTGTTTGCACATGCTCGGTGCGGACGGCGTCGAGATCCATGGTGATTGCCAAAGAATTTGCCGCGGGATGCCCCACGGCGACGTGCAGCACGCGGTTTCCACCCGGCGCCATGTCGATCTTGAATTGGTAAGGCGAAGCGATGCGCAGGTTCCGAATCTGCTGATAGGGGTCGTCCTGCGGCACGGGAATCCAAAGATCGATCCGGGCCGCCCCCGTGGGGATGTCCTTTACGGTGGCTTCGTATGCGAAATGGAAGGCGCGCGTGCGCGGCGCCGCTCGAGCGGCCAGGGTGGCCCCGCCCGCCGCAAGCAGGGCAAGCGCAGGCGCAATCCGGGCGATGGAAGCAGTTGTCATGGTTGTCCCTCAAGCGAAGACGCACACCGAGAACGGCGCCCTCGAAGGTAGCTGATGCTGGTTTGAAGAATTAGCGAGCCGGCGAACTGCCGGCAAGGGGGAGCGTTCACGGCGCCCCCCGGGGCCGCACAGGCGGCGGGAAATCCGCGGCCGCGGGAAATTGGCGGGCGCCAGCCGGCATATGAGCAGAGCATATCCCAAACATGCCCTTGTCCGCAGCTTGCTATCCTACGTTTCGGTGCGTGATGCCGCTGAAGATCCAGCCTAAAGACGGTCGCCGCTGGGACCTGGTGGCGCTGGGCGAAGTAATGCTGCGCTTCGATCCCGGCGACAAGCGGGTAGCCACGGCCCGCAGCTTCGACGTTTACGAAGGCGGCGGCGAATACAACGTCGCGCGCGGTCTGAAGCGCTGTTTCGGGCTCGATACGGCGGTCGTCACCGCGTTCGCCGACAACGCAATCGGGCGCCTCCTCCAGGACCTGATCTACCAGGGCGGCGTCGATCAATCGCTGGTGCGCTGGGCCCCCTTCGATGGCGTCGGCCGCGGCGTGCGCAATGGCCTCAACTTCACAGAGCGCGGATTCGGAGCCCGCGCCGCGCTGGGCTGTTCCGACCGCGGCCATACCGCGGTGTCTCAGCTCGCCCCCGGCCAGATCGATTGGGACGCCATCTTCGCCGCCCAGGGCGCCCGCTGGTTCCACACCGGCGGTATTTTCTGCGCCCTTTCCGAATCCACGCCCGCCGTGGCGCTTGAGGCCATCGCGGCCGCGCGGCGTCATCAGGTCGTGGTGTCTTACGATCTCAACTACCGCGCTTCGCTCTGGCAGGCGATCGGCGGCAAGCAGAAAGCGCGGGAAGTCAACCGGCGTATCGCCCCGCTGGTGGACGTAATGATCGGCAATGAAGAGGACTTCTCCGCCGCGCTCGGCTTCGACGTCCCCGGGGTCGACGAGAACCTGGCCGATTTCGAAGCGGCCTCGTTTCGGAAGATGATCGAGCAGGTGCTGCGCGAGTTCCCCTTTGCAGTGGTCGCCACCACGCTGCGCAAGGCCACCACGGCAACCCGCAACGACTGGGGCGCCATCTGCTGCGCCGATGGCGAGTTCTACGAAGCCAGGCACCGGCAGGATCTCGAGATCTTCGACCGTGTGGGCGGTGGCGATTCCTTCGCGTCGGGATTGATCTATGGATTTCTCACCGGCCAGCCGCCGCAGTGGGCGGTAGACTGCGGGGCCGCACACGGCGCGCTGGCCATGACCACCCCCGGCGACACTTCCATGGCCACGCTCGAGGAAGTGCTGCGCCTGATGCGCGGGGGCAGCGCCCGCATCGCACGCTAGGGCTCCCGGACGTTGTCGGACGGGCCACTGGAGCCAGTCCCTAAGCGATACCCAGTTGCCGTCTAGGGCCTTTGTTCGATTCCCTGAACCTCATAGCCATTCCACAATGAAATCGTGCAGTCTAGCGAGCCAAATACGGTACTCGATAAGGATCAACTCCGCGACATCACCATGGACGATGCGGAATTAATGCGCGAGATCATGTCCGCGTTGCTCTCGGACACTGCGCAGCAGATGTGCTTGCTCGAAAGCGCCATCCGCGAGCAGAACACGGTGCAGTGCATGCGCCTCGCGCACTACTCCAAAGGGGCGTGCGCCAATGTGGGCGCCGGCCGCGCGGCCGGAATGTTCCGGAACATCGAACGCAAGGCCGCGGCTGGCGAGTTTTCGGAATGCACTGAGTCGCTGGCGTCTCTGGTGCGGGAAATGGACCTGCTGCGCAACGAAAGCGCCGCCCTATAGAAGCGCCGCGCTGTCAGGTCTTCCACCGCGCCGGCACCCGGCGGGGCTGACTGCCAATCAGTCCGCACGTTGCCAACCTGCCCGCAGTCGATTGGCCGGGGCGCCCTTTGCGCCGCGCGGCCTGACAGCTCACGCCGGGGGCAATTCCGCGGAAACCGTCGCAAGCCCGTCTCAGTGGTACCGTATTCTCCATGACTCGCGTTCTGTATATCCCTTTGTTTGCGGCCGTCATCTTCGCGCAAGCGCCGAACCAGCCGAAGCCGGAGTTGCTCTGGCCGGGCGGCGCTCCCGGGGCGCTCGGCACTGCCGATTCCGACAAGCCATCGCTTACGCCATACCTCGTGCCCGAAGGGCGCGGCACGGGCGCCGCCATCGTCGTCTGTCCCGGCGGCGGCTACCAGGCGCTGGCGCTCGATCACGAAGGCGCCCAGGTGGCCCGCTGGCTAAACTCGATCGGCGTCGCCGCTTTTGTGCTCCAGTATCGCCTCGGGCCGCGCTATCACCACCCGATCGAACTGGGCGACGCGCAGCGCGCCATCCGCACCGTGCGTGCCAGGGCTGCCCGATACCGCGTGCTGCCGGACCGCGTCGGTATCATGGGCTTTTCGGCCGGAGGGCACCTGGCTTCCACCGCCGCCACGCATTTCGATACGGGCAACCCCGACGCCAGCGACGTCATCGACCGCGTTTCCAGCCGGCCCGATTTCGCCGTGCTTGCTTACCCGGTGATTTCCTTCACCACCCCATTCACACACCGCGGCTCGCGCGACAACCTGCTGGGCCCGAACCCCGATCCCAAGCTGGTCGAGAGCCTCTCCAACGAGCTGCAGGTTACGCCCCAGACGCCGCCGACCTTCCTTTTTCACACCACCACCGATTCCGTCGTGCCGGTGGAGAACAGCGTGCTCTTTTATCTCGCGTTGCGTAAAGCCGGAGTGCCCGCCGAGATGCACATCTATGAGCGGGGTCCGCACGGCGTCGGCCTGGCTGCGACTGATGAAGCGCTCTCCAGTTGGCCCGCACGCCTGGCCGACTGGCTGCGGGTGCGAGGGCTGCTGAATGGCGGGCCCAAGTAAGCGCGGCTGACAGGCTTGCCCCCGCTTCACAGGCAGCGCAGAAATCGAGGCGATGACGCTCGCCTCAGCCCTGCCGGCGGCAATCAGCCCATCCCTATTGCCCGGCCAGCGAGCTCCGCTTCCTCCCGAATGGGAAGTAAATCGCGAAGCCGATGAACAGCCAGACGAAGAAACGGATCCACGTCAGCAGCGGAAGGCCCATCGCCAGCACCACGCAGCACACGATGGAAATGATCGGGAAGAGCGGCACCAGGGGAACGCGAAACGACCGTGGCCGGTCGGGCTGTTTGTGGCGCAGCACAATCACGCCGACCGATACCAGCACAAACGCGAACAGCGTGCCGATATTGGAAAGCTCCGCGAAGGTGTCGATGTCCCAGACGCCCGCCGGGATGCCCACCACGAAGCCGGCAATCCACGTGCTCACGTGCGGCGTCTGGAACGTCTTGTGCACTTTCGAAAACAGGCCCGGCAGCAGGCGGTCGCGCGACATCGCGAACCAGATGCGCGCCTGCCCGTATTGATAGACCAAGAGCGAAGACAGCATCCCCATCAGCGCGCCCGCGGTGACGATCAGCCGCAGCCGGTTGTACCCCAGCGCCTTGAGCGCGTCGGCCACCGGCGAGTCCGTATTGAGCGTCTGGTAATTGGCGATCCCGGTGAGCACCAGCGAAACCGACCCGTACAAGATCGTGCAGACGATCAGCGTGGCGATGATGCCGATGGGGAGATCGCGCTGCGGGCGCTTGCATTCCTCGGCCGCCGTCGAGACCGAATCGAATCCGATGTAAGTGAAGAAAACGATCGACGCGCCGGTGAGCACGCCGGAAAAGCCATGCGGGGCGAACGGATGCCAGTTTTGCGTCCGGATGGCGCCCGCCGCGCCGACGCAGAAGATGACGATGGCGGCCATTTTGATCAACACCATCGCGGTGTTGGTTTCCGCGCTTTCGCGCACGCCGCGCACCAGTACCAGGGTCACCAGCATGGTGATCAGCAGGGCGGGGACGTTGAACCAGCCTCCCGGGCCGCCCTGCGCCGGGAACGGCGGATACGCTAGTTGCGCCGGCAAATGCACGCCCAGCAGGTTGTCGCACAGGTCCTGGATGTAAGCCGAAAAACCGACCGCCACGGACATGTTGGAGACCGCGTACTCGAGGATCAGATCCCACCCGATGATCCACGCGACGATTTCGCCGAGGATCGCATAGGAGTAGGTGTATGCGCTGCCGGCCACGGGGATCATCGAAGCCAGTTCCGCGTAGCACAGCCCGGCGAAGAGACACGCGATCGCCACCAGCACGAAGGAAAGCGTAATCGCGGGTCCCGCGCCGGGCCGCCCCAACTGCGATCCGGCGTGCGAGCCGGAAACCACTAGGTCGACTACCGTGGCGTTGAGCACCGATCTTACGGCCACCACTTTACCCGCGGCCGCTGTTCCGGTAAGGGTGAAGATGCCGGAGCCGATAACGGCGCCGATGCCGAGAGCGGTCAGGCTCCATGGGCCCAGCGTTTTCCTCAGGCGTTTGTCGGGATCGTCGCAGGCCGCGATCAAGTCATCGATGCTCTTGGTTCGAAAAAGGCTCACTCGAGAATCTCTCGGCCTGGGAAGTGGGACAAGCCGGCGCTCTGGATCGGCTGGCGTTGCCGGATTGCGTAGCCGGTCGGGCGAGGCGGCCTCCCGGTGAGCCCGTTCGTCCGCCGCATCGGCGATGCCGCTAACGTTTCCGCTGGCCCTGCGCCTGCCGCCGGATCTTCTTTTTGAGCGATCCGCGCGCCACCCCGGCGGCGCGTTTTGCCTTGGGAGCCGCTTTCTTGCGCGCCGCGCGCTTCAGTTTTTTCCGTTCCAGCTTGTCGGTAACCTTCGTGGTGTTCATCCGTTCCTTTTCAATCCCGCGTATTTTTCCACCAGCTTTTTCAAACCGTAGCGAGGGAAATTAACTGTGATCTTAGCATTATCGCCCTCGCCTTCGCGGCGCACCACGGTGCCGGTGCCGTACTTGGGATGCTCGACAATCATGCCCGCGCGGGCGCCCCGGCGAACCGGCGGAGGAGCGGCGGGCAACTGCCTGTTGGGCTGCGGCGGCCGCGGCAGCGGAACCACCGGCGCGGAGGGTTTCGGGCCGCTGAAGGCGATGCCGCGCTGCTCGAAGAATTGCGAAATATTCGACACCGAGTTGTACGTCTTACCCGTGAAGGTGGTGCGCCGCGCGCTCTGCCGCGCGTCGAAACGCTCGGCGGTCAAATCCACTTCGCCGGGCTGGTCCTGCGCGCCCAGGTTCACCACCAGATCCTCCGGGACCTCCCTCAAAAACCAGGAAGGCGTCGAGCGCTCCTGCTCGCCTCCGCCGTAACGCCGCCGGTACTTGGCCCAGGTGAGGATGAGCCGCCGCTGCGCGCGCGTCATTCCCACGTAGCAGAGGCGCCGCTCCTCTTCGAGCGCCTGCTCGGAATTCATCGATCGGCTGTGCGGGAACAGGCCCAGCTCCATGCCGGTCAGGAACACCAGCGGAAATTCCAGCCCCTTGGCGTTGTGGAGCGTCATCAGCGTCACCGGGGCGCGCTCGTCGTAAGCGTCGGCTTCCGCAACCAGCGCGGCGTGGTCGAGAAACTCGGGCAGGGAATCGCCGCGCGACTCAGCTTCAGCGGCGGCGCTGACCAGCTCGTCCAGGTTCTCCAGACGCGACTCGGAATCGGGGGTGCGCTCCTGCTCGAGCATCTTGCGGTAGCCCGTCCGTTCCAGCACGAAACGAATCACTTAGGGCAGCGGCGAGGAGCTGGCTACCAGCGAAATGTCCTGAATCAGGTTGCGGAACAGCACCAGGGATGACTGGGAACGGGTGGAGAGCCCGCGGTCGTCGATCACCCCCTGGATGGCGTCCCACAGGCTGATCGCGTGTGCGCGCGCATGACGCTCGATCTGTTCCACGGTTGTCCGGCCCACCCCGCGCGCGGGAGTGTTGACCACGCGCAGCAGGCTGGTGGAATCGCTCGCCGAAACTGCCAGCCGCAAGTACGCTACCGTGTCGCGAATTTCCGCCCGCTGGTAAAAACTGAATCCTCCGACCACTTTATAGGCGCGGCCGTAGCGCCGCAGCGCCTCCTCGATCTGCCGCGACTGGGAATTCGTGCGGTACAGAACGGCGACATGATCGTCGGGGTTGGCAGCCAGGTGCTTCTCGATCGTGTCCGCCACGAACAGCGCTTCGTTCTCTGCGTCGAAACCGGCATACAGGCCCAGCTGGTCACCGGCCGCCGCGTCCGTCCAGAGTTTCTTCCCTTTTCGCTCCTTGTTGTTCTCCACCACCTTGGAAGCCGCCGCCAGGATGTTTTTGGTCGAGCGGTAGTTTTGCTCCAGCCGGATTACCCGCGCATCGGGATAATCGCGCTCGAAATCAAGAATGTTGCGTATGTCCGCCCCGCGCCAGCTGTAAATGGACTGGTCTTCGTCGCCCACCACGCACACGTTGTGATGCTCTTCGGTAAGCAGGCGCATCAGCTCATACTGGGTGCGATTCGTGTCCTGGTACTCATCCACCATCATGTGGCTCAGCCGCCGGTTCCAGGCCTGGCGTGTGGCGTCGTCGTGACGCAACAGCCGGACGGCTTCGAGCAGCAGGTCATCGAAATCGAGCGCGTTGGAATTCCGCAGCGACTTTTCGTAGTCGTCGAAAACCACCGCCAGCGCTTCGGTCTCTTTGTCGACCGCCTGCTTCTGAAGATCGGCCGGACCCATGCTCGTGTTCTTCGCGTGGCTGATGCGCGCCAGCGCGGAGCGGTACTGCATGAAGTCCTTTTCCTCGAGCCCCAGCGACCGGTACGCTGCTTTCACGACGGCCAATTGGTCGTCGTCGTCATAGATGCTGAAGCGGCGCGTGAAGCCTGGCCGATAGCGCGCCAGCGGCTCCCCGTCGCTGCGCAGTAACCGCACGCAGAAGGAGTGGAAAGTGGAGATGCGGGCATCGGAATCCAGGTGCGCGTCGGCCAGCAGCGATTTAACCCGGTCGCGCATTTCTCCGGCGGCTTTGTTGGTGAAGGTCACCGCCAAGATGGCGGACGGGGGCACATGCCGGGAAGCAATGATGTGCGCGATGCGGTGCGTGATTACCCGCGTCTTGCCGCTTCCCGCCCCCGCGAGGATCAACAGCGGCCCTTCCGTGCAGCTCACCGCTTCACGCTGCTGCGGGTTGAGCCCTTTGAGATAATCCATCCGATGGGACGCCCCATTTTATCACGCCGCCGCCGCCATGCTGTCAGGCCCGCCACCATCATTTGCGTCAGCTTCGGCAACCGGTTAAGTTAGGGCCATGGCGATTCACCCGCGTGCCGGTCAGCCTGCTCAAGAGGGCGATCTTGAAAACTTGCCGCGCTTGTTAACGGCCTATTACACGGGCGAGCCCGACCTTTCCGCCGCCGCGCAGAGAGTCAGCTTCGGCACGTCGGGACATCGCGGGTCGTCGCTAGAGGGTTCTTTCAACGAGGACCATATCCTGGCGATTACCCAGGCAATCTGCGACCTGCGCCGCGAAAACGGCGCCGATGGGCCGCTCTTCGTTGCCAAGGACACCCACGCGCTCTCCGAGCCCGCATCGGCCACGGCGCTCGAGGTGCTGGCCGCGAACGGCGTCGCCACGATGATCGATTCCGACCTTGGCTACACGCCCACTCCCGCGCTCTCACACGCCATCCTTACCTACAACGCCGGCCGCACGTCCGGATTCGCCGACGGCATCGTCATCACGCCTTCACACAATCCGCCAGCCGATGGCGGCTTCAAATACAATCCGCCCAAGGGCGGGCCCGCCGACACCGGCGTCACCGGGAAGATTCAGGACCGCGCCAACGTGATTCTGGCCGATGGCCTGCGCGCGGTGCGGCGCATTCCCTACAAGCGGGCGATCGCGGCGGAAACAACGCGCCGCTTCGATTATGTTTCGAGCTAC
>Ga0335078_10001051_pt1 | contig 42061 bp, 31 predicted proteins | sample Lox_Sample_32_FD_206711 | JGI IMG/M metagenome (GOLD analysis project Ga0335078, IMG submission 206711) | Soil microbial communities from Loxahatchee National Wildlife Refuge, Florida, United States - Lox_Sample_3.2 | ecosystem: Environmental > Terrestrial > Soil > Wetlands | place: USA...
GCCGGCGGTTACAACTCGAATGCCAAGCATTCCAAAATAGTGCTTTTTCGCAAGGTCGGAGATCAGTGGGTATCCGCTCAAGTGGTGAACCTTAAGGAGATGCTGTACAAGGCGAATCTTTCTGAAGACCTGCATCTGCAACCCGGAGATATGATCTGGGTGCCGAAAAATCTTGTTTCGAAAATGCAGGCGGTCATTCCCTGGAATACGTTCCGTATGGATTACGCGCCGACGGGCTTCTAGGCCACTCGCACAAAATAAGAATTGCGCTCAGGAGACGCAACAATGGAAACCAATGGCAACGGGAATGGAAACGGTAACGGCCATAGCAACGGAAATGGCAATGGCAACAAGCCGATCAAATCGATTTCCTCAACTATAAAGGAATTCACTGCAATCGGCTTTCGCCACCGGCGCTTGATGCGCTCTGCATTCCTCTGGAGCTTGCTCGCCGCCTTGCTGGCGATTTACGTGGTCGGCCTGAAGTACGAGTCTGACTTCGAAGTTCTGATCAAGCATGATCGCGTCGATCCCGCGATCACGCCGGACAGCAATCCGCGGCCGCAACTGCCCACCGATGCGAGTGCGACCACGATTGATATCACCAACGAGTCCGAACTGTTGCAGAGCAATGACCTGCTCGAGGCAGTAGTCGATGCCTGCCCCATGACGATGTGGGGCGAGCCCAAGTTCTACACACCGTACGTCCGGAAGATCACCCGCCTCATCCCCGGCTACGATGACGAACGCAAACCGCAGGCGGTCGCGAAACTCGCTTCTGACTTGCAGGTGAGCGTGGTGAGCAGCACCGGCTTGATGACGGTCGCTTATGCGAACGGCGATCCGAACCAGTCCCTGTGCGTGACCTCGAATTTGACCCGTCTGTATCTGCAGAAGCACCTCGCCGTAAATCGCATGCCGAAGGTATACGACTTCTTCGCGGCGCAGACGGAAGATGCGCGCAAGAAACTCGCGGATGCGGAAGCCAAGCTGGTCCAGTTCGCAAAGGAACAGGACGCAGTGCAGGCCGGCACACAGACCAACAATGCCGTGCAGAAGGCTTCTGATTTCGAAGCCACTCTGAACAACGATATGAAGATGGTGCACGCGACCGAAGAGCAGCTCGCCCAGTTGAAAGCGCTGCAGAAGGTCGTGCCGGAGCGAGTCCGCACTCAGAGCCGTGATAGCGACAACGCGATGCTGCTTGCCAGCCTCAGAGCAACCTTAAACACCCTGCAGACGCAGCGCGTGTCGTTGACAACCAACTACGACGACTCCTATCGCCTGGTACAGGAAGTCGACGCCCAGATCGCCGTCACCAAGAAACAGATCGATCAGCAGGAGCACGATCCTCTGGGTGATACCACCTACGACGTCAACCCGGTATGGAACTGGGTGAACCAGACCGTTGCTCAAGCCGAAACCGCTTTGGCCAACGAGAAAGGCCAGGTTGCCTCTGATCTCGGTATTGTCCGCAAGTATCAGCAACAGGCCCAAAACTACAACGCCAAGGCAGTCACCCAGGATGACCTGGCACGCGAGGTTTCTGCCCTGCAGGCGAATTATTTGCTCTATCTCGGCAAGCGCGAACAGGCGCGCATTCAGGACATGTTGGACGAACGCCGCGTACTCAATGTGACCGTCGCGGAGCCGCCGACTTCGCCTGACCAGACGCTGTATTCGCCGACCTTGCTGATCGCTTTGGCATTGTTCTTCGCCGCCTTCATCGCGGCCGGCGCAGCGCTGATCGCCGATTACATGGATCCGTCCTTCCGTACTCCCGACGAAGTTCGCGAGTTCCTGGACGTTCCCGTTTTCGCCTCGATTCCCGAGAATGGCTACGAAATCCCGGTCAGCTCGGAGAAGAAGCACACGTACTAAACCATTAACGCTGTTTGGGACCCCGGAAGTGAGGACACGAAATTGAGTAGAACTTTTGAAGCGGTGCAGCGGCTCGATAACGAACAGGGCCTGGCAAAATCTACCTCCATCCTTCCCGTCGCAACTCCGCTGCTCGTCCAGCAGAACAAGCGATCGGTAAAGGTGGGGGAAGAAGAAATACTCAAGATGGTGCAACGGGTATTTCGCTCCAGCAATCCCGACGCACCGCACATGGTCGTGTTCTCCGGCATTGAACATGGCGACGGCTGCAGTTGGGTTTGCTCCCACGCAGCGGTAACCCTGGCGGCGCAAACCAATGCTTCCGTGTGCGCCGTGGATGCGAACCTTCGTACGCCATCGTTGGGTAGTTTCTTTGAGCTCGAAAACTCGTTCGGGCTCTCGGAAGCGCTCTGCCAGCCCGGGCCGATACGCAATTTCGCGCAGCAGGTCTCAGGCAGCAATCTTTGGATATTGACCACCGGCGCAACGCCGCTGTCCTCGCCGGCAGCGGCGTTGAGTTCGGAGGCCATGCAGCAGCGTCTGGCCGACCTGCGCAATGAATTCGAGTATGTTCTGGTCGACGCGCCACCCACCAACCTTTATGCGGACGCCGGTACAGTGGGCCGCTTGTCGGACGGTGTCATCCTGGTGTTGCAGGGCGACGCTACCCGGCGGGAAGCCGCAATGAAGGCTAAAGAAGCCCTGCAGATGGCCAACGTAAAACTGCTGGGCGCGGTTTTGAACAAGCGCAGTTATCCAATTCCGCACAAGGTTTACAGCCTGTTTTAATTCTGCGGGAATGGATCGCAGCCCGCCCACCGGGTGAGCTGCCAACTGCAACCGGACGTGGTGAACTTCTCCCCTGTGGCCTCAGTTCCTGCGCCCGTTGTCACTGTAAGTAGTAGCAGCACAAGTTCTTAGCTCTGATTGGAGCGAATGGCTTGGGGCTGACGGGGCGAAGCTATGCTCAATTGGAACCCGATCACTACCGAATCTGTAACCCTGGCGCAGCCTAGCTGGTACGCCATTCGCACCCGCTCGCGGCATGAAAAGAAGGTGGCAGACGAAATCCAGGCCAAGGGCATTCCCTCGTTCCTGCCCCTGATGACCCGCATTCACAACTGGAGCGACCGCCGCAAGAAAGTAGAGCTGCCGCTGTTTCCGGGATATGTTTTCGTGCATACCGCGTCCAATCCCGACACTCGGCTCATGGTCTTGAGGACTTTCGGAGTAGCCGGTTTTGTGGGCAGCCAGGGTTACGGAACGCCAATTCCGGACAAACAGATTGAGGACATTCGCACCATCGTTGATAACGGCATCGGATTCGAACCCTATCCGTTTCTTCACATCAATCAGCGCGTCCGGATACGCGGGGGATCGTTGGACGGAGTCGAAGGAGTTTTGATCGCAAAAAATACGGATCGCAGCCTGGTCGTTTCAATTGAACTGATTCAACGCGCGGTTCTGGTCCGTGTCACCGGATACGAATTAGAGCCCGTATAGCAAAACAACTGTTTGCGAAGCTAGCATTCCGAATTGGGCAGGTAAGTCACCCTGTAAGGAGAGAACGAGACAATGGGAGATCGTGGTCAATCACTTAGCAGCAAACCCAAGATTGCGGTCCTGGGCATGGGGCACGTTGGATTGCCAACGGCGCTCGGGATGGCGGAATTGGGATGGGATGTCATTGGGGCCGATTCGAACCCCAAAACCATCGAAATCTTGAAGAGCGGAAAGTCCTGGTTTTATGAACCCGATCTCGAGCCTCTTCTGAAAAAGCACCTGGACTCCGGTTTGTTTACTCCAACTGCGGATGTCGATGGTGCCATCTCTGCCGCCACCGTCTTGTTCGTGTGCGTAGGCACCCCGCAAGGCGATGATGGCAAAGCCGACCTGACTCAGATTGAAAACATCGCCCGCACTGTCGCGCGCAACCTGAACGGATACAAGCTGATCGTTGAGAAGAGCACAGTCCCGGCGATCACGGCACATTGGGTAAAGAAGACCATCGCCCGGTACGCAGCCGTCGAGAACCGCTCGACTGGCAGGAACGGCAACGGAAACGGCCGGAACGGAAAATCCGCTCACAAGCAATCCATTCCTGAGTTCGATGTGGCTTCGAACCCCGAGTTTCTGCAGGAAGGCAAAGCGGTCGACAACTTCTTCCACCCCGACCGGATTGTCATCGGAGTCGATTCCGAGCGCGCCCAGCAGTTGCTCGAGGATATCTATCGTCCTTTGAATTGCCCGATCGTGATCACTAATCCCACGACTTCGGAGCTCATCAAGCACACCGCCAACGCATTTCTTTCAACCAAGATTTCCTTCATCAACATGGTCTCAGATATTTGCGAGGCGGTCGGAGCCGACGTGGTTAACGTCGCTCGCGGTATTGGACTCGATCCCCGCATTGGAACCGGCTTCCTGAACGCCGGTATCGGTTTTGGCGGCTACTGCTTTCCCAAAGATCTTCGCGCCTTCGCCTATCTTGGCGAGGAACATGGCGTGGATTGCTCACTGCTCCGCGAAGTGGAACGCATCAATCTGCGGCGCGTTGAGCGCTTCATGAAGAAAGTGAGAAAGGCGTTGTGGGTAGTCCAAGGCAAGACCATCGGGGTACTTGGCCTTTCCTTCAAGCCGCTCACTGACGACATTCGCGAGGCGCCCGCTCTTAAGGTTATTGATTCCCTGCTGCGCGAAGGCGCTTCATTGCGACTTTATGATCCGGAGGGAATGCCGAACGCAAAACGCATGCTGCCTGAAGAAGCCGGACGTGTGACCTACTGCGACACCCCTTATGAAGCTGCTGCAAACTCGCACGCCCTGCTCATCCTCACGGAATGGAACGAGTTCAAGCAGCTCGATCTGCATCAGGTTCGCGATCTGATGGACGTTCCAGTCCTGATCGACGGCCGCAACATTTACAATCCGGCTGAAGCCACCCGTGCGGGATTTGAATATCACTGCATGGGCCGGGAGGGCGTTGCGCACCAGCTTCCGGCGCCCGCGTATCCCAAACGGGCGGTCCGCCGCAAGCGGGTTGAAAGCAGCCGGGCATTAAAGACGAACGGCAAAATACCCGCCGTAGTCAGCTAAAGGATCAAACATGACTGCGCAAAACAGCACTTCAGCTCAACAGCCGGCGAGTAACAGCTTTCGCCCACCCCAGCCGAAACCCGGCTTGAACATCGCACCTCCTGGATTGTTTCGACGGTTGCGTCGCTCGGTGGGAGGCACGGTAGCTTATCTCGCCAGCTGGTGGCGCTACTAAACTTACGTGGCGAACTTGCAACAACTCTGGTATCGCGCGGCCAAGTCGGGAATGCGCGCGCCCCTCAACTGGCTCCGCCACTGGGGACTGGATGAGAACGATGCTTTCATCGCTTCCTATCCGCGCTCGGGAAATACCTGGCTGCGCTTCGTTCTGTTCGACGTCCTGGTAAGCGGGCAGACCTCAGGCTTCAACGAAGTCAACCACATCGTGGCTGAAGTCGGTCTGCATGGCCCCGCACAGCCGCTTCTCCCGGGAGGCGGCAGGCTGGTCAAAACACATGAGGCATATCGCAAGCAGTACAACAAGGCCATCTACCTTGTGCGCGATGTTCGCGACGTTGTTCTTTCGGAATTCGCTTACCAGAAAGCTCTCGGCTGGATTCCGGATAATTTCGAGCTTTTCATGTACCAGTTCGTTCGCGGAGAAGTTAACCCGTTCACGCCATGGCATCGGCATGTGCCAGGCTGGGTCGAATCTCCGCTGGCAAGGACTTCGAACTTCCTGTTGATCAGGTTCGAAGAGATGAAGAAGAACACCGAAGCCACCGTCAACCAGGTTCTCGATTTTCTCGGCGTAGTCGTCGATCCGGAGCATGTTCGGTTGGCGATTGCTAACAATTCATTGAAGCGCATGCAGGAAAAGGAACAGAGCCAGCCGCAGCTTTCGAAAGCAGCTCCAACCGGCCCGGAAGAAACGCGTTTTATACGCAGCGGCTCGAGCGGTGGATGGCGCAATCGTCTCACCGCGTCACAAGTGGAATTTATCGAACAACACACCGGGGATGTTTTGCGCCTCATGGGATACTCTCCCGGCGCAAGCGCTCCGATTTCCCAGGCACCCGAACCGGTCCTGGCAAATGTGGGTAGGTAGGCAGGAGTAATTCATTGAGTACTGGCGGCAAATTCGGAAACGGCTCGCGGCGCTTCTCGCTCGAAGCCGGTTCACCCTGGCTGATCGTCTTGTTCGTGACTCTTGGCAGCCTGGGCTTCTATTCGATCCTCGAATTCCAGAGCTTCGTCACCAAGCACGCCCACAGCTATCGCAAATATGACGTCGATATTTTCCTGGCGTTGATTGTGGGCGGGGTGATTGGAGTTTTCTATTTCTATCGCACGTTCCGCGAGATGTGGGCGGGCACGGTGGAGATGTGGAAGAACCTGCAGTGGTATCACTGGCTTTGGCTGATCATCTTCGTCAGCGGCCTGGTCTTCCGCAAACGAACCGCGGTCGAGGGCATGGAAGCCCCGGTCGACAACGCCGCACTGTTCCGCATCGTGACCGTCGGTTTCGTGGGTGCCGTGCTGCTGGTCAAGCTGTTCCTGAAACGCCTGGATTGGCTGAGCTCAGTTTTCCGCGGCATCATCGGCCTGCTGATCTGGTTCGACCTGATGGCTTTGTTCTCCACCATCTGGTCCGTTTATGCCGCATGGACTTTCTACAAGGCCATCGAATACGGCGTAGACGTTTGCCTCCTCGGAACGATCCTTCTGGTCGTAACCAAATCCGAGGACTTCAAACGCTTCACCGACTGGGTATGGATCCTCTACGGCGTCATGCTGGTGAACGTCTGGCTGGGTTGTATTTGGGATCCGCTGGATGCTTTGGCCAAAGGCGGTATTTACGGCCAGGCTGGTATCGGAGAACTCGGCGTCTGGCTGCAAGGCGTATTCCCTGACGTTTCATCGAACCAAATCGGCGAGTACGCAGCTTGCATCACCGCACTTGCCTTGTGCCGCCTGTTGCCATTGAATCGCAAGCGCCAGAACACCGCCTGGTACATAGCAGTTTTCCTTTTCGGCTTCGTCACCATCATCTTTGCGCAGACGCGTTCCGCGCTCGGCGGCTTCTGCATCGCAGTGTTTCTGATTTACCTGCTATCCAATCGCGTGGGACAAGGCGCATCGATTGTTTTCGCCAGCTTGTTCGCCATCATCGTGAGCGGCTTTGGTGAAGTGCTTTATCTCTACGTTGAACGCGGACAAAGCGCCAACGCCATGTCATCACTCAGCGGGCGCGTGGAGTGGTGGGAAGTCGCATTGGAGAAGTTTTCCAATTATCCCTTGACCGGCCTGGGGATGTGGGCGGCGGCACGATTCGGTGTGTTGGCAAAAATCGGATTCAGTTCGACCGCCACGATTCACAGCGACTGGGTCGAGATTACCGTCGGCATGGGCGCGTGGGGCCTGATCCCGGCGCTGCTCATCATGATTACGGCGTGGTACGTCCTGGTAAAAGGCACGATCAGCAGAAAGTACAACATGTATGACCGTCAGCTTGCCTATGAAGGTATGGCTGTGCTGACCGTGGTTTCAGTTCGTATGTTCTTCATGACGGACTTGAGCCTGCATCCTCCTTGTCACTTCTTCGCCGCGTTAGCTGCAGCGGAATTCATCCGCCGCAAGTACCAGAAGCCGGCGGAGGAACGCGCTACGCTCGATGCGCCGGAATTCGCGTACGGGACCTGAGCCGGTGTTTCGTAGGCTGGTACTGATCTTCATGATTGCGGCTCTGCCCGGTTTCAGCACCGCAGCCGATCAGGCAAATTCAACTGAAACGCTTCGCCGTTACGCAGACAAGATCGGCTTTCGGATCGGCACCGGTATCCGCCCAAAGTCATGGGAGCAGGACGAAACAGGCCGTCAGATTCTCGGTACCGAGTTCAATTCCACTCTCGTCATGGGAATGATGGGATCGGTCCAGCCGGAAAAAGGCCATTTCGATTTCAGCAAAATTGATCGTACCGTCGCCTTTGCCAGGCAGCACAAGATGAAAATCTACGGCGCGGCCCTGATCTATCGCGCCGACTCTCTTCCCGAGTGGATGCGGGCATACGCGCAAAACACCTCGGCGCTCGATGAAATCATGAAGAACGATATTCAGACGGTGGTCAAGCATGGAGGAGATGCATTCTATGCGTGGGGTGTGGTGAACGAGCCGCTGTCAAATCCCAATCAGCCCTGGGAGAAACGTTTCGGACAGGATGAGTACATCGCCAAGGCTTTTCGCTATGCCCGTGCGGCAACCAAAGCCGAACTGGTCTTAAACGAGACCTTCGGCCTGAACGGAGTTGACCGGCAGAAGACCGACGAATTTTTCGGCTTGATCCGGCGTCTGAAATCGCAAGGGGTTCCCATCGACGCAGCTGGAATCGAAATGCACCTTGAAGCCCAGCAGCTTCGGGCAACTTACATTGACGAGTTCAAATACTGGCTCTCTCAAGCCCGCAATTCAGGCGTTCACGCCTACATAACTGAGATGGATGTCTATCAGGGTCCGGCAGGCGCGATTCCTGACGCAATGGGGAACCAGAAAAAGATCTATCACGATGTCGCCGCTACTTGCCTGAGCGACTCGAACTGCAAGGGCCTGACCGTCTGGGACCTTTCCGATAAAGATACTTGGCTGGCGACAAAGCGTCGTAATCCGCATCCCGATGCAAGGCCAGACTTGTTCGACGCGGACCACAATAAGAAACCGGCGTATTACGGCGTTCTCGAAGCCCTGAAAGAACGTGCCGCAAGAAACTGACGTGCCGAGCAACCTTAGAATCGTCACCACCAGTTGGGATGACGGCGACGCTCGCGATCTCCGCATCGCCGAGATGCTCCGTTCCCGGGGCATGAGCGGAACATTTTATGTGCCCATCGAACCGTTCAGCCCCAGCAGTCCTTCTCTCACAAAGACTGACATGCGCGATATGGCATCAGAAGGCCTCGAAATCGGCGGCCACGGAGTAGCGCACGAAATCATGTCGGAAATTCCGATCACCAAGGTCAAGCAGGTGGTGAATGGCTGCAAGACCTCGCTCGAGGATACGCTCGGCCAACGGGTTCGTATGTTTTGTTATCCGCGTGGACGCTTTACAGCGCAGGTGGTCGAAGAACTCAAGCAAGCCGGATACGATGGTGCTCGCACCGTTCGCCTTCTCGCCACCGATACGAACTACGACCTATACGATCTGCCCACCAGCATTCAGGTTTATCCGCATACCCGCAGCGAATACCTGCGCAATGTACTGAAATCGCGGAAATTGGATCGCGTCGTCGACTACACCACACGCCTTGGTTTCGGCGAAGACTGGGTGGCCATCGGCAAAAAGCTGTTCGATCGTGTGGTCGACCAAGGTGGCATGTGGCACCTCTGGGGCCACTCCTGGGAAATTGACGCACTTAAGCAGTGGGGCCAGATGGACGAGATGCTCGATTACGTCTGTAATCGGGAAGGCGTGATGTACCTGAACAACGGTGATCTGGTGCAGTACCTCGCGCAGCACAGAAACTAAGTCAAGTGAAAATCCTGCTCGTCCACAATCAGTATCAGATTCCTGGCGGCGAAGAGGTTGTCTTCGAGCAGGAAAAACGCCTGCTGGAGCGGGCCGGGCACGAGGTCGTCACCTATTGCCGAACGAACTACGAGGCGGAGAGTTACAGCGGGTTTCGCAAGCTAGCCCTGATCAGGAACATCGCCTGGTCGTCGGAAACGAATACGAGCTTGCGGCAACTCTTGCGCGAAGAGAAGCCTGACATAGTCCACGTGCATAACACTTTCATGATGATGTCCTCTTCGGTGTTTGCCGCCTGCCATGACGAAGGCATTCCGGTCCTGCAGACGCTACATAACTTTCGCATGCTCTGCCCGGCGGCGAACTTCATTCGTGACGGCAAAGTCTGCGAAGAGTGCGCCGAACATTCTCTTCTGCGCGGTATTCAGCACGGCTGCTATCGCGGTTCGCGCATGGCTACCGCAACTGTTGCTCTCGCAATCGAAGTGCAGCGGCAGAGGCGCGCCTACGCCGATCTTTATATCGCCTTGAGCGAATTCTCCCGCCGCAAGCTCGTTTCGCACGGCCTTCCTGCGGATAAGGTCTGCGTGAAGCCGAATTTCGTCAATCCCGATCCCGGTGAGCGCACAAGTGAAGGCCGCTATGCCATCTTTGCCGGCCGCCTGTCGGAAGAGAAAGGTCTTGAGACCTTGCTTGATGCCTGGCGTCAGCTGCAGTGCGACATTCCGTTGATGATTGTCGGCGATGGCCCGCTGTTCGAGCCTCTCAAGAAAAAAGCCGATGAGTTGGGTCTGACAAGTGTGACTTTCGCTGGCCGTCTGCCTCGTGAGCAGACGCTCGAAGCTATTAAAGAAGCGCGTTTCCTGCTCGCCACCAGCCAGTGCTACGAAAATTTTCCTATGGGCATCGTCGAGTCTTTTGCCTGCGGTGTTCCCGTTATCTGCTCGCGCCTGGGCGGGATGCAGGAACTGGTCGAAGACGGCGTAACCGGCTTGCACTTCACTCCCGGCAACGCAACCGAATTGGCAGGCAAGGTGCAGTGGACATGGTTGCATCCGGAAGAGATGCAGGCCATGGGCAAAACCGCCCGCAGCACCTACCTGCGGCGATACACAGCGGAAAAGAACTATCCGTTGCTCATGGAAATCTATGCCCGCGTCACCGCCATGCAACCTTCGGTTGAGTTGACAGAACTGGCATCGGCGCAAGCTTAGGCCTCCTCACAGAACGAAAGGCAGAACGCAACAACGAATCGATGAGCCTAGCAATCATTTCAGGATCAGCAGGACTGGTTGGATCGGAAACCGTCGGCTATTTCGCCGCCAAGGGCATGGACGTGGTCGGCATCGACAACGACATGCGTAAAGAATTTTTCGGCGAGGAAGCTTCTACCACTTGGGTCCGCGACCGGCTCAAGCGGGAAGTAAAGTCCTATTGCCACAACCAGGTTGACATTCGCGATCAGGCGGAAATTTCCAGAATTTTCGAGCGCCACAGCAAAGATATCAAGCTGATCGTTCACACTGCGGCCCAGCCTTCGCACGACTGGGCGGCGCGAAATCCAATGATGGACTTCACCGTCAACGCCGAAGGCACTCTGGTCCTGCTCGAAGCCACGCGCAAGTATGCGCCCGACGCGGTTTTCATCTTCGTTTCCACTAACAAAGTTTACGGCGACACCCCGAATTACTTGCCGCTGGTTGAGTGCGCCACGCGATGGGAGATCGATCCGAGCCATCCCTATGTCAAAGGCATTCCCGAGACGATGTCCATCGACCACACCATGCATAGCCTTTTTGGCGCCTCGAAAGTCGCGGCGGATGTGCTGGTTCAGGAATATGGCCGCTACTTCGGAATGCGCACCGCCTGCTTCCGCGGCGGCTGCCTCACCGGGCCAAATCACTCCGGCACCGCGCTGCATGGATTTCTCGCTTACCTGATGAAGTGCGCGGCGACCGGCGCGCCTTACACCATTTACGGCTACAAGCGCAAGCAGGTTCGCGACAATATTCACAGCAACGACTTGATTCGCGCCTTCGACGCTTTCTTCGAGAACCCGCGCTCCGGCGAGGTTTACAACATGGGCGGCGCGCGCCATAGCAACTGCTCCATGGTTGAGGCCATCGATCTCTGCGAAAAGATCAGCGGCAACAAGCTGAATTGGAAATACGTAGACCAGAATCGCCAGGGCGATCACATCTGGTGGATCAGTGATGTCTCACGATTCCAGGAGCACTACCCTTCCTGGCATCACAAATACGACGTCCCCGCAATCCTTAACGAGATTTACGAAATGAATCGTGAACGGTGGAGAAAAAGCGCGTGATTCATTCCGGGAAGAAAAACGTCTGCGGCATTCTGGTTGACGAGATCGATTACGAAGGCGCGATCGAGTACGTGATGAGCGCCGCCAAGGAAGGCCGTTCGGCTTCGATTTCCGCTCTCGCCGTGCACGGCCTCATGACCGGTGCCCTCGACAAAGAGCATAAGCATCGTCTGAACAATCTCGACGTCGTTCTTCCCGATGGTCAGCCGGTTCGTTGGGCGCTAAACCTTTTGCACAAATCTCCGCTGAACGATCGCTGCTATGGGCCGAACCTCACGCTGTTTCTGTGCGAGCGCGCGGCGAAGGATGGAGTCCCGATTTTCTTATATGGTGCAACTCCCGCAATCCTCCAAGCCATGCAGACGAATCTGCGCAAGCGTTTCCCTCAATTGATCATTGCCGGCGCCGAGACCTCAAAATTCCGCCGCCTCACACCACAGGAAAAAGTGGAACTGGCCGGCCGCATTCGCAACTCCGGGGCGCGCATTACCTTCGTCGGCCTCGGCTGTCCGCGTCAGGAAGTTTTTGTTTACGAAATGCGCGACCTTCTGCCCATGCCTGCGCTGGCGGTCGGGGCAGCATTTCCATTCATCGCGGGAGAAGTAAAACAGGCCCCGCGCTGGATTCAGGACATGGGCATGGAATGGTTCTTCCGCATGTGCATGGAACCGCGCCGCCTTTGGCGTCGGTATGTCTATCTCAACCCGGCTTACATTACTTTAGTAACACTTCAAATGCTTGGCCGCTCGTTCGATACGCGCGGCGTCTCTCCCACTTCAGAATTGCTCTACGGTTAGCGAATGTGCAAGAAGTTGCACATCGGGGTTTCGGCCGGCTGGCCGCGCGAAGTTACCACTTGGCTACACAGGAGGAAGTAATGGGTTTTCTTAATGTTGCAACCCGCCGCTTCGGCATTGCCGGGGAGCTCATGCAGTTCTTTTGGAGCAACAAACGCTGGTGGATGCTACCAATAATCACCATTGTCCTGATTTTGGGTGTGGTTTTGATTTTGGCGTCGAACCCGGCGATCGCGCCGTTTATTTACACGTTGTTCTAGAAGGAATGGTTTAGAGGAAAATGGCAAATCCACTCTGTCAAGCTGGCACCCCCGGATGCGTCGCGGGCCTGCGCTGGTTCTACTGGCTGTGGGCTGGTCTTCTGGTTTTCGCGCTATTTCTGCGCTTCACAGAAGTAGGCCGCAAGCTCGCCAAGAAGATCGGCGACTTTAACGCGCGCCTCATCTTGACGCTCATCTACGTTGTCGTGCTGTGGCCGTTTGGATTTATGGTGCGCCTGTTCTCCGACCCGTTACGAATCAAGAAACCCCCAACGCAGTGGCTCGATCATCCTGACGAAGTGATGGACATGCAGTGGGCAAAGAGGCAATGAACTAGTGGATATCTTAGGCATCTCCTGTTACTACCATGACGCGGCGGCGGTGCTGCTGCGCGATGGAAAGCTGATCGCGGCGTCGGAAGAAGAGCGCTTCTCGCGCATCAAGCACGACTACGGCTTCCCCAAGATGGCAATTCAGTATTGCCTGGAAGCGGGCGGCATTAAGGGCGAAGATCTGGACTACGTTGTCTTCTTCGAAAAGCCTTTCCGCAAGCTCGACCGAATTCTGCAAACTGTCCTTGGCACTTACCCCAAATCATGGCGTGTGTTTCGCGAGTCCATGATCACCTGGGTGCTCGACAAGCTTTGGGTCGCGAGCACACTTCAGACGGAACTCGGCGTCAGCAAAGACAAAATCCTGTTCTCCGAGCACCATCTTTCCCATGCCGCCAGCGCATATCTCTGTTCGCCGTTCGATGAGTCAGCAATTTTGACCGTGGATGGCGTCGGCGAGTGGGTCACCGCGACCTATGGTACCGGACGCGGCAACGATATCAAGCTCTTCAAGCAGATGGATTTCCCCCATTCGCTTGGGCTTCTGTACAGCGCCTTCACTGCATTCCTCGGCTTCGAAGTTAATGAAGGCGAATACAAAGTCATGGGCATGGCCCCTTACGGCCAGCCGCGTTACGTGGACAAGGTTTGGAAAACTGTAAAGCAGAATAGCGATGGGTCCTTCTCGCTGGATATGGATTACTTCTGCTTCCATCACTCGACCGATACGACCTACAGCAAGAAGTTCGAACAGCTTTTCGGCACTCCTCGCCCGCACAAGCTTCTTTTCTTCACCGAAGAAACCGGCTTCCCGGCTTATTTCGGCGCACCGCCTTCGAACGTGAGCGAATTGTCGAAGCAGAACCAGCACTATGCCGATATTGCCGCCAGCATTCAGAAGGTCACAGAAGAATTAATCCTGGGCATGGCGCGCAGTCTGCATCAGCAAACCGGCATGAAGAATTTGTGCATGGCCGGCGGCGTGGCTCTGAATAGCGTCGCCAATAGCCGCATTATTCGCGAAACTCCGTTCGAGCAAGTTTTCGTGCAGCCCGGCGCGGGCGATGGCGGAGGCGCGCTCGGCGCAGCTCTTTGGGCTTACAACACTCTGCTTGGCAAGCCGCGCAACTTCCGCATGGATAATGCTTATTGGGGCCGTCAATACGGCGCTTCCGAGATCAGCAGTTTCTTGAAAGAAAGTAAAATTCCATTTCGGCTCATCGAGAACGAAGATCAAATGCTCGATCACGTCGTCGAACGCTTGATGAGTGGCAAGGTCATTGGCTGGTATCAGGGGCGATTTGAGTGGGGACCGCGCGCACTGGGCAATCGCAGCATCATCGCCGATCCGCGCAAGGCGGAGATGAAAGATATCGTCAACGCGAAGATTAAATTCCGCGAACCCTATCGGCCATTTGCACCCTCGGTGTTGGCGGAAGCAGCGGAAAAGTATTTCGAGCTGCCGCACGCGGTTGATCATTATCCGGCGCGTTTCATGCAGTATGTCGTTCCGGTAAAGCCGGAGGCGCACAGTGTTCTACCCGCGATCACTCACGTTGACGGCACAGGACGGTTGCAAACGGTGTTTCAGGACCAGAGCCCCCGGTATCACAAGCTGATCAGTCGCTTCGGGCAGGCGACGGGAGTTCCGGTCATCTTGAATACGTCATTCAACCTGAAAGGCGAGCCCATCGTCACCACTCCGGCAAACGCCTTCAATACTTTCAAAAAGAGTGAAATGGATACGCTCGTGCTCGATAACTACGTTGTAGATAAAGCAGCCTTAGGCTAAACCGCAGAATTTCTCCCCTTGAAAACTTTCGATAACAGAAGAATGGAACATACCTTAAACGCGGTGAAGCCAAAGTCTAACGGCAATGGCAACGGTAAGAGCGACGACAGTGGCTTCATGCCGCCGCTCAGTGCGGATTATGTCATCGTCGGCTCAGGCTTGACCGGCGGCACCATCGCGCGCTGTCTTGCCGACGCCGGCCGCGATGTCATCATTCTTGAGCGCCGCGCTCATGTTGGCGGCAACGTCCACGATCACAAGCATCCATCCGGCGTGCGCATTCATACTTACGGCCCTCATTATTTCCGCACCGGATCTGAAGAAATTTGGGACTACGTCAACCGTTTCGCGAAATTCTACAAATACGAAGCAATTGTCAAAAGTCTGGTTGATGGCCAGATCGAAAACTGGCCCATCGCTGCCAGTTACATTCGCCGGACTGTCGGTGAGAATTGGAAGCCTTCGTTCACCGGCCTGCCGCGCAATTTTGAAGAAGCATCGCTGGCCATGATGCCCGAACCGATTTATCGAAAGTTCGTCAAGGGCTATAGCGAAAAGCAATGGGGAGTTAAGGCAGAGCAACTTTCCGCCGATCTCGCCCGGCGCTTCGATGTTCGCGAAGATGATGAGCCGCGCCTCATGCGCCATAAATATCAGGGCATTCCCCGCGACGGATACGCCGAATTCACCAAGAATATCGTCGCCGGCATTCCCATCGTGATGAACTTCGATTACCTGAACCACAAGCATCTGGTGACGGCGCGCAAGAGGCTCATCTTCACCGGCCCCATCGATGAATTTTTCTTCTACGATCTCGGCGTGTTGCGCTATCGCGGACAGCGCCGCGAGCACACGCATGTTGCCGACAAGGATTTCGTGCTTCCCTGCGGACAGGTGAATAATCCTGACCCTGAACTCGGACCGCACATTCGCACGCTGGAGTGGAAACACATGATGCCGCCGGAGGAAATTCCCGAGATCATCGGCACCGTGCTCACGCGTGAGTACACCTACGATCCCAAAGATCCCAATTACCAGGAATATCCGTTCCCCGACAAGGAAAACCAGGAGCTCTACAAGAAGTACCGCGCGCGCGCTGAAGCTATTCCGAACCTCATGATTTGCGGAAGGCTTGGCGAGTACCGGTATTACGACATGGACCAGGCAATCGGACGGGCGCTGGTACTGGCCCGCCAACTTCTGGCCGAGAAGGTAAGTGCGGTTGCCTGATTAGCTTCGAACTGCCGCTTCGTCTCTTCCCCCAAAAAAGCCGTTCGAGCCGTTGCAACGAAATCCGTTGTAAGTAAAGGGACCCTAATGGCATCGGAACCAATGAAGGCGCAGTTAGATGGCGACGCTGAAGTCGCTTCAGTTTCTGAGCACTTCTACGCCGCGGCCTCGGTCATCGAGAGTGACCGTTATCGCTGGGTTATGCAGGACCTGGACCGAGTGGAAGCGGAAGTCCGGGAGAGATTCGAGCGGCCCTCAATTCGCCTGCAACTCGCGTTGAAGCGTCTCTTCGATATCGTAGGCAGCTTCTTCCTGATTGTGGCTCTTTCGCCCGTGCTGCTTGCAACCACGCTGGCGATCAGGCTGACCTCGCCCGGCCCCATCATCTTCACTCACAAACGCTGGGCGCTGGACCAGGATCATTTTATGTGCATGAAGTTCCGCTCCATGCGCACCGATCAGGACAAAGTTCTTAACATCAAAGAGCTCGAAGAGATGCAGAAAAGTGGCATTCTCTTCAAGCTGAAAAAAGATCCTCGCCTCACCGCGGTTGGCCCTTTCATCCGCAAGACCAGCATTGATGAACTTCCGCAGCTTTTTAACGTTCTCAAAGGCGACATGAGCCTTGTCGGCCCGCGCCCGCTGGTTCTGCACATGATGCAGCCTTATCCCAAGATTCGCCGCGTGCGCTGCATGGTGCGTCCCGGAATCAGCGGCCTGTGGCAGATTCGCGAGCGGGAAAACAACACCAGCGTCATCGGCATGATGCCGCACGATATGGACTACCTGCTCAACTACAGTCTCTGGCTCGACATCAGAATCTTGTTGGCGACGCTGCCCGCCGTGCTTTGGGGTACTGGCGCCTGCTAACTATTTCCGGGATTTCATTGTCATGAAGCAGATTTCCACCTACCGAAAAATTCGCCACAAGGCGTCCAAGACGCTCCTGCGCACGCCTATCATCTGGGCGCGTCACCAGGGGATAGACCGCAACGACGTCATGGTGGCTTCCTATCCCCGCTCGGGCAACACGTGGCTTCGTTTCATGCTCACGAAGATTCTCACCGGCAAACCGGCGGGATTCGACAACGTCAACAGCGTGATCGCTGAAATCGGCATTCACAAAGATGCGTTCCCGCTTCTTCCTGGCACAGGCCGCCTAATCAAGACACATGAACTTTATCGCCCGGTTTACAAACGCGCGATCTATCTCGTTCGTGACGTTCGCGATTCTCTGCTTTCGCAGTATTCCCGCGAGAACGAACTTGGGCTGGTCTGGTGGGGCGATTTCGACGGCTACATCGAAGCGTTTTTGAAAGGAACGATCAACGGCTTCGGCCCTTGGCAGGAGCACATTCCCAACTGGCTCGATTCGCCGCTCGCAAAGCGCGGAGACATTCTCGTCGTTCAGTTCGAGCACATGCGAAAAAACCCGCAGGAGAAGCTCGAACTCATCCTCGATTTCCTCGGATTGCAGGTCGATAAGCAGGTAATCGCCGACGCTATAGCCGACAACACCGTCGAGCGCATGCGCGAGCGTGAGAATCAGGCGCAAAAGCTCCATAAGAGCAATCGCGAAGAAGGTCGGTTTGTGCGTAAAGGCGCGATCATGGGATGGCGCGACAAATTCACCGAACCCCAACTCGAACTGATCGAGCGCTATGCCGGAGAAACGCTCGCACGCATGGGTTATCCAAGCTGGAAGGATGTCATGCGCCAGGCTGCTGAACAACAGCTAACCGGAACCACAGCATAAGAGGAAATTAGAAGTGCCGGTCATCGAAACAGAACTTAAGCAGTCGCAAAGCACGCCTCCCGTCCAGTCGAAAAAATCATGGACGCCGTTCGTCATCCTCGTGCTTGCTATCCTGGCGATCGCCTGCAATCGTCTTTACATCCCGAACATTCATTACGATCTGCTGAACATTATCCCGCTGCTCGCGACGCTGTACATCGGCTACTCACTCATCGCGCTGGATAAAGTCTGCGGCAATATCGGCTTCATCTCGCGCGCCGTTTCGACCGACCCCAATATCCGCAAGCCGTTTGGCTCGTTTCTGTTTTCCCCCTGGCTGCGCTCCATGCTGCTTTTGCCAGTCCTCATCGTTGTCGCGGAGTTCGGTTTGCGTTGCGTGAGCTATCAGCGTTCCGAGCTTTATGAGCGCCAGGGCAACCTGCTCTACACGCCGATTCCCAACCAGGACTATCTTGAAAAAATCTCTCTTACCGAATCCAAAATTAACAACTACGGCCTGCGCGGTGGGTCCGTTGCTCTAAGCGGTAAGCACATCGTTCTCTGCCTCGGCGACTCGGTCACCTATGGATACGGCGTTGACGACAATCACACCTATCCCGCCGAACTGCAGAAGGCTCTCGACCAGAAATTTCCCGGCCGGTATGGGGTATTGAATGGCGGCGTGGACGGTTACCCGACCCCATTCATGCGCGAAAAATTCCTTTACCTCTGGAGTCTCGGCATCCATCCCGAGGTCGTTGTCGTCGGATACAGCTTCAACGAAGGCGGCCTCGGACGCTTCGCCTATGCCGACGAAAAGACCAAAGACATCTTCGCTTCGCGCGTGCGCATGAAGAACAAACTCCGCAGCATCGCCCTGTACAACATCATTGTCGAGCGCTGGGCCCGTGCCTCCTACAACCGCATGAAGAAGTACATGGTCCCGGGGACCAACAGCCGTTCGCTGTCCCCCGACGAGGTTCAGACCGAGTATCGGAAATCCTTGGAGGATATTTACGACACGTTCGAGCAATATCACGTGAAGCCGGTATTCGCGCTGTTCACCGGCTATGACGGCCGGACCGGACAATACGACAATCAAGGTCCGTTTCAACTGAAATTCCGCGAATTCGCCGAAAGCAAGCAGCTGCCTTTGGTCTTCAGCAAGCAGGTTCTAAGCAGCGATGGACAGGAATCAGATATCCAGAAATATTTTCAGGACCAGTGCCATATGAAAGAGATTGGCACTCAGAAGTTTGCGCAGGGACTGGCAGGCTTCTTGTCGCCAATCCTGACTAATCCCTCATCGAGCCCCCGATAAATCCAGCCGTACGGGTAAACACATGAAAATCCAGCCAGCCACTCATCAACCAGTAGCCGAAGGCATTCTGGCCGCCAGCAAAGCCACGGTCTCATGCCTGCGGTGCAACACCGAGCTCACCGATTACCGTCCTACCCGCTTTACCTTCTTGCCTTATGGCATCAGCCGTGGTCACGCCATGCTTGTATGTCCTAAGTGCGGCCACGTCGAATTTCTTGCCAAGGAGAGCCCTCTGCTCGATGAACTCGCTCCTATCCCGAGCGACGGCGGAGACGACGACTAACTCAAACGCATGCTGATCCTCGGCCTATCATCGTTCAAGCACGATACCGCTGCTGCCTTGTTTCAGGACGGCTTGATTACCGCCGCTGTTGAGAACGACAAGCTTGCGCGTGCAAAAACCACCGGCGTGCCTGAGGAAGCAATCGAGTTTTGCCTGAGCAAGGCCGGAGCGGGTTGGAAAGATCTGGATGCGGTGGCTGTCGCTACTCACGCGTCCAGCGGCTTCAGACGCCGCGCGACGCTTCGCGCAAAAACCGCTCTCTTGTCTCCGGTTGCGACTGCTTTCCACGAAGCCAACGAACTCGGAACCTTCGCCCGCGAACTCAACCAGGTGCGCATGATCCGTCGCAGCCCGGGCTTTCGCGCAGAAGTGTTCGATTTCGATCACCACCTTTCTCATGCCGCGAGCGCCTTCTACCTTTCGCCATTTGACCGCGCCCTGGTGATCACCATGGACCAGGAAGGCGACGGCCTTTCCGGATCGATCTCCGTTGGCGAGGGCACCAAGCTGCGTGTGCTTCAAACGATCCCTTTCCCCAACTCGCTCGCTTGGATTTATTCGCACGTAACTCGTCTGCTGGGCTTCACGCCACACAAAGACGAGCACAAGACGCAGTGGCTGGCGCTTGAAGGCGAACCGGTTTACAGGAAGGTTTTTCTTGACATGCTGTTCGACTCGAAGAAAAGCCTGCCTTGCCTTAATCGCTCATATGTGAACTTCGCCGGCCGCCTGACTTTCTCAACCAGGTTCTACCAGGCGACTGGTTTGGATGAGAAACAGCCTCTCAGCGACGAGCAGCGTAAAGCGCTCGCCAGCAGCATTCAGGCTGCCTGCACTGAGATTGTTACTTCCACCGTCAACTATTACCGCAAGGCAACCGGCATTCAGCGCGTCTGCTTCGCCGGTGGCCTATTTCAGAACACGCTTCTCGTCGCATCACTGGAGAAAAATCTCGGTTTAAATCAGGTTTTTGTCCCCGCCGCTCCGGGCAACTCCGGATGTGCCCTTGGTGCGGGTCTGCTCACCTGGCATCAGTCCATGGGCAAGCCTCGCGTTGCTCTGGTTGCACAGGTTTACGGAGGGCCTTCGGCCAACCGATCCGAAATCAAAGACGTGCTCGACAATTGCAAAGCGCGCTATTCGCTGAACACCACCGAGGAACGTAAAATCGAGGCCGCGCTGCAACTGCTGGAAGCCGGCAAGATCGTTGGCTGGTTTCACGGTGCTGCCGAGTTCGGCCCGCGAGCCTTAGGCAACCGCAGTGTTCTGGCTTCGCCCTGGGCTCCCTACGTTCGCGAGAACCTCAATGACTTCATCAAGCACCGCGAATGGTTTCGTCCCTTTGCCTTGGCCGTTCCGGAGGAAGATGCCGGCCAGTATTTCCAATATTCAAGTCTCTGCGAGGCTATGAACTCACTCGCGTGGGCAAAACCGGGTGCCAACATCCTGCCCGAAAGCTTTCTTCTTCCCGGCGGCATGGTTCGGCTCCATGTTGTGCGTCAGCGCTCCAATCCGCAGTTCTGGCGCCTGCTCAGGAAATTTGGAGAACGCGCCCCGGCTCCCATCCTTGTCAATACTTCTTTCAACCTATTCGGTGAGCCACTCGTCGTAAAGCCGCGCGATGCCGTGCGCAGTTATTTCTGTTCGGGCATTGACGCCCTCATCATTGATAATTTCGTTTTATCGAAGTCCGCAGCCACCCAAGCGTATGTGACACCCGTGTACGCCTCTGCGCGCGCTTCGGATTGAACGCTGGCAACCACTGACACTACACGATTGCGGCTAGCAAGCACCCCAGCTTCTGCCGCGCCACTTCGCACTATCAATCGCGCTTGTAACCGGCCCTTAATCGCCCGCGAACTGCCCATACCCGAGGCACTTCAGGTAGGAGATGTTATGAATTCCCCGAAATCAGCCAGTTTCAATCTACTGGCGAAAGGTCTATTCTTGCTGCTCGCGCTGATGGCCACATCAGCGGCGCAGACATATGTCTTCAATACCGCCCAGTACGCAACCGGCCACAACCCACAGTCCATCGCGAACGCCGATTTGAACAGCGACGGCATCCCCGATCTCGTCGTCGCCAACTACAACGACAACACGGTCAGCGTCTTCCTTGGCACCACGATTGGTGTGTACGCGTCTCCGGTAACCTACGAAACCGGGACGGGTCCGATCGCTATCGCGATCGCAGATTTCAACGCCGACACCAAGCTCGATCTTGCGGTTGTGAACAACAATTGCCCCACTCAACCGTGCACCGCAAATGGCAGTGTGTCTGTTTTATTGGGCAACGGTGACGGGACGTTTCAACCCGAGGTCAGTGTAACCGTCGGCAAGGGCCCGAGCGCGATTACGTCCTCTGCAATCATTAGCGGTAACTCCGCTATCGACCTGCTGGTCGCCAACAACACCGACAACAAGGTCACTGTGTTGTTAAATAACGGCGCGGGCGTATTTTCGGCAAGAAGCGTGCTGGGAACCGGGAACGGGCCTATCTCTATTGCCAGCGCTGACTTCAATCAGGACGGCTTCCAGGACGTGGTCATCGCTAATTTCACTGACTCCGACCTCACCTACTACATTGGCAACGGAAAAGGCTCATTCACTATCGTCTCGGGCAATCCGAATTGGTCTACAGGTCCCAATCCCGTTGGGATGTGCATTTACTACGACGGTACGACGAACTCAAGGACCGGCGCTTTGGTGCCCAGTCTGATGCTGGCTGATACCGGATCATCTACGGTTTCTTTCTTGAAGAACCGGTCCCCGAATGTAAAGGGGTGGAATCCCGCGGAAACCTTCAACGTCGCCGCGCCAGTCACTCAGCTCGCCTGTACCGACGTCAACAACGACGGGGTCATGGATGTGGTCGCCACATCGCCCACTACCAATCAGTTCTCAGCTCTGCTTGCGCAGATTTCGAATGGCGTCTTTAACTTCCTGCCGCACGTTGACTACGCCACGGGCACTTCGCCCTCGGCAATCACAACCACGCAAGCCCCCTTGCTCGGAAGCACAGGTTTGCTCAATCTGCCCGGCTTTCCCTCTTTCACCGGCAGCTTGTCCCCGGGCCTCGCGATCGTCAATTCAACCGACAACACCCTGCAATTATTTCCGGGATCCCTCAGCGGCGCCTTCCAGATGCCGCAATCGGCTCCGGCTTCCTACTTCCTGACCACCGGAAATCAGCCAGCCGCGCTCGCTTCTGCCGACTTTAACGGGGACGGCATGGCAGACATCGCGGTCGTTGACCGCGCTGATAATCAGGTGCTCATTTTCTTGAACAACGGCAATGGCACCTTCACTCAATACTCCGGCTCACCTGTCACGACCGGCATGAGCCCCGTCTGGGTTGCAACTGGAGATTTCAACGGCGATGGCATCCAGGATATGGTCACCGCGAATGCCTCCGCCAACACCTTGTCGGTCTTTTACGGCAACGGCGATGGCAGCTTCACCACCGGTCCCACGGTGCTCACCGGCAAGAAACCTGTCTCGATCGTCGTTACGGACTTAAACAGCGACGGCAGGCCGGACCTGGGCGTCGTCAATACCAACGACCCGTCCGTTGAGACGTTCCTCGGCAATAGCAACGGCACGTTCACAAAAGTGCAGTCCTACACGACTGGCGCCGGTTCTACTCCCAACCAAATCGTAGCCGGTGACTTCAATGCAGACGGCAGTATGGATCTGGCGGTCGCCGGCGGCGGCAACAACAGTGCGCAGCTCTTCCTTGGACAGGGCACCGGCAAGCTTCGCATCGCCACCAATTTCGCCGCAGGAACCAACCCCACTGGCATCGCGGCCGCGGATTTCAACGGCGATGGTTTTCTCGATCTCGCCGTCGCCAACAATGGCAGCAGCACAGTTTCCATTCTGCTGGGCACCGACACCGGATCATTCGCCACTCACGTTGACTATCCCACGGCCACAACCCCATTCCTGGCTTTTGCCCAGGATGTAAACGGCGATGCCAAACAGGACCTCCTAGTCAGCGCTGCCAGCTCAACCGCTGATCGCGTTTCCGTTCTCGTCGGCAACGGTGATGGCAGCTTCCAGACTCACGTCGATCACACTTCCATTTTCAAAGGCGTGGCCAATACTCAGGCGCTCGTTGTTGCCGATTTCAACGGAGACGGCTCGCCTGACTTTGCCACCGCTGACCAGCTGGCAAAAAGCATCACCGTTTACCTGAACAACGGCGTCCCCACATTCACGCCGGGATCGCCCCTCGACTTCGGCGGAGTCGACCTTGGATTGAACGACTCCATGACAATCACAGTGAACAATGAAGGCAGCGCGCCGCTTGATTCGGCTGCCTTCTCCACAAGCGGCGGGGGCTATTCGCAGGTCACCACCTGCGGAACCTCGATCTTAATCGGCGCCAACTGCGAAGCTACTGCAACCTTCACTCCTACCCAGCCGGGCACAGCGAGTGGGTCCCTCAACCTTAACGACGACGGCCTCGCCGGCGAACAGAGTCTCTCGCTCACAGGTGCTGGCAACGGCGCAACCGCGGTGCTCAGCGTCACCAGCCTGACATTCCCGCTTCAGGTGATCAATACCCAAAGCAGTAGTCAGCTCGTAACTCTCACCAACACTGGCAACGAGAATCTCTCGATCACTGTGCCTTTCACGATTTCGAGGAACTTTGCCGACAGCACTTCGTGCTCGAGCACTCTCGCGCCGAACAAAACCTGCAACATCAATGTGGTGTTTTTCCCCACGCAGACCGGCCCCGTCAGCGGCACGTTGTCCATTACGGACAACGCTCTGAATAGCCCGCAGACAGTCTCGCTGAGCGGAACTGGAACTGCCGTCAGTCTGTCCACCATCAGTCTCAACTTCAGTACCCAGCAGGTCGGGACCACCAGCGCCCCTCAGAGCGTCACCATCACGAATAAGAGCAAACTAACCCTGACATTCACTGGGGACCCCGCCATTACGATAACTGGCACCGACCTCCAGGATTTTGCAATCTCATCGAACACCTGCGGCACCACTCTTTCCGCAGGTGCGAACTGCACAGTTTCCATTACATTCACTCCGCTGATGACTGGCTCTCGGACCGCGCAATTGTCCATCAGCGATAACGGCGGAGGCAGTCCGCAGATCGTGACACTCAGCGGAACTGGCGACTAGCTGACAGGCTGCCTTTGAGCTCTCAGCCTCTTGTCCCAGTTCCATGCAGTCGAGACAATGTCATCCAGAGAACGTTTCGCTTTCCAGTTGAGCTTTCTTTCGGCTAGCGAAGGATCGGCAACCAGCACAGGTGGGTCGCCTGGCCTGCGAGCGGCAATTTTCGCCGGCACCTTCACCCGCGCAATTCGCTCAATAGCCGCCACGACCTCTTTCACTGAATTTCCTTGGCCGGTGCCAAGGTTCAGCGCGGTCGAAGGCTCGCTGTCGAGATAATCGAGCCCCATAACGTGAGCATCGGCGAGGTCACTCACGTGGATGTAGTCGCGAATACAGGTTCCGTCCGGCGTGGGATAATCGTCGCCGTAAATTTCCAGCACAGGCCGAATGCCATTGATCGCCTCGAAGGCGCATGGAATAAGATGAGTTTCCGGATCGTGAATTTCGCCAACTAGCCCGTTCTCGTCCGCCCCGGCTGCGTTGAAATAACGAAATGCGACGAAGCGTATCCCGTAAGCCCGGTCGTAAGCTCGGAGCGCATACTCGAAGGCAAGTTTTGCAGCTCCATAAGGATTCACCGGCAACTGGGGTGTCGCTTCTGTAATCGGCATTTTCTCCGGAGTTCCGTACGTCGCGCAGGTCGAGGAAAAAATAAATTTTCGCACCTTGGACTCGAGTACCGCGTTCAGTAGCGCAAACGCATTCACGAAATCATTTTGAAAATACTTCCTCGGATTCAGGACCGACTCGCCAACGTAAGCATGCGCCGCAAAATGCATCACCGCCTGCACCCGTTCGAGCAGTGGCCTTAATCTTTCTCGATCTGAGATATCGCCCGCAACAAGCTCAAATCCTTCCGCCAGAGATGCATGTCCTGTACACAGGTTGTCGTAGATGATGGCCTCTATACCCCTGCGCTTGAGCGCATGGGCAGCATGGCTGCCAATGTAGCCGGCGCCGCCAACTACTAGAACAGACTGGATTTTTCCCATTTATGGTCCCTGCCGAACGCATGTGAATTTTACCGTATGAACGTTGGTATGTAAGTTGCCTTTGCCCTTTTAGGGCCAAAAATCTTCACGTTTGGGGAAACGCAAGAATGTCAGCCGCAAGACAGGTATTTGCCACTATTGCCACTATTGCAGGTGTCTTGGCCATGCAGTCATTGGCCCAGCCTGGTTTTCGCGTCGCGCCAGGATACTTCACGGGCAATAACGCCTATTCCATCGCTGTCCAGGACTACAACGGAGACGGCATCCTCGATATGGCCGTCGTCAACTATAACAACGGCAATCCCGGGACCGTCAGCATTCTGATCGGTAACGGCGACGGTACCTTCAAGCCGGCGGTGAACTATACCACCGGCAAAGGCCCGCGTTTTATTGCGGTCGGCGACTTTAACAAGGATGGCAAATGGGACCTGGTGACGGCCAACGAGTTGGCCAATTCCGTCACCGTATTACTCGGAAACGGGGACGGCACTTTTGCCGCGCAACCGGAAACCCCGGTCGGCTCCCATCCCTGGAACGTACAGGTCGGCGACTTCAATCAGGACGGCAACCTTGATGTAGTCACCGCTGATAACACTGCCAACTCCGTACAAATTCTTCTCGGCAATGGGGATGGCACATTCAGCTCGCAAACCAACACCTATCCCACCGGCCCGCAAAGTCAAAACAATGGCCAGGGCGTTGGCCCTATCTTTACCCGTGTCGCTGATTTAAACAACGACGGCATCCTGGATCTGACCGTCGCGAACTTCAGCCAGATTAGTTCAGCTGGCTACAACATCGCAGTCCTGATAGGAAACGGCGATGGCACTTTCCAGTCGTATGTGCCCTACAGCACCAATAGCAATGCCGCAGTCTCGATCGTTGCCACCGACTTGAACGGCGATGGCAAAGTGGATCTTGCCGTCGCCAACGAATTGGGAGCGCAAACCGGTGGCGTCACCGATGGCAATGTCACCATCTTTCTGGGCAATGGCGACGGAACATTCGGTACCGGCACGAACTACTCAGTAGGTCTGGGCTCGCATCCCAGATCGGTTGCGGCATATCAATTCACTAGCAACGGCTTGGTTGACCTCGTCGTAGGAGATGACGGCAGCGACGACGTCGCTTACCTCGCCGGCAACGGAAATGGAACATTTCAGACCGCGGTCCGCTACGGCGCCGGATACCAGCCGCGCTTTCTCACCATGGCGGATTTCAACGATGATGGCAAACAGGATCTCGCCGTGGCCAATTTCGGCAGCAACAACGTTACCGTGTTGCTCGGCTTCGGCGATGGCACCTTCAACTCCAGTTTCGGAACCAGTACTGGCAACATACCGAAGTCTGTCGCCACCGCCGATTTCAATGGCGATGGCAAGCTTGATCAGGCGGTCCTCAACAACGGTGACAACACAGTGGGGGTCGAACTCGGTAATGGCGACGGAACCTTCCAGCCCATGGTCACCTACGTCACGGGAAGCAACTCGTCATTCGTTGCCGCTGCAGACGTGAATGGTGACAACGCACCCGATCTGATTGTGCTCAACCAGGGCAACAATAATGTCAGCGTCTTCCTGAATAACAACAATGGCACCGGTACCTTTGAACCCGGGCAAACCTCCAGTGCGGGAACATCCCCAACCTCCGTCACGGTGGGCGATTTCAACGCCGACGGCAAGTTGGATTTAGCCGTTACTAACCAGAACGGTGTCGCAATACTACTCAACAATGGTTCTGGAGGATTTCCTTCTCTGCAGCAATTCAGCGCCGGCTCAAAGCCGATCTCCGTGGCTGCCGCTGATTTCAATGACGATGGAATTCTCGACCTCGCGGTTGCCAACAATAGCAGCAACAATCTCAGCATCCTTTTGGGCCAGGGCACCGGCGGCAAAGGAAACGGCTCATTCGGAACCGCCAAAAATCTTAGCGTTGGAAAAGCACCTTTCTCCATCGCTGCGGCGGATCTCAATAATGACGGAAGCACCGATTTGGCCGTCGCCAGCTCCGGCGGTAACATCGTCAGTGTGTTCTTAGGCAACGGCAAGGGATCTTTCGCCAGCCCGGTCAACTATCCTACTGACCTTACTCCCGAGTTCGTCGCTGTCATCGACGTCAATGGCGATGGCAAGCCGGATCTGGTGACCGCAAATGAAGGCGTTGCAGATATCAGCTATTTACAAGGCAACGGCGACGGGACCTTCCAGGGCCAGCTGCCTTTTGCCGTCGGCACCAATCCCGTCTCCATTGCCGTAGGCGATCTTAACAACGATGGCGCAAAAGATCTTCTTATCGCCAACATCAACAGTGACACCACCTCCATACTGCTGAACCTTGGCGGTACTTATCTCTCCACGACCAGTTCGGTGAACCCCTCCAACTTCAATCAATCGGTCATGTTCACCACGACCATCGCTGCTGGCCTCCGCAATGGCGGAACCCCAACCGGCACGATCACCTTTGAAGATGGCACCACCCCAATTGGGCAAGGAAACATAAGCGGTGGCGTTGCAACCTTCACCACTTCAAGTTTGAGCGTCGGAACTCACACCATCAATGCCGTCTATTCCGGTGATGCCAACTTCAATCCTAATGCCGCCCCGCCTTACACTCAGACCGTGCTCGGCTCCGGCCCGATCGTCAGCCTCAATCCGACAAGCCTCACCTTCGCCGTGACGTTGGTAAAAAGCTCTTCTCCCGCGCAATCGGTCACGCTGATGAACACTGGAAGTGCCACATTGACCATCACCCAGATCGTCCCCACCGGCGCCAATGCTTCAGAATTTAAACTGGCCACCGGTGGCACCTGCGGAACCAGTCTGGCCGCGGGCGCAAGTTGCACCATTCCGGTAGTCTTCCGGCCCACGGTACCAGGGAGCGCGAGCGCCGCAATATCGATTACTGACAATGCACCCGACAGTCCACAGTTAGTCCCCCTGTCAGGCACTGGCACGGTACTTCGCTTCACGCCTCCTGCCCTGAATTTCAGCAAGATCCAGGTCGGGAAACAAAGCGCTGCACAGAAAGTCACCGTCAAGAACCTGGGCAACGGTCTGGTGACCTTCACGCAGGCGATCTCGATCGGTGGAACTAATCCCAACGATTTCAGCATCCAGTCGGGCGGGACGACTTGTGGAACTACGCTTGGCGCAGGCGCCACCTGCACCGTATCCGTCGTATTCGCGCCACTGGCCAAAGGCTCGCGTAGTGCCACGCTGATCTTCACCGACAACGGCGGTGGCAGCCCGCAGGACGTCTCACTTAGTGGAACAGGACAATAAGCAGGATCAACTCCGGCGCAGACGGAGCGCACCTCAAAAATCAACCTCTCATTTTGTGGGCAGGACGCATTGGAATTAGCAACTCTCGGCAGCACAACTTCTGCTACTCTGCTGGGTTGTTAATCTCACGATGAGTTGTGAGTACGTGTCCCCCATGCGCCCACGTCACCCATTTGCACTTACCTGCTTTTTTCTAGCCTGCCTTTTTGCCCTCGTCGGCTGCGGCAGCAGCAGCCATCAGTCCCGGAGCACTCCACCGCCCGGCGGCCCATTCCAAACGCCATTCGTAATGGCGATTGAAATCCAACCCCAGGCCCCTTCGCTCGCCTCCGGCGGAACCCAATCCTTCACCGCCACCGCCATCTACACCGACGGCACCACTCAGGACGTCACCAGCAGCGCCACCTGGGCTGCCAACAACACCTCTGTGATCTCGATGAGTGGCGCCAAGGCCACCGGCAAGAGCGACGGCAGTACTTACATCACGGCAACTTCAGGGAATGTAACTGGCCACACGATCGTCAGCGTCGGAAGTGTCCCCAGCACCGGAACCGCGAATTACTACGTCTCGACTTCCGGCAGCGACAGCAATCCGGGAACTTCTCCTGCCACGGCTTTCGCCACCATAAACAAAGCGCGCGTGGTAGTCGCAGGCCACGCCGGCAGCATAGTGGAAATTGAAGCCGGCAACTATTACTTGTCTGCACCGATAAACTTCAGCTTCTCCGACTCCGGCACTGCCTCGAGCCCAATCATCTACCGCGCCGCTCCCGGAGCCACGGTCGTGATCAGCGGCGGCACGCGAGTGACTGGTTGGACCGGACCCACCAACGGCGTCTACACTGCCAACCTAACGAGCGGCGCATGCGGCACAGGCGTCACCTTTTGCAATTTCGAGGCGCTCTATTACCAGCTGCCAGGACAGGATATGCAGCGCCGCGCCCGCACGCGCACCACAGCGAACACACCGTGCGCCTCGGGCTTCAATAACAGCAACTGCCCGAGCTATCTCTATAGTTCCTCCAACAACCCGATCTACTCGAACTCTTCGACCGCTAACTGCAGTCTCTCCACCAGCAATGGATTCGAGTGCTTCGATCAATTCAATTTCAATGGCAACGACATCGCGCAGAGTTATCACGATATCGCCCTCGGCGATGTCGGAATACTTGATTTCGAAAAGTGGACGATGAGCCGGTTACGCTTGTTGTCCGTCTCTGGCGATACCGCGTTCCTTACCAGTCCCACATTCCAGGGTCCCGACTATGGCTTTTTCCCGAGTCATCGATATTTGATCGAGAATTGCGATCCCGGCGTGGATCAGGGCTGCGCCGGTTTCGGCGCGGCCACGCAACCGGGCCAATGGTACTTAGATCGTTGTCCAAACAGCACGCTTTCCTGTAATGCCCCGAACGGGCAAGCCACTTGGACCCTCTCCTACTACGCCCAAAGCGGCGAGGACCCCAATACCGACACCGTCATCGTGCCCCAGCAAACTCAGCTCATCACCGGAGTCGGCGCCAGCAACATCATTTTCCAGGGCCTGACCTTCTCCAACGACAACTGGTATCCCGGCAATCCACCGCTCACCGGAATCACCTGTTCCGGCGCATGCGGCTACGGCGACACCTCTGGCGCACCCGGCGTCTCGGCGGCAGTGAGTTTCAGCGGCGCCCAGAACGTTATCTTCAATCAGTGCACTTTTTCCCACACCCAGGGCTGGGGACTTGAATTCGAAGACGCAAGCACAGGCAACGAAGTCGTAAACAGCACCTTCTTCGATATCGGAGCAGGAGGCGTTCGCATCGGTCAATATCCGGCGTCCGGCGACACCAATAGCACCGTTCCGAGCTACAACCTGGTCGAGAACAACGTCCTCGATGCACTCGGCCGTGTGCAGCCGTCAGGCATCGGCACCGGCGTGTGGGTGGCCAACGCTGACCACAACGTCATCGCCCACAATCAGATTCACGATCTCTATAACGGCGCCATCGAACTCGGGCTCGGCTTCGGTATTAACAACAATCCGGTTCTCGCCAGCGATAACATTGCCGCTTTCAATCATCTTTACGATCTCGGCCAGGGCGTCACCAGCGACATGGGCGGCGTCCACATCGGCGCTTTCAGCACCACTGGCAACATGATGCTCAACAACGTCGTCCACGACGTCAACCATAACTATCTTGATAACGACGGCTATGGCGGCAACGGCATTTACTTCGATAATTCAACCACTGAAGCCGTCGCCCACAACAATCTTGTCTTCCGCCTGACCGGCTACGGCGTCTTCAACAATCTCGGCGGCCCGCCCAACGCCCTCTCGGTCCTGAACAACGTCATCCTCAACAACATCATTGCTCTGCCACAGAAAAACGTTATTCAACGCGGCGGAGACATCCCCTACTCGCTTGCCTTCGTGCAGAATGTCGTCTATTACGATTTCACCGGCCCCATCATGGGCGGACACTGGCATTGTCCCAATAGCGACTGCTCCAATCAGTTCCTCTTCAACAACAACGATTACTGGAACACCTCCGGGACCGCGCCCCAGTTCATTACCACTACTGCCGGAAACAGTCCCACCAGTTCCAGCATGAGTTTCACCGACTGGCAGGGATTAGGCGAGGATACCAATTCAGTTTTCCAGAATCCGCAATTCTCTGATACAGGCAACACAACCCACGACAGCGGCAATCCCCCGGCTGACGGATTCACCCTCCAGGGCTCGTCACCGGCTTTCAATGCGCCCGTCAATTTTCAGAATTTCGATCCCACTCAGGCCGGCCTGACAAGCCAGGGCCCACTATTCGTGGCCCCTCCTACCCCGCCGACGCTTTTCTGCTCGCAAGGCACGTACGAGGGTGCCTGCCCCGCTTTCCCGCTCGAAATCTACCCAACTTATTAAGGCACCAGCGCTCTCAATCAGCAAACGAGGGAACTGCCGCGGGCACTGCACCACACGGGGCTGTCCCCTGTCTCGCCGCTTCTTGCGGGACCCGGGAATACTAGAGCCTTTCCTCTCTATGCACCCCACACGCCCATTCAGCAGGCTTTTTCCGCTTGTGTGACTTCCCTTGCACACCCTTTGGGCCATGCCGCCAAACCAACCCCGGAGTAACCTGCCGAAGCGCGCACACTTGCTGCCCATCATGCTCGTAAGCTGCTGATTATAAGTACGATACATTAGTGATTCCAATCACTGACTCCAGCTGCGCCCCGCAGTAACATACCTTCCCTGTTCTGCGTGGGGCAGGACGGATAAATCCCCGCGGCACGACAATTGCGAGTTATTCTAGTGACCCTAACCGATAATCGTTTTTCGTGTAGTCCATAAGCCTCAGGAGGCACAATGCAGTCCGATTTCAATTCTTCTCAATTAAAGCAGCCACGCAAACTGGTCAAGGCTCTCACTGCCGGCGCGGCCCTCGTCGCTGTCTCTGCCTTTTTGGCGGCCGGGTCGTTTGTCTCCCCCGCCAAGGCCGGCACCGCCAGCAAGCCGGCCACTAAGGCTAATCCCGCCACTCAGGGCTCGTGGTCATCCCCTTTTAACGTCGGCGTGACTGCGATCCATTCGGTTATGCTCTACACCGGCCAGGTGCTGATGTGGTACTACCCGGCGACCGACAACTCCACCACCGAGCCTGCCGTCCTCTACAATCCGACGACCAACCAGCTTACGAACGTGGACATCCCGATCGGCGTTGGCAATGATGGTCTGAGCAACGAGTTCTTCTGCGCCGGCGAAAACGTTATGGCGGACGGCAAAGTCATGGTCACCGGCGGCCTGCACGGTATTCCGCCTTCTGAAGACCTCGGCATTGTGCAGACCGAAATCTTCGACCCGGCCAGCACAACCTGGACGCCGGGTCCGAACATGAACTACGGCCGTTGGTATCCCACCAGCATCACTCTGCCCAGCGGTGCAACCATGGTGATCTCGGGCATCAACTCCACCGGCACTGCGACGGTGGGTCCGCTCGAGGAATACACCGAAGTTTCCAACAAGTGGGCGCTCCTGAAGACCACAGCCAACCTTCCCGCGAACATCGAGAGCTATCCCCACGTTTACGTGAACACCAATGGTGACCTCGTTGTCGTCGGACAACTACAGACCACGCGTCTGTTCAGCCACACGACCAATACCTGGAGCATTCTCGGCTCAATGAATTATGGCAACCGTGTCTATGGCAGCAATGCTCTGCTGCCCGGGCTCAATACCATTCTTGCCATCGGCGGGCGCCCCAGCAGCACGCTCTGCACCTGGAAAGACGTGAACACCTGCGCCACCAACACTGCCGAAGTTTTTAACATGACCACCAACACCTGGAGCTACACCGGCAGCATGCAATATTCGCGCTACAACGCAATCCTCGAAGCTCTGCCCGATGGCACCTATCTGGCGATGGGCGGAAACAACGTGCTGCGTTACGCCAATCCGATCGAGGCCGCCGAACTGTATAACCCGACGACCGGCGTCTGGACGACCATGGCTTCCCAGCAGTCGATTCGCGGCTACCACTCCACCGGCGTGCTCTTGCCGGATGGCCGCGTGCTTTCGGCCGGCTCCGATTCCAATCAGGTCGGCGGCGGGGTCAAGCGGGCAGCAAGCAGCCAGGATCCCTACACCGTCGAGATTTACAGCCCGCCGTACCTGTTCAACGGCACGCGCCCGACCATCACGTCCACTCCGGGGGCTGTGAAGTACGGTGCCCAGTTCACTATCAACACTCCCGACGCTTCGACCATCAAGACCGTAGCTCTGATCCGTCCCAGCGCCACTACCCACGCACAGGATTGGGAGCAGCGTTACGTCACGCTCTCATTCACCGTCGGCAACGGCGTAATCACCGCGACCGCCCCGGCCAACTCCAACATCGCGCCCCCGGGGTACTACATGGTGGACATCGTGAACACCTCCGGCGTTCCCGCCGTGATGCCGTTCATCAAGGTCAACAACGTCGGAAAATAACTTTCTACGCGTTAGACGAAAAGCGCGGGCACTCTGCCCGCGCTTTTTTTGCCAATTTTTCTATTTTGGGTAGGGCGCGTCTCGCCGCTGTTGCGAGACGCGGCGACAAATTCACGTCTGGCAAGCCACCGATTTGTCATTCCGCCCGCAGGAGGAATCTGCTGTTGACGAGAACTCTCGCAGCATTTGGGAGAAACCGCTTAATTCGGGTCCAGCCTCGCCTCGAAATGCGGCTCAAACGACTCCTCGCCAAACAGCACGCACGCCTTCTCGCTGCCCTCGGCATTCACCAGCACGTCGAGTTTGCAGTCTCGCACCTTCTTGCCATCTTTGCTGATGGCAATCGCCCCGCTGACAAAGGCCGGGCGCGTCTCAGGATCCACCAGCACCAGCACCGTCTGGCCCATGCCGATGTCCTTCTTCTGGACCTCGACCTGGTCCGTTTTGTCGCCCGTGCCCGGCGCCGCCGCCGCTTCGCTGGTCAGCACTCCAGAAGTGTCTATCCGCGCCACCACCCGCACATCCCGCCCATTGATGTGGTAGGTCACCGGGGTCGCGGGATGATGTCCCGACCATTCAATCGTGAACTGCATCGGCCGGTCGCATATGTTTCCCCACATCGTGGTGTACTGGTCCGGCGCGCTGTCGATATAAATGCATCCTTCCGAATCCCCGTTTCCCCGAGTAAGGCTTAATTTTTCAAGTTGTTCCGGAGCCTGGGCCGCGAGCGGAGCAAGCATGCAGGCAAATGCAATCAAAACAATAAACGATTTCATGGCAACTCCTGTGCTGATTTTGTGAACGCGCATTATAGAGGAGGCCGGGCGTAGACCGCTGTGATCACAAGCCGGGCTTGGTCATCCAGCGGTGAGTCTTATCCAATTTCGATGGTAAACAAGGCAATGAAAGATGTCACCCCGAACTCGTTCGCCGCAGGCGGACGGCAGAGGTGCCTTACCAGACCGATCCGACTGCACCGGCGTTTGCAGGAACTCCGCCCCGCAAATCAGGCTAATTCCCCAGCTTGCTGCGCACATTCTGCGCCAGATCGTACACCGCCCGCATTTTGCCTTGTGCAGCCTCGGAGAGGTTCGGCTGCTGCAATACCACTTCGCACGAAAGCAGCAGTGCCGTTACCGTGTCTTTCAGTTCGTTGCGTAGGGCCTGTTGCGCTTCCTGGCGCGCCAGCAAAGCTTCCCGCTCGCGCCGGTGAAGCGCCGAGCGCACTTCGCGAATCACTCGCTCAGTTCCCGTGATGGCAAAGTTGATTTGCAGAGGGAGCGCCGTGCCGATATGCTGCAGCACGGCTTCGCCTTCGTCCGGCTCAGTTTCAATCAGAAATTGATCGACAACCACGACCGAGTACTCCTGCGTTCGCAGGCGGGTCGTCGCTTCACTCAAGCTGGAGACGGTCTGCACCGCTTCGCTGATGCCTTCTTCAATATCACGCGCGCAGTCCAGAACTTGCTTTGCCGGTGTGATCAGTAAAATCATGTCCTGAACAATGCACGTCCTCGGCCAAATCAGCGTCGTTGAAAAGGCGAGGCTTGCACCGCGCTTCCTCGCAGCCAGATTCCATTGCCGGAACCGCTTCCCATTTCAATCCAGCTGCGCGTACGAGTATTCCTTCAACTTGCGGTAAAGCGTCGTCTTGCCGATTCCCAGCAGCCGCGCCGCCATCAGCTTATCGCCATTGAGTTGGGTGATCGTGTTGAGTATGGCCTGCTTCTCGAGTTCTGCCATGGGCAATATCTTTGACTGGCTCTCGCCCAATATTTTCCCGTTGCCATTCCGCCCATGAATCGAACTCGGCAAATCCACCAGCTGAATCATGGGCCCTGAGGTCAATGCGCACGCCCGCTCCAGGCAATTCTCCAGCTCACGAACATTTCCCGGCCAGTCATAAGCCAGCAACGCTTTAAGGGCTTCGTCGCTCAACGTACGTTCGCGGCCGGAACTTCGGGCCATCCGTTCCAGGAAATGCCCGACCAGCAAGGGAATGTCCTCGCGGCGCTCTCTTAGCGACGGAATCCGCAGCGTAAGCACATTCAGCCGGAAATAAAGATCGCGCCGGAACGCCCCTTGCGCCACCCCCTGTTCCAGATCGCGGTTGGTTGCCGCCAGAATTCGCACATTGATCGAGATCCGCTTCGTGCTGCCCACTGGCCGGATCTCTTTCTCCTGGATCGCCCGCAGCAGCTTGGCCTGCAGATCGATCGGCAACTCGCCCACTTCGTCGAGAAACACCGTCCCGCCCTCGGCTATCGCTAGCAGCCCATCCTTCGCCTGTACTGCGCCGGTGAACGCGCCTTTGACATATCCGAAAAGTTCGCTTTCGATCAGCGTCGGAACCAGTGAACCGCAATCCACTGGAATGAACGGCTTCTCGCGAAATGGCCCGGAAAAATGTATGGAGCGCGCCACCAGCTCTTTCCCCGTTCCGCTTTCGCCGAGAATCAGCACCGGATGCGTGCTCTGCGCAGCTTTCGCAATAATCCGGTACAGCTTCTCCATCTCCGTCGCCCGCCCGACAATGCCGCCAAATCCCTGCTTCGATTTGATCTTTTCGCGCAGCATGCGATTTTCGCTTTTGAGCTTTAAGTGTGCGGCGACGCGCTCCAGCAGCAGCTTCAGTTCGTCCATGCTGAACGGCTTTGTGACGTAGTCATAAGCCCCGTTCTTCATGGCTTGCACGGCAGATTGAATCGTCGCGTACCCGGTGACGACAATCACCTCGGCGTCCGGCCTCCTCTGCTTGATGCGGTGCAGCGCCTCCAGCCCGCCCGCGCCTGGCAGCTTCAGATCGAGCAGTACGACATCGATCGCCTGCGAATCCAGCAGACGATAGGTGTGCTCGGCGGAGTCGGCGACAAAAGTGTTGAAGCCCAGCGAGCGCGCCACATCCCGGCAAATCTCACGGATCGCGCGTTCGTCATCCACAATAACAAGGTTGAGAAAGTTCGCGCCTTCGATCTGCGGTGGCGCGGATAACATCGGCGTAGCGGCGGCGGTTGTCATGCAGTTTTTCGTCTCCTGGATTCAGATACTCGCCTTGCTGGGGAAGGACTACTTTGCAGAACTTCGCTTTCGGATACCTTGACCACGGGCATTGGTTTCGCCGCTGGCAACCGGATAATCACGCGTGTGCCTCGTCCAGGCTCGCTCTCCACCTGGATAGTTCCTCCGCAGCGGGTCACAATCCCTGCCACGATTGAAAGCCCCAGGCCATTTCCTCGGCCGGGCGCTTTGGTGGTGTAAAACCGTTCGAAAATATGCCTCCGGGTCCGAGCGTCCAAGCCGCCGCCCGTGTCTTCGACCGACAATTCGACGACCGGGTATGCGCTTCTCCCGGCACCATCCAACCCTCGGCCCGCATTGCGTGTGCTGACCCGTATTTCTCCTCCCTCCGGCAACGCGTCCCGTGCATTCAGTACAAGGTTCAGGATGAGTTGCTGTGCCTCGGCGGGATCGAGTTCCACTTCCCCAAGATCGTCGGCTAGATCGCAAATCAGTTCGATATCTTCCCCGATTAAGCGCGACAAAAGGTCGCGGCTGTCCACCATCACATCATTCAGGCATAAACGCTGGCTCGGACCCGGCTGGTTGCGGGCAACCGCAAGAAGCTGCTGAATCAGAGCACCGCCTCCTGCACTGGCCTTGCGAATTTCTTCTACATAATTCTGCAGGCGCTCGTTCGGGTGCAATGCCCCGACCAGCAGGTCGCAGTACAACATGATTCCCGTCAGCAAATTATTGAAATCGTGGGCCACGCCTGCGACCAGCCGGCCGAGAATCTGCACCCGTTCCGAATCGGAGGAAACGGTTCGTGCTTCTCCCAGTTGTCGAATCTCACTCATTTTCGCTAGATTTGAACGCCCTTTTTGGGAGGTCTGCCCATTTCCAAACTACAGCCGTCGGCACAATTCGGAACCACCCCAGAAAACTTTTGCCGACGTCATCATTCGGAATCGGGCAAGGTTCCAAAATGGAACCTCGCAGCCCGAGGCCGCTTCTGACTTCGCCCTCCCTGTTCGGGAAGTTTCAAACAAAATCGCTGGATTGCTAAGGGAAGTTGTCACACGCCGAATGTGACGAGTGAACGCGAAGAAAACTGTGGAAATGTTCGCGCCAGGGGAACAGAAATAACAGACGCAAAAAAAAGATGCGGCAGTTCCCTGCCGCACCCTCTAATTCAGATGGTGGAGTTAGTTTGAAGCGCCGGTCGCGTTGACCGCCGCACTCTGGTTCTCGTTCTCCGGTTGCATCACGACGCCATCAAACAAAGTGGTCGCCATTACCCGGCCGCGGACCAGGTTGACTTGGCGTACTGAGTAGCCCACATCCGCCTCCCGGTGCCACACTGTGCCGCCGTTGTCGCTCTCAAACACAACGCTGGTGGCGCTGCTCGTCGCAAGCAGGTGCTTGCTGGCCGGATCGTAGCTGATGGAATTGATGTTGGTGTCGGGAAGCCCGCCGTACAGCCGCTCCCAGCTCATTCCCGCATCGACGCTGCGCAGCGCGCCTTCCCGGCTGGCCACAAACATGGCATCCGGAGTGACCGTCATGCCGCGAATGCTCGTCACATCTTGCGGCAATCCAGCCTTCTCCCAGGTCTCGCCATGGTTCTTCGAAACCAGGACGTCCATACGGGTGGAAACAGCCAACAGATCCCCATCAACTTGCACCGAGATGAGATCCTGCTTGCCCATTACCGGTCCGCCAAGCCAGCTCTTGCCGCCGTTCGCGCTGGAGAACAATCCAGCCGTCGTGGCTGCCAGCCAGCGTGTGGGAGTGATTTCAATGTCATTCACCCGCGCTTCCAGGGTCGAGCGTGAATAAGTCCTATGTTCGACTCGCGTCTTCTTCTTTCCTTTTTGAACCGTGTGGTACGTGACTTTCTCATTGATGATGCTGTTGATCGGGTGCCATTCGCTCCCGTTCGCAGCCATCTCATAGATTCCGTGACTGGTGCCGGCGATCAGTTCCCCGCTTGCGGCCTGCTTGAGCGTGAAGACATCGCGCCCATCAAGACCGCTGCTCTTCTGCGTCCAGTGCTGGCCGCCGTCGTGAGTCATGAAAACCCCACCCCACTCGCGGTCATTCACCACGCCTACGAATATGGTCTGTGGATCGTTGTTATCCGCGACAACCGACGTCACATAACGGTGCGCATAGCCGTGGTTCGAGGCCACAAACGTCTGCGCGCCGTCGTCGCTCGCCAGTACGCCGCCGCGATCGGTCGCTAGCAGCACGCGATTCGAATTCCGCGGATCAACCAGCACATCGTTCACCACGATCTCCGGCCGCGTGACCTGCTTCCAGCTCTTGCCTTCGTCCGTCGTCTTCCACAGTCCCTCCGTCGTTCCCGCATACACGATCAGCGGATTGCCTGGGTCCTGTTTCAGCACGCGGGTACGCCGCGCCGAAAACGGAATGCCCTGGATCTTGTGGAACAGGCTTCCGCCGTCTTCGCTCTTGTAAATGCCTGAGCAGGCGCTGGCGAAAACGATAGAAGGATTGATCGGATCGACGATGATCGAAAACACATCCGAATCATCGATCATGCCACTGTTAATGTGCTGCCAGTTGGCGCCGCCATCGGCAGTCTTCCACGCCAGGTGCCACGTCCCCGCATAAACCACGTCCGGGTTCTTGGGATCGACCGCAATCGATTCAATATTGTGAATCTGATCGCTCATCGGTGAAATTTTGTGCCATCTCTCGCCACCGTCGCGGCTCTGGTACACGCCATCCAGAGCGCCCGCAGCCAGAACATTCGCATCCGACGCCGCAATCGCCATGGCGCGAATCGATTTGCCGTGCATGTCCGGCGTAATCACCCAGGTCTTGCCGCCATCCGTCGAGCGGAACAGGTCGCCCGCCTGCTGGTTATCAACGCTCCACGCCGCTGCGTACATTTTGTCCGGATTCTGCGGATCAATGGCGAGGTGGTCAATTACGTAATCATCGCTCGCGCCCAGATGCGCAAAGCGCGCCCAGCTGTGCCCGCCATCGGTAGAAAGAAAGATGGTTCCGGTGCTTGTTCCCAGAAAAATTCTCTCCGGATTGTGCGGGTCATAGGTCAGGCTGCGAACGTCGCCGCCCTCCGGCCCCAGCACCACCCACGGTTGTGCCCAAACCGTCGCGGCCAGCAACACCAGAGCACACAAAATCAATAACTTGCGATTCCCCATAAGGCTCGCTCCCAAAACTCCCATAGAAGACTCTGCCCCCAATGCAGGAGTTGCCTGCGCCGCTAGAGTGACAGGGTAACACGCACCACTCAAGTTACCGAAGGCGGTAGCAGGTAGCCATTTTGGGACGGGGACGCCGGGTGGGGAACATGGCCATTGGCACCCCGGGACTCACCATGCTTGTCAGACCCTGCACCTTCGGAAGCTCAGCCCGTGCAAACTCGCGTTATGTTCCACGTGGAACGTATCGTCATAACGCAAATGGCTATACGGTTTTTTACGGCCACATCGGTGCTGATGACGGGCCTCTCAGAGCTGCACACGCAATCCGCCATTTACAAAAATTTACTTGTGTGTGCAAACGTTTCGAAACATAATCCGGACGGTTCTAAGACAATCAGCTCTAGCTCGGCGGGATCCCTCAATTCACTCCTCTCAGGAGGTCACATGTCTCGTCACTTTACGCAGCCAGCTCCGCGAGCAGCCAACGAACTCACGGACAGGTCGAACAAGCAGCTCGCAGCATACGCTCTCGCCGCGATAGTGGTGTTCGCCTGCGTGCCATTCATGATGGCCCAAGGAACGTACACGCAGATTGATTATCCCGGGGCCGCAGACACAAATGGGCAGGGAATTAATAATCACGGAGACGTTAGCGGCTGGTTCGTCTTCACCTCAGGGTTGCCGCAAAATGGGTTCGTTTTGCGAAATGGCGTCTACAGCAACGTCGATTATCCCCAAAAGCGCGGAACCACGTTATTCGGCATAAACGACGCGGGTGAAATCGTAGGGAGCACGCCCCAAACGGACATCGGTTTTTTGTACGATGCAAACCAGTTCACCACGATCGCGTATCCAAACGCGCTGATCACGTATCCGTATGCAATTAACGACGCTGGGAACATCGTGGGATACTTCCTCAACAAACAGCAGGAGGACATCGGGTTCGAATTGGTGGGCACGTCGTATGTCCCTATCATTCAGGAAGGATGGTCAGGCAGCGTCGCTACGGGGATCACAGCCGAAGGGAGCGTCGTGGGATATACGCTCAACGAAAGAGGGACGCTTGTAAATTTTATAGAAACCGACGGCAGCTACTCGGTCCTCGTCATTCCAGGTGCCCCCGACGCGTCTGTTACGGGAATTAGTCCCAATGGAAATATTTTAGTTGGCGATTACCAGCCCTCCTCCGGAGTGTTCGCGGCCTTCAGCTACCAGGGAGGCGTTGTTCAGAACATAGAATTTCCGGGAGCGGCGATCACTCTGGTTTCAGAAGTGAATGATTCCGGTGTCGTGGTCGGAACGTGGGAGGACGCGAGCGGAGATTCGCATGGCTTCACCTGGACGCCGCCCGCTGCGGATGAGAAGAAATAACGGAGTGACCATGAACAAGCTCATTTTCGCTGCTGTAATGCTGGCCGCGTGCGTGCCCTTGGCAATGGCGCAAGGCACCTACACGCAGATTGATTATCCGGGGGCGACCTTAACCGCTCTTTCCGGAATTGATAATAATGGGGATATCGTCGGCAACTTCGTGGGCACAACAAGCAGGTATCAACCCTCTTTCGTCCTAAGCGGGGGTGTTTACTCGAAGATTGCTTATCCGGGTGTGGGAATCACCATCGCAAGAAGCATCAATGACAGTGGGCAGGTAGTCGGCTACACGATCAGTGATGGGGCTCAGTCGATTGGCGGATTTATATACGACATCGCCACCGCGACTTTCACCACCGTCAGCTATCCTGGCCAGGACCGCGAAGGCAGGACCTACCCCTATTTCATCAATGACTCCGGCACGGTTGTGGGCTCCTATACTGATCCAAGCACGTCTGTCACCTTTCAGCTAACCGGCTCCACTTATACCGCGGTTTTGCCGCCGACTGCGACTTATTCAAATCCCTATGGCATAACCTCTTCGGGTGAAATTTTCGGAAGGACGTTGACTGACTGTTTCACGTTTTTTAACGAAG
>Ga0335078_10001053_pt1 | contig 42055 bp, 41 predicted proteins | sample Lox_Sample_32_FD_206711 | JGI IMG/M metagenome (GOLD analysis project Ga0335078, IMG submission 206711) | Soil microbial communities from Loxahatchee National Wildlife Refuge, Florida, United States - Lox_Sample_3.2 | ecosystem: Environmental > Terrestrial > Soil > Wetlands | place: USA...
GTCCGCTACGACCGCGACGGCGACCAGCACTACGACGTGATCAGCGCGTTCATCAAGTCCATGCGGGGCAGCGACGTGGACGCGGCGCTGCACTACCTGGCCCGGATGATCGCGGCGGGGGAGGATCCGCGGTTCATCGCCAGGCGGCTCATCGTGCACGCCAGTGAGGACGTCGGGATGGCCGACCCCACCGCACTGCAGACCGCCGTGGCCGCGGCCCAGGCGGTGGAGTTCGTCGGGCTGCCCGAGGCGCGGATCAACCTCGCCCAGGCGGTGATCCACATCTCGCTGGCGCCCAAGTCCAACGCGGTCATCAAGGCCATCGGGGCGGCCGACGCCGACGTGCGGAATGGCCTAATAGGCGCAGTGCCCGCGCACCTGCGCGACGCGCACTATCCTGGGGCGGGCAAGGTCGGCCACGGCCACGGCTACCTGTACCCGCACGACTTTGACGATGGCATCGTCCCGCAGCGCTACGCACCCGACCCGGTGGCGGACCGCAGGTATTACGAGCCGTCACGGCATGGCCTGGAGGCCCGCGTCGCCGAACGTGCCGAGCGCATCAGGGCCATCCTGGACAAGACTCAGAAGGAGCAGGCATGACACGGACGGACCGGCATGAGCGCGAACGCGGCCCAGTCATGACTGCCGCTCCCGCCGTGAACGTGGCCCCGGCCATGACGGCAGCAGGGTCATGACTGCGGTCGGGCTCGCTGCGCTGATCGCCGCGATGTTCTGGGCGGTGCTGGTCTGCGTGGGCGTGTTCGTGCTGTTCCGGCTGGGGCGGCTGCTCTCCGAGAGCAGCAAGCTGGTCGCCGACGTGCGCGAGCGCGGCGACGTGCTCCTGACCCGCGCGCAGGCCGCCGTGGACGGAGCCCAGGCCGCCGTGGACCGGGCCGGAAACCAGCTCGACCGGACCGAAACGGTCACGGCCAGCATGGATGAACTCGGCGCCGGTATGGCCGAACTCACCGGCCAGGTCACGGCGCTGGCCGGGTTCGGGCGCGCGATCGCCGACGGCCCGGTGGGCCGGGTGGGAGCGCTCGCTTACGGCGTACGCCATGCCGTGAGCGTGCGCGGGACGAGGCGGCGTACGCTGCCCGGCCGCGTGATGAAGCGCGGCGAACTGGCCCGAGGGGAGGCCACGAAATGATCCGCAGGGGCTTCTGGCTTGCCGCCGGGGCGATGACCGGCATCTACGGCTACCGGCGTGTCTCCGCCGCCGGGCGGCGCCTGTCTGCCAGCCTTACCCCCGGAACCAGCTCGAAGGCCAGCTTGACCGGGGGAACTAGCCGGGGAACCAGCCTTACCTCGGGGGCTCGCACGGGAGTGCTGCGGCTGGCCCGGGAGACCTACCGCTTCACCCGCGATGTCCGGGAGGGCATGGAGCTTTACCGGATTGCGCATTCCGCACCCGCGGGCTCTGCCTTCTCAGCAGGCCGGCCGCCACACCGGCCAGCAGGCGGGCCGCCACACCGGCCCACGGGCCAGACGACAGACCGCGACGCGCAACCAGAGGATGGCCGCTGATGGAGTCGGCAGAGATCGCCCGCCGCTTCCTTGCGTACTTCAAGCAGCAGGGGCACACCATCGTGCCTTCGGCCCCCCTGGTCACCGATGATCCCGCGGTGCTGTTCGTCACCGCGGGCATGCAGCCGTTCAAGCCGTACCTGCTCGGCCAGCGGACGCCGCCGTACAAGCGGGCGGCGGACGTGCAGAAGTGCGTCCGGACGCTGGACATCGAAGAGGTAGGCAAGACCACCAGGCACGCCACGTTCTTCCAGATGCTGGGCAACTGGTCGTTCGGCGACTACTTCAAGCAGGGAGCGATCAGGTACGCCTGGGAGCTGCTGACCACGTCCGACGCGGACGGCGGGTTCGGGTTCCCTGAGGACCGGCTGTGGGCCACCGTCCTGCACGGTGACGACGAGGCGTACGCGATCTGGCGGAACGAGATCGCCCTGCCGGAGAACCGGATCCAGCACCGCGGCCCGGCCGGCAACTACTGGCACATGGGAGTGCCCGGTCCCGGCGGCCCGTGCTCGGCGATCTACTACGACCGCGGCCCCGAATACGGCCGTGACGGCGGCCCGATCGCCGACGAGGACCGTTTCCTCGAGGTCTGGAACCTGGTCTTCATGCAGGACACCCTGAGCAAGGTCCGGGCCAAGGACGACTTCGACATCGAGGGCCTGCTGCCGCAGAAGAACGTCGACACCGGCATGGGCCTGGAGCGGATGGCGTCCATCCTGCAGGGCGTCGACAACCTGTACGAGATCGACACTACGTGGAAGATCCTCGACCGGGCGGCCGAACTCACCGAGCAGGACTACGGCCGCGACCCGCGCGCCGACGCGGCCCTGCGGGTCATCGCCGACCACGTGCGCAGCGCGGTGATGCTGATCGAGGACGGCGTGCGGCCGGTCGACGAGGGCCGCGGCTACGTGCTGCGGCGTATCGTGCGGCGCAGCATCAGGAACCTGCGCCTGCTGGCCGGCAGCCAGCGCGGCGGCGGCGCCAGTTCGGGCACCGGCGAGATGCACGAGCTCACCTCGGTCGCGATCGAGGCGATGAGCCCGCTGTACCCGGAACTGCGCCGTGACGCGGCCAGCATCCAGGCGGTCCTCGACACGGAGGAGGAGGCGTTCGCCAGCACGCTGCGCACCGGCACCGCGATCTTCGACGCTTCGGTGGAGGAGAACCGGCGCCGGAACTCCGCCACGCTGTCCGGCGCGCAGGCCTTCCAGCTGCACGACACCTACGGCTTCCCGATCGACCTGACCCTGGAGATGGCGGCCGAGCAGGGCCTGACCGTCGACGAGCAAGGTTTCCGGCGGCTCATGGCCGAGCAGCAGGAGCGCGCGAATCGGGACGCGGCCGAGGCGAAGACCGGCAACGCCGGCATTTCCGCGTTCGCCGACCTGCTCGGGCGGTCCGGCGCGGTCACCTTCACCGGCTACGACCAGATCTCCGGTGACGCGACCATCCTCGGCCTCCTGGTCAACGGGATGCCGGTGCCGGCGGCTGGCGCGGGCGCCAAGGTGGAGGTGGTGCTCGACCGTACCCCGTTCTACGCCGAGGGCGGCGGCCAGCTGGCCGACGAGGGCACCATCGCCGTGGATGGCGGCGAGATCGCGGTCTCCGACGTGCAGGCCCCGCTGTCCGGCCTCATCGTGCACCGCGGCACGGTCACCTCCGGCGAGGTCCTGGTCAACACCCCGGCGTTCGCGGAGATCGACGTCGAGCGCCGCCGCGCGCTGTCCCGGTCCCACACCGCGACCCACCTGGTGCATCGCGCGCTGCGCGGCGCGCTGGGGGAGTCGGCGGCGCAGGCGGGTTCGGAGAACGCCCCGGGGCGCCTGCGGTTCGACTTCACCGCGCAGGGCGCGGTACCGCTGTCGGTGCTGCGGGACACCGAGGACGAGGTCAACGAGGTCCTGGTCAACGACCTGGACGTGCGCGCGTTCTACACCTCCCAGGAGGAGGCCCGCGAGATGGGCGCGCTGGCCCTGTTCGGCGAGAAGTACGGCGACCAGGTCCGGGTGGTCGAGGTCGGCGAGTACTCCCGTGAGCTGTGCGGCGGCACGCATGTGGCCAGGTCGGGCCAGCTCGGCCTGATCAAGGTCCTGGGCGAGGCGTCCATCGGCTCCGGCATGCGCCGCATCGAGGCGCTGGTGGGCATGGACGCGTTCCGCTTCCTGGCCCGCGAGAGCGCGCTGGTCAGCCAGCTCAGCGAGCAGTTCAAGACGCCGCGTGATCAGCTGCCCGAGCGGATCTCGAGCGTGGTTACCAGGCTCAGGGACGCCGAGCGCGAGTTGCAGCGGCTGCGGGCGGCCCGGCTGCTCGAGTCGGCCGGCCAGATCGCGGCCGACGCGGCGGACGTCAGCGGGGTGGCCCTGGTCGCGCACCGGGTACCGGACGGGACCGGGGCCGACGACATCCGCAAGCTCGCGCTGGACGTGCGCGGCCGGGTGCCGCGCGAGCGGCCCGCGGTGGTGGCGGTCATCGGCGTGCCCGCGGACAAGCCGGTCGTGGTCATCGCGGTCAACGAGGCGGGCCGCGACCTCGGCCTGTCGGCGGGTTCCCTGGTGGGGACGGCCGCGCGGGCCCTCGGCGGCAACGGCGGCGGGAAGCCCGACGTCGCCCAGGGCGGCGGCGCGCCGATACCGGACGGTCACCCCGGCGGCATAGATGAGGCTTTTGAGGCTGTTCGCCGGGCTTTGCGGGACACAGCCGGGTCCGGTAGGTGAGCCAGCTTCCATTCCGGCTGGGGGTGCGGCTGGCGGTCGACGTGGGCTCGGTCCGCGTCGGGGTCGCCCGCAGCGACCCGGGAGGCATCCTGGCCAGCCCGCTGACGGTGCTGCCGTCAGGTCCCGGCGCGAAGGCCGAGCTGGCCAGGCTGGCCGTGGCCGAGGAGGCGATCGAGGTCATCGTGGGGCTGCCTACGTCGTTGTCCGGCCGTGCGGGCGCCGCCGCGGCTGGCGCCCGGGAGTTCGCCTCGGACCTGGCCGTACGGCTCGCGCCGATCCAGGTACGGCTCGTCGACGAGCGGTTCACCACCACCGAGGCGCACGACGCGCTGCGCCGGGGCGGGAAGGATGCCCGCGCCCGCCGCCAGGTCGTCGACGCCGCGGCCGCCGCCATCTTGCTGCAAGCCGCCCTGGACGCCGAACGTGCCACCGGCCGCCCGGCCGGCGAGCTTGTCCCGGGAGCCGCCGCTAGTGACTGCTGATGGTGAGGCGAGGATGCTCCTTGTCCGCTCGGACCTCTATCGTGCCGCCGATCGGGAAGGTGAAGATCGGCGTGGTGTGGCCGAAGTCGACGTTAGCGATCACTGGCAGTCCCGCCAGTTCGGGCTTGCCGGCCACGATCTGGCTGAGGAGTTCCCGGGTCATGCCCGTCGCCCGCTGGAACCGGCCGATGATCAGCGCCCGCGCGCCGCCGAAGCCGGGCTGCTGGAGGAGGGAAACGAGATCCCGGTCGAAGTCCCAGGGCCGGACCTGGGCGTCGTCTTCCGCGAATATCACCGCACCATCGAGGGATGGCATGAACGGGGTGCCCTGCAGCAGGTTGAACGTGCATAGGTTGCCCCCCGCGATCACCCCGTCGGCTTCTCCCTCCTGCAGGATCCACCAGCCCGGATTGGGTTCCAGGCGTCGGTGTTCCTGGTCGGTGGCCCACTTGTCGTCGCTCCAGGTGGGACTGGGCGCGAGTTCGATCGGATCAGCTGCCATGAGGCAGGCCCGGAAGCCCGCCTGGCTGTAGTCGAAGTCCCTCTTCATGCCGAAGCTCGAATAGTGCGGACCGGAATACGTCACCATTCCGGTTCTGGTGTAGAGCGCGTTCGCGAGCGCGGTGATGTCAGAGAAGCCGCACAGGGGCTTGGGATGCGCGGCCACGAGTTCGTAATCAATGCCGGTGAGCAGCTGATTCGAGTTGAAGCCTCCGATCACCGTGAGAATGCCCGCTACCCCAGGATCGGCGAACGCGGCGTGGAGATCGGCGAGCCGGTCCGGTACCGGCGCGGATGAGAAGTCATCACAGATAGTGACGTGCTCGCCGAAGCTCAGCTTCAGCCCAAGGCCGGCGAGCTTGCGGTCGGCTTCATCGCGCACCTCAGGCGCGATGATTGCCAGCGACCGCGAGGGTGCGATGACCCGCACGTCCGCGCCCTGCTCAAGCTTGCGAGGTATGACCGCCATTGTCCAGTCCTTGCGATCCGCGCCATGTCAGTGCCCGGGCCAGCCTGGCCCGCGGACTCTGAACAGGCTAGCGCGTGACCAGCCGGCCCCGGCGGTGGCCAGCTCGGATCAGGCCGGAGAGCCCGGACGCGGCCGTGCGGCTAGGTATCCTGGTGCGGTGGACACCGCGACGATCCGCGATAACGTCGGCGGAGCATGCCTGGTCCAAGCCGGGCCGGCGCTATGTTTCCGAGCGTAGCCTCCGACCGCAGGACGGGCCTGCACGGGCTTGACCCGCGCACGAAAATCGCGGGCTTCGTGCTGCTCTCCGGGCTGCTGTTCGTATTCGACAATCCGCTGTACATTATCCCGATCACCTTGACCTTGTTCGTCCTGGCAGCGCTGGGGGGCTGCATCAGGAATCTCGTACGCGGCAAGTACATGCTGCTGCTGCTGTTCCTCAGCTCATTTATCGCCTGGCAGATCTACCTGCGGAACGGCCCGGTAGCAGTCCAGCTGGGACCAGTCGCGATCACTCGCACGGGATTCCTCCATGGTCTTACCGCCGCGCTGCGGATCGTATCTGCGATTATGGTCGGCACCTTGTTCCTCGCCACCACCGGGATCGAGGAGCTCACGATAGGGCTGATCCGGCTGAAGGTTCCGTACCGCCTCGGGTTCGTGGTCTCCCTGGCCGCCCGTCTGGTACCGACATTCATGCTCACCGTGACGAGTATTATCCAAGCACAGACTGCGCGTGGACTCGATCTCGGCAGCCGGAATCCGCTGCGCCGCGCCAGGCGGCTCATCCCGGTAATCATTCCGTTCCTGATATCCAGCATCCGGCACGCGTCCAGGCTGTCCGCCGCACTGGAATCCAAAGGCTTCCGGCCCGGTGCCAGGCGCAGCTATTACCTGAGGATAGCTATGCGCCCTAACGATTTCGCCATCGTCCTTGGCCTGATCATGCTGACCGCCGGCTGCGTAGCCCTCAGGCTGGCCGGCTACGGTACGATCCCGGTGAGCTAGCACTAGCCAGCCAGCCCGCGGTGGCGGCGCGCGGCCCGGCTGAGTCTCGCGGCCCGGCTGAGTCTCGCGGCCTGCTGCGGAGAACGGCCCGTCCGCCAGGTGATCTCCGCCCGGAATACTCAGCAGGAATTTGCGTTAAGTGAGATAGTATTGCGCTCAGTGTTAGCAAACGGTCTGATGTGAGCCAGGTTGGATAGCTGCCGCTGGCGTGGCCGGTATACAAATCGAGCCATGTAATCCAGCCCTTGACCAGCCACCTGCGATCAGCCACACTACTCATCAAGTGATCTCTATATGGCGGCGGCCAGGCGAGTCATTACATTCCGCAGCAGCGGGCAGGTATCGCTGTTCCTTTCGAGGAGCCCATATGCTGCCCCTGACCTTGAGGAGCCCATATGCTGCCGCTGATCATGATGTGGAAAAACACTCGCATGATCGTCCTCGTCGCAGTGACGGCTGCCATCTACGCAACTGCCGAGGTGGTATTCTCCTCGGTCAGCCCAGTCATCATCCCGGGAGTTGTCGAATTCAAGGTTTCCGATCTGCTCACCATGCTGCTCGGGATCCTCTTCGGCCCGGCCGGCGCCTGGGGAGTGGCCATCGGGAATGTCTTCGGCGATACATTCACCGGAAATCTCGCCGTCGGCAGTATCTTCGGATTCCTATCCACTCTCGCCGTCGCATATATCGGCTACACGATGTGGCGGCAGCTGGGTGACGACGAGGTCGGCTACGGCCGCCCGGCCCCCCGGGCTGTGGTTACCTACCTGGCTATCGGAGTGGTGGCCGCGGTGCTATCGGCGCTCATCCTCGCCTGGGGTCTCGACCTGCTGGGCATAGCTCCGTTCAAGATAATCAGCGATGCGCTCGTCGGCAATTTCATATTCGGGAACTGGCTTGGCGCGATAATTTTCTTCCTGGTTTACCCGCGCTTCCAGAAGATGAACCTGACCTGGACTTCCATAATGGCAGCAGACGCTGACACCTTGAAACCGATCAATTTCCCGGCGGGTGCGGTCCTGGTAACAGCAGCTTCGCTCGCCGGATGGATTCTCGGAGCTTTCATCCTGCCGCTCGGCAGCATCGTCCCGGTGACCGCGATATTCTTCCTCCTCGCGCTCGGAGGCTGTGCTCTCTTGTGATGAGCGGCTCACCCAATGCTATCGAGGTCAGTAACCTCTCATTCCGGTACCCGAGGGCGTCCCGGGCCGCGCTTGACGATATCAGCTTGAGTATCCGGAGCGGCGTGTGCGCCGCGATAATCGGTCACTCGGGATGCGGCAAGTCAACTCTCTGCTACACGTTCAATGGGCTGATCCCCAACTTTATCAGCGGGCGGCTCGATGGTTCTATCGCGATAAACGGGGCCAGCGTGAGCGGCCGCCCGACCGCTGCGCTTGCCCAGTCCGTCGGGCTTCTGTTCCAGGACTTCGAGAGCCAGCTGTTCTCGACGACCTGCGAGCTGGAAGTGGCGTTCGGCCCGGAGAATTACCGGGTGGCTCCGGAAGAGCTGCGCTGCCGCGTCGACAAGTATCTGAAGCTCGTCGGCCTCGACTCGTTGCGGCGCTGCAATCCGGCTACCCTGTCCGGCGGCCAGAAGCAGCGGCTGGCGGTCGGATCTGTCCTGGCTCTTGAACCCGGTATCGTCGTCCTGGACGAACCCACCACTGACCTGGACGCTGAAGGCCAGGCGAGCATCCAGCACCTGGCTCTCCATCTGCGGGGGTCGGGGCGCACCTTGGTCATGGTCGAGCATGACGTGGAGGCGCTCGCGGCGGCCGACGAGATCGTGCTGATGAAAAATGGCCGGGTGGTGACTCATGACCACGCGGACGGAGTGCTCCAGGAGGTGGAGCTGCTGGCCGAGTGCGGCGTCCGGCCGCCGCAGCTCGCCCAGCTGCTGCACATCCTGGGGATCCGAGCCGCCGGCCTGACCGTCGATGACTGCGTGGCCGCGCTGAGGAAGTCGGGCCGCAGGGCGGACAAGATCGGCGCGCCGCCCAGCCTGGCCAGTGCGCCCCCGGTGCTTGAATTCCGCGATGTGTCCTACGCCTATCCCGGCGGGCGCGGCACCGCGCTCCAGGAGGTCAGCCTGACCGTCAGGGAAGGAGAATTCATCGCGGTGGTCGGCGGCAATGGATCAGGGAAGACGACACTCGGCATGCTCCTGAGCGGCCTGCTTGTGCCAACCGCCGGAACGGTGACGATCACCGGAGCGGACGCCCGATCGCTGCGTCGTCCCGCCCTGGCGAAACTCGTCGGCTACGTATTCCAAAACCCGGACAATCAGATCTTCAGCTCCACCGTCGTCGGCGAGGTCAGTTTCGCGCCAAGGAATTTCGGTATCCTCTCCGCGGAGATCGACACCAGGGTTAGCGAGGCGCTGCATGCTGTCGGGCTGGACGGGGTCGAGGAAGATGACCCCTTCGCATTGACAAAAGGGCAGCGACAGCGGGTCGCTGTCGCCTCAGTACTCGTGTCCCGGCCGCGCGTGCTGATCCTGGACGAGCCGACAACGGGTCTTGATTACCAGCAGCAGCTCGGAATGATGGACATGCTGGCCCGGCTGAATAGGCAAGGCCACACCATCATAATAATTACCCATAGCATGTGGGCGGCTTGCGACTATACGTCACGGACCCTTGTCCTGCGCGATGGGAGCATCGTCCTGGACGGATCCACCAGGGACGTCTTCACCATGGAAGACGTCCTGGCCAGCGCAGGTCTCAGGCCACCTCCGATAGTTCAGCTGAGCAACCGGCTGGGGGCCGGCGCCCTCACCGTGCCGGAGATGGTGACGGCGCTGTCCGGTCCGGGTGACTAGGGCGGGCCGGCGGCGGGGAGGGAGTATCGGGTGCTGAGGATCGCGTTCGTGCTGCCCGAACTGTCGGCACGCCCGATCGGCGGGGCGGCGGCTGTCTACCGGTACGCCGATGAGCTCGTGGCCAGGGGGAACCATGTGACGGTTGTGCATCCGCGCGAGTCATTGCTGGCGTCGCTTCGTGACCGTCTGGACCGGGATGTGCGCCTGTTCGACACGTCGGCCGCGGGGACACCGCGCCCTTCGGCCCCGCCGGATGCCAGACGCCATCCCTGGTATCAGTTCCGGGCAGGCGTGCGGGATCTCGTCGTGCGGAGCCTGGCGGAAGAATGGGTTCCTGGCTCCTTCGACACCACAATCGCCACGAATTACGTGACGCTGCCCTGGATCAGGCAGTACTCGCCGCGGTTTGGCCGCAAGGCATATTTCCTGCTCGACTACGAGAGCTACATGATCGGCGACGCCGCGGAGCAGGCCGGGAGACGGCGCGCGATCATGACCGGCTGGCCGATCATCGCGAGCTCCCCGGCGGTACTGGAACTCGCTGAATCGGCCGGCCATCACGATGTCCACCTCGTGCCCCACGCCATTGACACGGCCACATTCTGCTGCTCGGTCCCGGTCGGCAGCAGTCAGCGCACCCTGATCGGGTTCCCGGCGCGGAGCGAGCTGACCAAGCGCACATGTGATGCCCTCCGCGCGGTGGACCTGGTCCGGGATCGCGTCCCGCCAGGTACTGGCTTCTGGTGCTTCGGCTACGAGCGCATCCAGGGACTCCAGCGCCGGGTCGCCCAGTACGCCGGGCTGACCGATAGCGAGCTGTGCGGCCTCTATAACAGGTCCGCGGTATTCGTCGTGGCGTCCGAATGGGAAGGCTTCGGCAGGCCAGGCGCGGAGGCGATGGCGTGCGGCGCGGCCCTGGTTTCCACCAGGAACGGCGGAGTCTCGGCTTATGCGACTGATCACGTGAACGCCCTTATGTGCAGTCCGCGTGCTCCTGGGGAGCTTGCTTCCGCCATTGTCGAGCTGATGACCGACGACCAGCTCCGGCGGTCGATAGCCGCGAACGGCGTGGCGTCGATCAGGCGCCGGACCTGGGACTCGGCGGTCACGGACCTCGAACAGGCACTGATGACGATCATCGCCTAGAGCCCGGCTGGGCTCATGGTCGATGTGGCAGTGATCGCCGATCCGGCCGCCGCCGATCCGGCCGCCGCCGATCCGGCCGCTGCCGAGGCCGGACGGTCACCCCGGCGGCACAGATGAGGCTTTTGAGGCTGTTCGTCGGTCTTTGCGGGACACAGCCGGGTCCGGTAGGTAACGTATTGGCATGCTCCTGCGACCTCCCGGGGTCTCTGGTTCGGGGTCGCGCCCAGCCCCGGCATGGTCCCCTGTCCCGGCGGAATCCGCGCCGGTGAGCCAGCTTCCATTCCCGGGGGCCGGTGCGTGAGCGAGAACGGAGGCGAATGGCCGCAGGGCCCGCGGCCGCCGCAGCCCTCCCGCATGCCCCAGGGTCCCCGTGGGCCCCAAGTCCCCCGCATGCCCCAGGGCCCCCGCGGCCTGCCAGACCCCCGCATGCCTCGTGGGCCACAGATACCTCAGAATCCCCGTATCCCGCAGAGACCCCAACCACCTCGTCCGCTTCCGGACCGGGACCCCTGGCGCCCGGATGATCACCTCAGGCCCCAGCCTCCCCAGCCGCCTCAGCCAACCCAGCGGGCCGAGCGCCTGGCCCGCCCCGAAACCACCCAGTGGTACCCGGCGCAGGCCAGCCCCAGTGAGACCTACCCGCAGGACCAGTACGGCGAGCAGGGCCGCCACAGCGAGCGGGATCATCACGGCGAGCAGGGCTACTACCCGGGCGATGCCGGGTCCGAGGACGACTATGACGCCGGCGGCAGGTTCGTCCCAGGCTTCGCCGGCGCCGGCGACGGCGACGGCGACTACGACTATGAACAGCCCGAACGAGGCGGCCACCGCGCCCGCCGCCAGGACAGCCACGGCGGCCATGGCGGCGGCGGTAGCCACGGCGGCGGCGGCCGGGGCGGCCGTCGCTCCAGGCGCAGGTTCCGCTGGATCGCGCCGCTGGCCGCGCTGCTGGTCATCTTCGTCCCGCTGGCGGCAGGCGGCATCTACGCCTACAGCCTCTACCAGGACAAGTACCACCCGGCCGACTACTCGGGCGACGGCACCGGCTCCATCGTGGTCCAGGTCACCTCGGGCCAGAACGCGACCGATCTCGGGCCGAAACTGGTGAAGCTCGGCGTGGTGGCCAGTTCCCGCGCGTTCGTCCTGGCCGCCGAGCACAGCTCGAACCCGGCCGGCCTGCTGCCCGGCTTCTACCGGATGCACCTGCACATGAAGGCGTCGCTGGCCTACGCGCTGCTGCTCGACCCGAAGAACCTGGTCCAGGTCACGGTGACGATCCCGGAGGGCTTGCGGCTGACCCAGATCGTGTCCTGGCTCGGCGCCAAGTCCGGCATCCCGGCCAGCAAATACCAGGCGGCGCTCAAGGACCCGGCGGCGCTCGGCCTGCCCAGTTACGCCAACGGCAAGCCCGAGGGCTACCTGTTCCCCGCGACCTACGTGGTCCAGCCGCACGAGACCGCCCTCGGCGTGCTGAAGGGCATGGTGCAGCGGTTCGGCCAGGAGGCCGCGTTCGTGAACCTGCCGGCCGCGGCCAAGCAGGTGCACCTCAGCCCGGCCCAGGTGATCACCATGGCCAGCCTGGTGCAGGCCGAAGGCGGCCGGCTCTCCGACTACCCGAAGATCGCCCGGGTGATCTACAACCGGCTGGCGCAGGGCATCCCGCTGCAGCTCGACAGCACCGTGCTCTACGGCCTGAACAAGTTCGGCATCGTCGCGACCGACGCGGAGCTCAGCAGCCCGTCGCCGTACAACACCTACAAGCACAAGGGGCTGACGCCCGGCCCGATCGACAGCCCGGGCAACGCCGCCATCCAGGCTGTGCTGCATCCGGCCCCGGCCTCGGATAAATGGCTGTACTTCGTGACCGTCAACCCGAAGACCGGCGAGACCCTGTTCACCTCCAGCCAGGCCCAGTTCGAGCAGTTCCGGCAGGAACTCCAGAAGTACCTGGAAAAGAGCTGATGGCGCCAGGCAGGAAGGCGGCCGTCCTCGGTTCGCCCATCGCGCACTCGCTGTCGCCGGTGCTGCACAGGGCCGCCTACGCCGCACTGGGCCTCGGCGACTGGACCTACACCGCCATCGAATGCGACGAGGCCGGGCTGCCCGGCGTGCTCGCCGCTCCCGGGTGGTCCGGGCTGTCGCTGACCATGCCGCTGAAGCGGGCGGTGCTCCCGCTGCTTGACCGCACCGAGGTGCTCGCCGTCGAGGTCGGCGGAGCCAACACGGTGGTCTTCGAGGGCGGTGCACGGCTCGGCTACAACACCGATGTCCCCGGCATGGTCGCGGCCCTGGCCGAGGCCGGGGTGACCGCGCCGGCCAGCGCGACCATCCTCGGCGCGGGCGCGACCGCCTGCGCCGCCCTGGCCGCCCTCCGCGAGACCGGCCTGACCTCGGCGGTGGTCCAGGTCCGCGATCAGGCCAGGGCCGGCGACCTGCTGGCCGCCGCGGGCCGGCTGGGCATGGCGGTCGCGCTGCGGCCGTTCGGTACCGAGGTCCGCGACGGCGGCCTGCTGATTTCCACGGTTCCGGCCGGCGCCGCCGATTTTTATGCCGAACGAGCCCGGAATCCTCGCCTCGGTTCCTCTGCCGTGCTCGACGTGGTGTACCACCCCTGGCCCACCCCGCTCGCGCAAGCCGCCACGCGGTCCGGCGTCATCGTGGTCAGCGGCTTCGACCTGCTCCTCCACCAGGCTGCCCGCCAGGTTGAGCTGATGACCGGCATCAAGCCCGCCCCGCTGGACGACATGCGCGCGGCCGGGCTGGCCGAACTGGCCCGCCGCGCCGCCCTCCCGTCCCGCTGACTTCGCCCCGCCCTCTAACCGCTGTGGTCGCGGTTGTACACCTCGAGGTCGGTGGCCTTGACGCTGAGCCATACCTGGCTGCCGGGCGCGAGCGACAGCTCGGTCACGGCCGCCGCGGTGACGTCAGCCAGGGCGGACGGTTTCCCGTCGAGATCGAGCCGGACCCGGTCGGCCAGCATGGTCAGGCCGGTGACCACGGCGGGCCAGACGTTGCGGGCGCTGGTGGCGTGCGGCGCCTCGCCGCTGACCACGACGGCGGAAGGGCGGACGGCCACGAGCACCTCACCGTGCTGGCCGTGGTCGGGGACGACGAATGAGCCGCCGGCGCTGAGCGCGACCGCGTCGCCATCGGCGCGGCCGGGGTACAGGTTCAGACCGACCAGCTTGGCGACGTACTCGGTGGCGGGCTGGCGGGCCACCTGGGCGGGCGTGCCGTCCTGGACGATCCGGCCGTCTTCCAGCACTACCAGCCGGTCGGCGAGCACCAGCGCCTCGAGCGGGTCGTGGGTGACCAGCACGCACGGCCCGGAGAAGTCGGCCAGGTGCTGCCTGAGCTCGGACTGCACGTCTAGCCGGGTCCGCGCGTCGAGCGCGGCCAGCGGCTCGTCGAGCAGCAGCAGCGTGGGCTCCCCGGCCAGCGCCCGGGCCAGCGCGACCCGCTGGGCTTGCCCGCCGGACAGCTCGGCGGGCTTGCGGCCCGCCAGGCCGGTCAGGCCGAGCCGGCCGAGCCAGTGACGGGCGGCCGATCGGGCCGCGGCCTTGCCGAGCCCGCGGGCCCGCGGCGAGAACGCCACGTTCTCGGCCACGCTCAGGTGCGGGAACAGCCGGTAGTCCTGGAACAGGTACCCGGTCGGCCTGCGCGTGGCGTCGACGAACGTGCCGGCCGTCGCGTCGTCGAGGACCTGCCCGCCGAGCGTGATACGGCCCTCGGCCACGGGAGTCAGGCCGGCCAGCGCGCGCAGCAGGGTGGTCTTGCCCGCCCCGTTGGGCCCGAGCAGCCCGAGAACCTGACCCGGCGGTACCTTCAGGGCGATGGTGAGGGCGAAGCCGCCGCGACGGATCGTCGCGTCGACGGCGAGGCCGCCGCCCTCACCCTCCCCGTCGGTCACTGGACCGCGCCGCCCCGCAGCCAGCGGTCGCGAAGCGAGACGAGCACGATCACCGAGACCACCAGCAGCACGAGGCTGAGCGCGATGGCGGCGTCGGGATCGTCCTCCAGGGCGTAGTACACGGCGATGGGCATGGTCTCAGTCTGCCCCGGGAAACTGCCGGCGAAGGTGATCGTGGCCCCGAACTCGCCCAGCGCCCGCGCCCAGCACAGCACCGCGCCCGCCCCGAGGGAGGGAGCGATCAGCGGCACGGTGACCCGGCGGAACACGGTCCTCCGGCTGGCGCCCAGCGTGGCCGCGGCTTCCTCGAACCCCGGGTCGGCCGACCGCAGCGCTCCTTCGACGGTGATGACCAGGAACGGCATGGCCACGAAGGTCTCGGCCATCACCACCGCCAGCGGCGTGAACGGGATGGTCAGGCCGAACCAGGAGTCCAGGTACCTGCCGATGAAGCCGGCGCGCCCGAAGGCGAGCAGCAGCGCGACCCCGCCCACCACCGGCGGCAGCACCAGCGGCAGTGTCACCAGCGCCCGGAGCAGCCGCTGCCCGGGGAAGCTGGTCCGGGCCAGCACCCACGCCAGCGGCACGCCGATGACCAGGCAGACGCCGGTGGCCACCGTCGCCGTCCACAGCGACAGCACCAGGGCCTGCACCGCGTCGGCCCCGGACAGGGCCGCTCCGATCCGCCCCCACGGAGCGCGGATGACCAGCCCGGCCAGCGGCAGCACCAGGAACGCGACCGCGATGACGGCCGGGACGAGCAGCGGAGCCGGCACCGACCGGGTACTCGCGCCGCCCCGCTCGGCGCGGCGGGCCCGGTCCCGCGCGCTCAGCCGCGCGGGCGCGCCGAGGGTATCGACTGGCATCGGCCCGCCGCGGTCACGGCGCTTCGAACTCGGCCGCGGCCAGCACGCTCTCGCCGGCGGACGAGGTGACGTAGGCGACGAACGCCTGCGCGGTCGCCAGGTTGGCGCTCTTGCTGATCGCGGCGATCGGGTACTCGGTGGACGCGTTCACGCTGTCCGGGATCGGCACGCCCTTCACCTTGCTGCCCGCGGAGTGGACGTCGGTCACGTACACCACGCCCGCGTCGACGTTGCCCAGTTCGACCTGGGTGAGGACCGACTTCACGTCTGGCTGCAGCGTCACCGGCTTGACGGTGATATTGGCGTTCTTGAACACCTTGGCCGCGGTGGCCCCGCACGGCACCTGCGGCTGGCACAGCGCGGTCTTCACCGACGACTTGGCCAGATCGTTGACCGAGGTGACCTTGGCGGGGTTGGACGGCGGCACGGCCACCTCCATCACGTTCTTCGCGAAGTTGACCGGGTTCGACGCGTCACCGGCGGTCACGACCTGCTGCATGTTCTTCGGCGACGCCGACGCGAACACGTCGGCCGGGGCGCCGTTGATGATCTGGGTGGCGAGGGTGGAGCTCGCGCCGAAGCTGAACGTCACCTTCACGCCCGGATGGGCCGCCTCGAACTGCTTGCCGATGGTGGTGAAAGCCTCCTTCAGCGAGGCCGCGGCGAACACCGTGATCGATCCCGACAGCGCCGCGGACGACGAAGCGGACGCGGCCGCCGCGGGACTGCTCGCGCTGGCTGATGACGAGCCTCCCGTCGTAGTGCTGCTCGACGAGCAGCCGGCCACGGTGATTCCCGCCAGGCTGGCGGCGATGACGGTAAGGGCGATTCGGCGCACTATCACTCCTAGTTCAGATCTCGCGGGCGAGAATCAGCGGTTCCTGGGGATCTCTACGGACACGTTCGTCGACTTGACGGCGGCGATGGCCAGGACGCCCGGCTCCAGCGCCAGCTCGTCGGCGGCCTCCCGGCTCAGCAGCGACACGAACCGGTGCGGTCCCGCCTGGATCTCCACCTGGGCCATCACGGTGTCCCGGACCACCCGGGTGACCAGGCCAGTGAACCGGTTCCGCACCGATTGAGCGGTCACCACCCCGTCGTCTGGATCTGGATATGCGGCCGACTCGGCCCGTTCCTGGGCGAACCTGGCCAGCGCGGCCCCGTCCACGGTCAGCCGCCCGGACGCGTCCGTGACCTGTCCGATCCGGCCATCTTCGGCCCAGCGCCGCATGGTGTCATAGCTGACCCCCAGCAGCGCTGCGGCTTCCTTGATCCGAAACGTAGGCACGCCGTGACTGTAACGCAACTACGGCCGAAATGGCAGTATATGCAGCGTATCTGCTTCTATTACCTTCCATCCGAGCCGCATCTGCGTAACCCATACTAGCCCTCCTGACCCCTGCCGCCCCCCAGCCCATGCCAGCTCCGCCCCCAGCCCATGCCAGCTCCGCGCCCTAACCCGAGCCAACCCCGCGACTACTGAGCGGGAGATCCTGCTGGCGCATATCCGGAATCTCGCGCCGACCTCATCGCCCCCGCTGGTCACACGCGCACCGGTTAGCGGATCCACTTGAATGCCTGGATTCGAACTAAGATACAGGCTTTCATGATCGTGAAGGATTTAGTACGGCTATGAGTACTAAATCCTTCACGATAATGGGAATTGGCCCTGCGCCGTATATGACGATGGGCTGGCCGACCGGTAACGGGGTGCGTGGCCCACAAGCCCCGCTAGATGGGGCCGGGGGCACACACACCCCATGCCGCACATCATAAAGAGTAACGAGTGTTACCCGTGTGGCATATGAGGCGCCCTCAAGCGGATAACCGCCGCCGCCGCATCCCCGCTAGACATACCGACAAAGATATTTTTCTTGACAAAAAAGATTGTCGGATGGCAGGCTGGGTTCATGATCGATGTGGCAGTGATCGCCGATCCCGCCGCCGCCGAGGCCGCGCTGGAGCCGGCCCGGGCGCAACTGCTGGCCCGGCTGACCGAGCCGAGGTCGGCGGCCATGCTCGCCGCCTCCGTCGGCCTGCCCCGGCAGAAGGTCAACTATCACCTGCGGACGCTGGAGCGGCACGGGCTGGTCGAGCTGGTGGAGGAGCGCCGCAAGGGCAACGTGACCGAGCGGCTGCTCCAGGCCGCGGCGGCCTCCTACGTGATCTCGCCGTCGGTGCTGTCGGCCGTGGCCCCCGACCCGGCCCGGGCGCCTGATCGCCTCTCGGCCCGCTGGCTGCTGGCGCTGGCCGCCCAGCTGGTCCGCGACGTCGGCGACCTGATCACCAGCGCTGCCCGGGCGCAGAAGAAGGTCGCCACGTTCGCGATGGACGGCCGGGTGCGGTTCGCGTCCGCCGCCGACCGGGCCGCCTTCACCGGCGAGCTGATGCAGGCCGTGACCTCGCTGGTGGCGAAGTACCACGACGAACAGGCCGAAGGCGGGCGTGAGCACCATCTCGTCATCGCCGTCCATCCGGCCGTGACGGCCACCGAGACCGAGGAGAGCTGATGGGCCACCCGTTCGAGAACCGCCAGGAGGCCGAGGTGCCCGCGACACCGGACGAGGTCTGGGCCGCGATCGCCACCGGGCCGGGGATCGACTCCTGGTTCATGGGCCGCAGCGACGTGCGGCCCGGTGCGGACGGCACCGTCCGCACCGTCTTCGGCGAGTATGCTCCGGAGCTTGACGTGACCGCCTGGGATCCAGCCCGCAGGTTCGCCTACCGCAGCGGCCAGGCCCCGGACGGGCGGTTCATCGCCTACGAGTTCCTGATCGAGGGGCGCGCGGGCGGCAGCACGATGCTGCGCACCGTCACCAGCGGCTTCCTCTCCGGCGACGACTGGGCGGATGAGTTCGAGGCGATGACGCTGGGCGGCGAGATGTACTTCCGGACCCTCGTCGAATACCTCACCTGGTTCGCCGGCCGGCTCGCGGCGCCGGTCACCGCGTTCGGTCCGCCCGGGACGGCCTGGACCCGCGACCGGGCGCTGCTCTGCCGCGCCCTCGGCCTGCCCGAGGCCACCGCACCCGGCGACCGGGCCCGGCTCGCCGCCGATGAGATCGCCCCCCTGGACGGCGTCATCTACTTTGCCAACGCCCACACCATCGGAATCCGCACGCCGGACGCGCTCTACCGGTTCCTGCGCGGCTTCGGCAAGCCAGCGATGGCGGCCCACGAACTGTTCGCCCCGGACGCCGACCCGGTCCGCGCCCGGCGCGCCTGGGAAGCCTGGCTCGGCCGGACGCTCGCACCCATAAAGCAGTAACGGAGGATTTCATGAACACCGTACGGTCAGCCGACGGGACGACCATCGCGTTCACCAGGGCGGGCCAGGGCCCGCCGCTGATCCTGGTCGACGGCGCCCTGTGCAGCCGGTCATTCGGCCCGATGCCCAAGCTCGCCGCGCAGCTCACGCCGCACTTCACCGTCTATACCTACGACCGCCGCGGCCGCGGCGCCAGCGGCGACACGCCGCCCTACGCGGTCGACCGCGAAGTCGAGGACATCGAGGCGCTGGCCGCGCTGGCCCGCGAAACCACGTCAGCCAGCCCAACCACGTCAGCCAGCGAAACCACGCTGGCCGCCGAAGCCGCAACGGGCGGCGAAACCGCGCTGGGCGGCGGAACGGTATTCATCCACGGCACGTCGTCCGGCGCCGCGCTCGCCCTCGAGGCGGCTAAGCGCATCCCCGCGATCGGGAAGCTGGCGGTGTACGAGCCGCCATTCATCGTGGACGGCAGCCGGACGCCGATACCCGGCGACTACCTGGCCCGGCTTGACCGTCTGGTGGCCGGGCACCGCAACGGCGACGCGGTCAAGATGTTCATGCGGTTCGTGGGCACGCCGGCCATCTTCACCGCGGTGATGCCACTCACCCCGGTCTGGCCGAAGCTCAAGGCGGTGGCGCCCACCCTGCCCTACGACATCACGATCATGCAGGACCACCAGCGGGGAAAGCCGTTCGCGCCCGCGGAGTGGGCCGCGGCCAAGATTCCCGTTCTGGTGGCGGCCGGCGGCAAGAGCCCGGCCTGGATGACCAACGGGACGCGCGCTCTCGCCGACGCCCTGCCCGATGCGCGGTACCGGACGCTGCCCGGCCAGACCCACATGGTCAAGCCGCAGGCCATCGCCCCCGTGCTGACCGAATTCTTCCTCAACGACAACTAGAAGCAAGGTCACGTAGTTAAGGGCTTGCGATTAGAAGGGATCAAGCTCATGCGAAGGATCGCCGCGGGCCTGTTCGTCTCGCTGGACGGCGTGGTGGAGTCACCGGAGAAGTGGACGGGCCCGTACTTCAACGACCAGGTCGGCCAGGCCGTCGGCGCCCTGATGGCGCCCAGCGAACCGGCCGCCTGACGAGCCGCGCCAGGTATGTGAGCATGAGGGCATGGCGACCAAGAAAGCTCCGGCGATGCGCCCGGCCGGCGCATCGGTGGAGGAGTTTCTGGCCCGTGTGCCCGATCAGCGGCGACGTGCGGATGCGCACCGGCTACGAGCCATGATGCGGGACATCACCGGCGAGCCGCCGGTGATGTGGGGAACCAGCATCATCGGCTTCGGCACATACCACTACCGGTACGCCAGCGGCCGCGAGGGTGACTCGCCTCTGGTCGGCTTTTCGCCCCGTCGCCAGCACCTGGTGATCTACCTGGTCGGCGGGTTCGAGGACCGGTACCAGCCGGTGCTGGCGCGGCTGGGCCCGCACCGGGCCGGGAGGGGCTGCCTGTACATCAGGCGCCTCGACGATGTGGACCAGGACGCGCTTCGCGAACTGATCGGCCGTTCGGTCCGGGTGCACCAGGGCGTCGGCCGGGCTTCCACCTAGCCGATCAGGACCCCGATCAGGCCGGGCGGCCGTCCTCCAGGTAGACCAGCGGCTGGCCCCGCGTCGCCGCCCGGACTCGCCGCCTGATCGGCCCCCTGAGCAGGGTGAGCGCGTCGGAAAGCCGAACGAACCGGGCCTCGGAGATCTCCTCGGGCTGCAGCGTCAGGCCGGCCAGCGCCTCGTCGCTCACCTTCCCGCAGTCGAAGAGGAACCGGATCCCCCCGGGGCGCCCCGGCCGCGGACGGCGGAAGTCCATCGCGGCCAGCCTCCCGCGGGTCACCTCGATACCGGTCTCCTCGAGAACCTCGCGGCGGCACGCCTCCCACGGCGACTCCCCGTCCGCCTCCATGACGCCGCCGGGTATCGTCCAGCCGCTCTTGTAGGTCGGCTTGAGGATCAGCAGCCGCCCCGCCCGGTCGAAGATGAGCGCCCCGGCGGACACCGGGATACCCGGGAGGGCCATCGTTTCCTCAACAGCAGCGTCCGGCGCATCGCCATCACCGGTCATGGCCGTCACGTCACCGGCCTCCCATCGTCAAGGGCGGTCTTTCCTGGGCAGTTTGCTGACCACGGCCGAATAGGAAGCATCGACGGCCTCGAGCAGTTCGTCGTCGGGGATCGCGCCGCCGATCCGCAGCGTGTTCCACCCCGAGCGGCCGATGTAGGCCATCACGGAGGCGTCGCCCGGATACCGCAGCAGCCACTCGTCGGCCGCCTCCCGGCTGGCCCCGCACTTCAGGCCCACGGACGAGGCGGCACCCGACCCGAGGAACGCGAAGATCTTGCTGCCGACCTTGGCCACCATGTCGCCCTCCCAGGGCTCGTCCTGCCATGCGCCCGGCTTGGCCAGGCAGTAGGCGAGCAGGCTTTCCCACGTCATATCGGCACAGTAACGCGGACGGGCAGCAGGGCGCGCAAGACACCCTGGCGTTGCCGAGGCTGGGCACGCGGCCGGACGGGAGGCGGCAACCGGGCCCGTTCGGTCATAAAGGTCTTGAATTTATCCTATTGACCGTGAGTGCGCCCTGACTGCCAGGATTGAACCGGAGGAGCGGCATGCGGGTTGCGGAGATGGCCGGGACCGAAAGGGCGGCGGCGGAAATGGGGCCAGTCGGATTTGACCTCGACATGACGCTGATCAACTCGCGTCCGGGCATCCTGGCCTCGTTCGCCGAGGTCGCCCGGGAGACCGCCACCGCCATCGACCTGGACGCGGTGGACCGTCGGCTCGGCATCAAGCTGGACGACGAGCTGGCGTTCTGGTTCCCGCCCGGCCAGGTGGCCGCGGCGGCCGAGATCTACCGGCGGCACTACGTACGGCTCGCGGAGCGGATGACGACCGCGCTGCCCGGCGCGCGCGAGGCGCTGGCGGCGGTCCGGGCGGCGGGGGAGCGCGCGGTCATCATCACGGCCAAGCACCCGGTCTCGGTCGGGCCGAGCCTGCGGGCGGCCGGGCTGGCCGTCGACGAGCTGTTCACCCTGGTGCATGGCCCGGAAAAGGCGGCGGTGCTGCGCCGCCTGAACGCCGCGGCCTACGTCGGCGACACCCCGCCGGACATGGCCGCCGCGGTGCAGGCGGGCGCCCGGGCGGTCGGCGTCACGACCGGCTCGTTCACCGGCGAGGACCTGGCCGGCGCGGGCGCCGAGGTAGTGCTCCGCTCGCTGGACGATTTCCCGGCCTGGTACCGGGCCGCGTGACCGGTACCGGGCCGTCGCCTAGGGAGCCAGGTCGGCGATGGCCGCCGCCACCTCGCAGGGCAGGTGCCTGGGGTGCACGAGCAGCGCCCTGGCCACCTGGCGGATCCGCAGCCGCAGCGGGGTCAGCACCAGCTCGCAGTGCCGCCACGCGGCGACCTCGTCGCCGCCGAAGCGGGCGGTGATCCCGCGCCGGAACCGCCGCGCGTCGCCGCCGTCGGCGCGCCAGGCCGGCAGCCATGCCCGCAGCTCGTCGTCGTCGGCCGGCAGGGACCAGTCCCGCAGCCGCTCGGCGATCTGGCCCGCCGCGTCGATGACGAACCCCTGCTCGCCAGAGCCCTGGATACCGTGCACCCGGCCCTGGCTGCCCGAACCGTGCCGGATGCTAGCTGAGCTGAACCGCGCCCCGACGGCCAGCGCGGCCACCGCGTGCCCGGCTTCGTGCCAGGCGGTCCGTACCGCCGCGGTCCGGGCGGGCGCGTAGCTGGCGGCGGCGCCGAGGTCGTAACGCTGCCTGATCCACGTCTCGTGCACGATCGACTCGTCGTCGTAGCGGACGAGCCGGGCCAGTTCGGCCTGGATCTGGGCCAGGGTCCGGGCCTGCGCGGGCGTCAGCGCGCGGGGACCATGTAGGGCTTGGGCTGCCTGGTCAGCCACTGCCAGAACGTCCGGTACCGCGGCCGAGCGACGAAGTGCCCGCTGCCCACTTTGCCGGTGACCTCGATCCGCAGCTGGACCGGGACGTCCGAACCCCATGGCGCCTTCACCCGGACGCCGCCGCTGCGGATGGCCACGTCGTCGGCGTCAACCACGATCCCGGGCTTGGTCAGCAGCGTGACGTGCCCGCTGCGCACGTCGACGTCGAGCTTCAGCGTCGGATGCGAGATGACCGCCTGGGTGAAGTCCAGGTTCACATGGCCGCTGGTCACCTTCACTTCCATCCGCTGCGGGACGACCCACCGGTCGACCCGCTTCACGTGGCCGCTGCGGGTGTCGATACGCACCACGTCCTTGGCCTTAGCGGCCGTGGCGGCCGTCGGCACCACGTTCGCCGCAGACCCCTCCGCGGGCAGGTCGGAGACCAGCCGGGCCAGCTCGCCATAGGTCCGGGCCGTCATGGCCAGTTCCAGCCGCTCGTCGAGTTCGTCCGCGGTCAGCCGCCCGTCCCCGGCGGACACCCGCAGCAGCTCGACCACCCGGTCCCTGTCGGTGTGCGAGGCACGCAGCTCGCTGCGCGCGACCTCGCCCCCGGCTTCGGATTCCGCCATGGGAAAACTTTAAAGCAGGGCCGCCCCCCGTGCACCGCCCGCCGCTGACCGCCTAATCCGGTTCAGGAAGATCTTTTGTCCCGAACTGATCCGGTATCAGCCCCGCCGTCACCGCGTGCCCTTGACGGCGGTCGCCCCCCTGCGGTGGGCTCATATCGTGGACCCGGCCCGCAGTAGTGCCGAGCTGGCCGGCGTAGTCGCGGTCGATCCGGTCCCTGGCCCGGCGCAGCATCCGCAGCGAGGAAACGTCGGCTGCCCTCATCGTCCTCCGTCCCCGGTGAGCCTCATTGGTCAAATACACAGCTTGCCTACATATAATCCCCGTGATGACTGACACGAGCGTCACATTCGAGCGGCCGCCGGCGCCGGCGGCCGACGGCACCGCCGTGCACGTCCGCGGCCTGCGGATGAGCTTCGGCGGCACCGAGGTGCTGCACGGCGTGGACTTCGACGTCCGCTACGGCGAGGTGTTCTGCCTCCTCGGCCCGAACGGCGCGGGCAAGACCACCACCCTGGAGATCCTCGAGGGCTTCAGGCCGCCGGCCGGCGGCCGGGTGCGCGTCCTCGGTCTCGACCCCGCGGCGCAGGGGGCCCGGCTGCGCCAGCGGGCCGGCATGGTGCTGCAGGAGTGCGGCTTCCCCCGGCAGGCCCGGGTGGCCGAGCTCATCGACCTGTGGCGCAGCTACTACCCGGACCCGCGCCCGCTCGGCGAGCTGCTTGACGTGGTGGAGCTCGCCGAGGTCAGGAACACCCAGGTCCGCAGGCTCTCCGGCGGCCAGCGGCGCCGCCTGGACTTCGCCCTGGCGCTGGCCGGGGACCCCGAGCTGATCTTCCTCGACGAGCCGACCACCGGCTTCGACCCAGAAGCCCGCCGCCGGTGCTGGGCCGCGATCGAGAACCTGCGCGGGCTGGGCAAGACGATCCTGCTCACCACCCACTACCTGGATGAGGCGGAACGGCTGGCCGACCGGATCGCCATCCTGCGGGCCGGCCGCATCGAGCTGGCCGGGACCACGCACGAGGTCGCGGTCCGGGCCGGCCTGGCCACCCGCATCTCCTTCACCACGCCGTCCGCGCTGCGGCGGGGGCAGGTCCCGCTGCCGGACGGGATCGACCTGACCATCCGCGGACCGGAGTCGGTCTGCCACACCGCCAACGCGGCCATGACCCTGCGGCTGCTGCTCGCCTGGGCGGCCGAGCACAGCCTCGGGGACCTGGACGGCCTGGCCGTGGCCGCCCCCCGCCTGGAAGATACCTACCTGCAGCTCACCACCGGGGACCGCGGGTGAGCCGGACGGTCCGCCTGGCCGTACGGCAGGCCGTGCTCGAGCAGCGCAGCTTCTGGCGCAGCGCCGAATACGCGCTGTTCACCTTCGCCTTCCCGCTGATGATCTTGCTGCTGATCGGGGCGGCCAACGTAGGCTCGCACCTGCCCGGCACCCACATCAAGAACACCACGGTCTTCGTACCGGGGATCCTGGCCTTCAGCGTGATCGTCGCCGCCTACGTGAACCTCGGCTCCAAGGTCGCGGTGCTGCGCCACGACGGCGTGCTCAAGCGGATAAGGACCACGCCGCTGCCGGCCGGGGCCTATCTCGGCGGGCTGCTGGCCAGCACGGTCGTCACCGCCCTCTCGATCACCGCGTGCACCGGGCTGATCGGCTGGCTCGCCTTCGGCGCCGGACCCCGCGCGGGGGAACTGCTGGCGCTGGCCGGCGGCCTGGTCCTGGGCACCGTGTGCTTCGCCGCGCTCGGCCTGGCCATCAGCTCGGTCATCACCAGCGCCGAATCCGCCGGGCCGGTCGCGTACGCCAGCTTCCTGCCCATCGCGATCATCTCCGGTGTCTTCGATCCCACCTTCAGCGGCCTGCCGGCCTGGCTGTCACGCCTGGTCGCCATGTTCCCGGTCAAGGCGCTCGCCGAGGTGCTGCAGAACGCCTACGCGGTCCGCCCCTTCCCCGCCTGGGACCTGGTCAACCTGGGCCTCTGGACGGCCGCGGGAACGGCCTTCGCCGTCTGGCGGTTCCGCTGGCATAGCTAGGGCTCGATGCGGGTCGCGACGGGCGTGCCGAGTTCCACCGTCCGGCTCACCGTGCACAGCCGGTCGTGCGACTTCCGCACCGCGTCCGGCAGCAGGGCCCTGGCCTTGTCGCCCTGCTCGCCCTCAGGGAACGTGATCCGGAAGGTCACCACGATGTCGGTCAGGTGGTTGCCGGCCTCGTCGCGGACCTTCTCCGCGTCGACCAGGATCTCGAACGAGTCGGGTTCGGCCCGGCGTGACGTCAGGATGTCCACATCGATCGCCGTGCAGCCGCCTATCCCGGCCAGCAGCAGGTCGACCGGGGTGAAGCCGGTGCCTTCGCCCCTGCCGATGCTGATCTGGCCGCCGCGGTCGTTGGTGGCGATGTACCTGCTGTTCTCGATGCGTTCGAGCCGCACGCCGCGATGAGCGGAATCTGTCGTCATGCTGGCCACATTAACCTCGTGGCACAATGAGGTGACATGGAGGACGGGGGCCCCTCGGTAACCGCCCGCCGGGTGGCGGCGCACCGGCTCAGGTTCGACCGGGTCCCGGCGGCCTACGGTGATCCCGCCGCCGACGAGGCCCTGGCCGCCGACGTCGCGGCCGGGTGGCAGGCCCCGGCGAGCCGGATGCACGACTACCTCGCGGCGCGCACCTCGTTCTTCGACCGGACCGTGACCGGCGCCCTCGACCGCGGCGTGCGGCAGGTCGTGGTCGGCGCGGCCGGCTACGACGGCCGCGCGTTCCGCTACGCCAGGCCGGGCGTCCGCTGGTTCGAGGTCGACCATCCCGCCACCCAGCGGGACAAGCTGGCCCGGCTGGAGCGGCTCGGCATCGCCGCGTCCCACGTGCGGTTCATCGAGGCCGACTTCACCCGGGACCCGGTGGCGGGCCGGCTGCGCGCGGCCGGGCTCGACCCGGGCGCGCTCGCCCTGTTCCTGCTCGAAGGGATCGCCGTCTACCTGGAGCCCGCGGTGCTCGAGGCTGTCCTCGGGCAGTTCCGCCAGGTGGCCGGGCCCGGCAGCCGCCTGGCCATCAGCATGTCCCTGTCCCGGGCGCACGACGATGGCGCCCGGGCCCGCTTCCAGGCGGCGGTCGCCGCCCTGGGGGAGCCGGCCAGGTCCGCGTTCGACGCCGGCCAGGCCGAGGCCCTGCTCGCGCGGACCGGGTGGCGGATCATGGCCGGCCGCGAGGAGACCACCGCCAAGCGGGAGCGCCTCCGCTCGGCCGGCCTCCTCACCGCCAGCGCCGCCCCAAGGACGCCCGCACCGCCCCGGCCGTCCCCGCCTCAGTCGTCCCCGCCTCTGTCGTCCCCGCCTCTGTCGTCCCCGCCTCTGTCGTCCCCGCCTCAGTCGTCCCCGCCTCAGTCGTCCCCGCCTCAGTCGTCCCCGCCTCAGTCGTCCCCGCCTCAGTCGTCCCCGTCCCAGTCATCCCCGCCCCAGCCGTCCCAGCAGGCTTCCCTCTCCCTGTCGGCCCTGCTGTCCCAGGCGCTCGTCGCGTTCACCATCGAGTTCGACAACGAAGCCGAACACCGCCTCCCGCACCGCACGACCGGCTACGGGCCGTCCGGCCATGGCGACGGTGCCTGGCTGGTGTCGCTGGCCATGTGGGAAAACTGCATGCGGTATGTCACCGACGAGCCGATCACCGTCGGCGAACTCGAAGCCCTCGCCCGGACCGGGACCAACCTGGATGGCATGCGGCGCTGGGGTTACATCACCATCGACGGGACCGCCAGGAAGATCCACAAGAGCGGCCCGGGCCCAGGCGCAGTGCTGCGCGCCACCGCCACGGGCCTGCGGGCGCGCGAGATATGGCGGCCGCTGCCCGGCCTCGTAGAGCGACGCTGGCGGGACCGCTTCGGCCCGGAAGCCCTCGCGGAAGGATCCTGTTGGCTCGTTTTATTCGGTACGATGTCACATTGATACGGCTATATCCGTAACACTGTAACATCGCGTCGGCGTTCTGTCTCCCGAGGGAGCGTTCGTGCAATTGCACGCGAGCGCCGACTGGCCGATCTGTGATTCGCAATCTGGGATATCATTCCCGCGGGTGGGGAGGAGCGCGGGCCTGGTGACGTACGACGGTGACTGGCGTGAAACGTTCCGGCCCGACATCCCCAGCGCGGCGCGGGTCTACGACTACCTCCTCGGCGGCAAGGACAATTACCCGGCGGACCGGGCGGTGGGCGAGGCGATGATCGCGCAGCTGCCGAACGTGCGGCTGGCAGTCCAGTGGAACCGGGCGTTCTTGCGGCGGGTGGTCCGCTACCTGGTGAGCGAGGCGGGAATCCGGCAGATCATCGATGTCGGCGCGGGCCTGCCCACGGCGGGTAACACCCATGAGGTCGCGCTGGCGGCATGCCCGGAGGCGCGAGTGGTCTACGTCGACCATGACCCGGTGGTCCTGGCGCACGCGCGGAACATGCTGCAGGGGTTCCCGGATACCGCGATCATCGGGCGGGACCTGCTGGAGCCTGAGGAGATCCTGGCGGACCCGGTGCTGCGCGGGCTGATCGACTTCGGCGAGCCGGCCGCGCTGCTGTTCCTGTCGATCCTGCATTTCGTGTCCGACGACGATGACCCGCCGGGCCTGATCGCCCGGCTGCTCGCGCCGTTCCCGGCGGGCAGCCACGTGGCCATATCGCACGCCACGCCGGATACCGTGCCCGAGGTCAATGAGGTGGAGCGGGTCTTCGACGAGGCGACCGAGCAGGCTCACGTCCGCAGCCGCGCCGAGGTCAGGAGGCTGGTGGCGGGGCTGGAACTGGTCGAGCCGGGCCTGGTGTGGCCGCCGGAATGGCGGCCCGATCCGGGCGAGCCGGTGCCGGCCAATGCCGCCGAGGCGTACTACTGCGTGCTGGTCGCCCGTAAACCGTGAGGGCCCGGGGACAGGCCGGATGCTCCCCGCTGAGCGGTTTAACCCGGACGCAATACGTCGTCACGTGGCATCAACAATGCGGGGCTACCGTGTTCCATCCGCCGTGACCAACGGCGAAGGCGTGGCGGCGCGGCACTTACGGGATACGGCACTTACGGGGATCACGACAGCATTCCACCTGCTTTCTTAATGAATGCGCAGTCCGAAACGAAGGTCGCATATGCATATGACCGTTTGGGATTGGTTCGAGCAAAGATCGTTTCACCACCGGGATTTCAGCGGCCTGTCCGGTGCCGGGGGCGCCCGTCCGGCCATCACGCTGATCCTGCCGGCCCGCGAGGTGGCGGGCACCATCGGCCCTATCCTGGACACGGTGGCCAGGCTGAACGAGCGCAGCGGGCTGGTCGATCAGGTACTGGTGATCGACGCGGATTCGGCGGACGGCACCGCGGACATCGCCCGGGCCCGCGGCGCCGAGGTCTACCCCGCCTACCAGTCCAATATGTAACATTTGCCCGAATCCGGAATTCAATGAATGCGGCACCCTACCCGAAAGATTCATTACGTTGCCGCATCCATTGAATCGGCGGGCCCGGAATCGGCGGGCCCGGAATCGGCAGGGCTTCCGCCGAGGACCTCGAGGATCTGCTCACCGTAGCGGGCCAGCTTGGTCTCGCCGACGCCGTTCACCAGGGCCAGCTCGGCCAGCGTCGCCGGCGGGGACGCCGCGATCTGCCGCAGGGTCGCGTCGTGGAAGATCACGTACGCCGGCATGCCCTGCTCCTTGGCGACCGACGCCCGCCAGGCGCGCAGCCGCTCGAACAACGGCTCAGCCTCCGGCGTGAGCTCCGCCGCCGGCCGAGGCGACCCCGCCGCCGGCCGAGGCGACCCCCGCCCGCCAGGCGAACCAGCCACCGCGGTGCCGTCGCCCGCCTTCGCTCCCCGCCTGCTCCGGGGTGCAGGCGCAGGCCGGGGCGCGTCCCGCCGGAACAGCACCTGCCGCTCCCCGCGCAGGACCTCCCCGCTCAGGTCGGTCAGCGCCAGAGTGCCGTGATCGCCCTTGACCGCGAGCAGCCCGGACGCCAGCAGCTGCCGGACCACGCCCCGCCACTCGCCCTCGCTCAGCTCGCCGCCGACGCCGAAGGTAGACAGCGCATCGTGGCGGTACGAAAGCACCCGCGGCGTCTTCCGGCCCAGCAGGATGTCGATCGGCTGCCCGGCCCCGAACGAAGGCCCGTTGAGCCGCCCGAGCCGCACCACGGTCGAGAGCAGCTTCTGCGCCGCCACCGTGCCGTCCCAGACCGTTGGCGGCGACAGGCAGGTGTCGCAGTTACCGCAAGCCGGAACGTCAGTCTCGCCGAAGTACGCCAGCATCTGCGCCCGGCGGCAGCCAGCCGTCTCGCACAGGGCGAGCATCGCGTCCAGGTGGGCTACGAGCCGCCGGCGGTGTGCCAGGTCGCCGTCGGAATCGTCGATGAGGCGCCGCTGCTGCACCACGTCCGCCAGCCCGTAAGCCAGCCACGCGGTGGCCGGCGCGCCGTCCCGCCCGGCCCGCCCGGTCTCCTGGTAGTACCCCTCGACCGACCGGGGCAGGTCCAGGTGCGCGACGAAGCGCACGTCCGGCTTGTCGATGCCCATCCCGAACGCGATGGTGGCCACCATGATCAGCCCGTCCTCGCGCAGGAACCGGGCCTGATTTACCGAACGGGTCTGCGCGTCGAGCCCCGCGTGGTACGGCAGCGCCACGAACCCCTCGGAGCACAGGAACTCCGCCGTCCGCTCTACCGAATTCCGGGACAGGCAGTACACGATGCCCGCCTCGCCCGGATGCTCGGTCCGCAGCAGCCGGAGCAGCTGCTTCTTCGGCTCGTTCTTCGGCTCGATCCGGTACTGGATGTTGGGCCGGTCGAAGCTCGCCACGAACTGCCGGGCGTCCCCCAGCGACAGCCGCACGACGATCTCCGCCCGCGTCTGCTCGGTCGCGGTGGCGGTCACCGCGATCCGCGGCACGGCAGGCCAGCGCTCGTGCAGCACCGACAGGGCCAGGTAGTCCGGCCGGAAGTCGTGGCCCCACTGGGCCACGCAGTGCGCCTCGTCGATGGCGAACAGCGAGATCGTCCCGTGGTCGAGCAGCCGCAGGGCGGATTCGGTCCGTAGCCGCTCCGGGGCCAGGTACAGCAGGTCCAGCTTGCCGTCCATGAACGCGTACTCGACCCCGCGCCGCGAATCGGGATCCTGGGTCGAGTTGAGGAACCCCGCCTTCACCCCGAGCATGGTCAGCGCGTCCACCTGGTCCTGCATCAGCGCGATCAACGGCGAGATGACCACGCCGGTGCCCTCCCGCACCAGCGCGGGGATCTGGTAGCACAGCGACTTGCCGCTGCCGGTCGGCATCAGCGCGACCGCGTCGCCGCCGGCGCAGACGTGCTCGATGATCTCCTGCTGCTCGCCGCGGAACGAGTCGTAACCGTACGTACGGTGCAGCACCTCGGCCGCGGCGCTAAGGAGCGAGCTCACGCGGGCGATTCTACGGGCCGGCACCGACACGCCCGCCGCCACGATGTAATCAACATGCGACGGCCGCGTCGCAACGGGAGCGCCCCCGCCAGCGTCCTATGGTTATGGGGTCCGATAAGGCACGTCTCCGGCCGACGGCCCGCTCCGTGTCGGCCGTCCCGGGGGTGCTGGCCGTGCTGGCCCTGGCGGCCTGCGCAGGCGCGCCCAGCCACCCGGCCGGGATCACGCACGCCACTGCCGCTCCCGGGTCCACGCGCGCCACTGCCGCTCCCGGGTCCACGCGCGCCACTGCCGCTCCCGGGACGGCCAGCTGCGGCCCCGCCCCGGCCCGGCACGCGTGGGCGGTCGAGCTGACCACGGCCGGCCGGACGATCTGGAAGACTCCGCTGCCCACCAGGAACGTCGATATCTCGCCGACCGTCCAGCCGGTGCTCGTCGGCCCGGTCGCCGTGGTCGCCCAGGACGGGGTGGTGCACGGCCTCGGCCTCGCCGACGGGCGCCCGCTGTGGTCCTGGACCGGGGGCCAGTCGGTTTACGGCATGTGGCGCTGGGGCGGCCTGGTGGCCGTGCTAACCGACCAGGTCAGCGACCATTCCCGGCTGACCGGGCTGGACGCCGCCACCGGCGCGGTCCGCTGGTCGCTGCGCCTGCCCGCCCGGGGCCTGCTCGGCGGCCAGGCACTCACCGCCGACGGCGGGCTGGCCATGGCCGTCATCGGGCAGGGCCTGGCGGTGGTGAACCTGTCCGACGGCCGCGTCCGCTGGCGCCTGCACACCGCCGCCTCGCCGGGCCTCGCCGCGGCGGCCGGCACGGTGATCTACGGCCTGAACGGCCGCCTGACCGGTTACGACGACCGGACCGGCCGGGCCCGCTGGACGATCACCGGGAACGTGTCCCAGGATCCGGCCCTTCAGCCGGCGGCCGGTCTCGTCCTGGTCACCAGCAACATCCAGGGCCCCGGGATACCGAACACCCTGACCGCCGTCGTCCCCGCCACCGGCCGCGTCGCGTGGCGGTTCAGCCCGGCGGCGCCGGTGACCGACCCGGGGGCGCCGGTGACCGTGCTGTCCGCCGGGCCGGCCGGGCTGACCGTGGCCACCTACGACCCGCGCCGGCTGTACCTGCTCGACTCGCGCACCGGCCGCCCGCGCTGGCACGCGGACACGTTCGTGGCGCAGGGCACCCTCCCGCTGGTCACCGGCACCAGCGTCGTCGTGGCCGAGGGCCTGAACAAGGTCACGGTCGTCGACCGCGACGCGGCGGACGGCAGGGTGCGGTGGCGGGACTCCATCCCCGGGACACCCGAAGGCCAGCAGATCCTCCAGGCCGGCCCGCTGGCCCTGCTGCAAGGCGCTCCCGCCAGACCCGGCTGGCCGGCCCCGCTGTACGCCTACCGGCTGGCCGGCGGCGGGCAGGCCTGGCACGCCGCCCTGCCGGCCTTCGTCGAGCCGGTGCCCGAACCGGTGCCGGGCGGCATCCTGGTCCAGGCGGCCGACCTGTTCTCTGCCTGCCCGGTCACGGGCTGGTCCGCCTACGCGCCCCTCCCGTAGCCGCCAGGACCAGGCGGGCATCCCGTTCATCACTGTCGGGCACTCTCCTATTTTTATGCCGAACGGATGTGGTGCGTGCCGCCCCTCATGCCATAGCGTGCGCAGGGTGGACGCCTCGCTTGCTGACCGACTCGCCATCCGGGATGTCGTCGAGACCTGGGCCAACGCCAGGGACTCCGGGGACTGGGAAGCCTTCAGGAACTGCTGGCACGACGACGGCTACATGATGGCCACCTGGTTCCAGGGGCCGAAGGAGGACTTCATCCGGGTCAGCCAGGAAGGCGCGGCCCGGGGCGTGAACATCCTGCACTTCACCGGCGGCTGCCGGATCACGCTGCAGCGGACGCGTGCCATCGCGCAGACCCGGATGACGATCATGCAGCGCGGCCCGGTCGACGGCGTGCTCTGCGATGTCGCCTGCACCGGCCGCTTCTACGACTTCCTCGAAAAACGAGGGGTCCGGGGGGCTGGGGGGGTCGTCCCCCCCGAGCCAGCAGAGGAAGGGCGCTGGGGGATCGTGCTCCGCCAGCCCATCTACGAGAAGGACCGGCTGGACCCGGTGGACCCGGGCGCCTCGCTCACCCTGGATCCCGAGCTGCTCGCCCGCTATCCCGAAGGCTACCGGTACCTGGCCTACCTGCAGGTCCAGGCCGGCTACCCGGTCAAGCCCGACATGCCGGGCCTGCGCGGCCCCGAGGTAGAGCGCCTGTACGACCGCGGCGCCGCCTGGCTGGCCGGCCACCCCGTCAGCCCGTAGCGGGTCTCAGGTGCCCGTCGTCGCGATCCTTATCGCGCCACGATAGAACTCAGGGCGGGGCATGCGGCCCGATTCTGGCCTCGGCGGCCGCCCAGGCCGTGCCGTTACCCGCGGGGGAGAAGGCGCGCAGCGGCAGGGCCGAACGGATCAGCGCGCGCATCCCGGCCAGGTCGCCGGGGGCAGCGCCCAGGGCGCGGGCCTGGACGAGCACGTTGCCGAAACACGTGGCCTCGGCCGGGCCGGCGATCACCGGCAGCCCGGTGGCGTCGGCCGTGAGCTGGCAGAGCAGCGAGTTGCGGGCTCCGCCGCCGACGATATGCACCACGTCCGCATGCCGCCCGGACAGCGACTGCGCCTCGGCGATCGCGCGCCGGTAGGCCAGCGCCAGGCTGTCCAGGATGCAGCGCACGGTCTCGGCGGGCCCGGCCGGGACGGCCTCGCCGCGGCCGGCCAGCCAGCTGGCGATCCGGGCCGGCATGTCACCTGGCGGCAGGAACACCGGGTCGTCCGGGTCGATCACGAACCTCAGCGACGGCAGCCGCGCCGCCTCGGCCAGCAGCGATTCCAGTGAGGCCTCCGGCCAGCCGCGCAGGCTCTCCTGCAGCAGCCACAAGCCCGTCAGGTTGCGCAGGTAGCGGATGGTGCCGTCGATGCCGGTCTCGTTGGTGAAGTTGGCGGCGCGGCTCGCCTCGGTCAGCACCGGGGCATCGAGCTCCACTCCGGCCAGCGACCAGGTGCCCGAGGAGATGTAGGCGAAGTCCGGCCCGCTGGCTGGCACGCCTGCCACCGCCGACGCCGTGTCATGGGAGCCCACCGTGATGAGCGAAAGCTCCGAACCCGGCCCGTTCGGTTCCATGACCGGGCCGATGATGTCGCCCGGCCGGCGCAACGGCGGGAAGATGCGCGGCGGGAGCCCTGCCTTCCGGATCAGCCCGGTGGCCCAGGCCTGGGCGCGGACGTCGAACAGCGACGTGGTCGAGGCGTTGGTGATCTCGGCGCCGGCCTCCCCGGTGAGCCAGTACGCCAGCAGGTCGGGGATCAGCAGCATGGTCCGCGCGTGGCGGAGCATCGGCGTGGCGGCGAGCTGGTAGATCGTGTTGAACGGCAGCTGCTGGATCCCGGTGACGGCGTAGATCTCGCCGGCGGGCACGGCCGCCAGGATCCGGTCCGCTGCCCCCTCGGTGCGCCCGTCGCGGTAGTGCACCGGGTTGCCGAGCAGCGCGCCGTTCTCGTCCAGCAGCCCGTAGTCCACGCCCCAGGAGTCGATACCCGCGCTGGCCAGCGGGAACTGGCGCGCGGCCAGCTCCAGGCCGTGCCGGACGTCGGCCAGCAGGCGCAGGATGTCCCAGTACAGCGTGCCGCCCGCGGTCACCGGCTGGTTGCCGAAACGGTGCACCTCGTGCAGCGCGACGCCCGAGGCGCTGACCAGCCCCGCCATCACCCGCCCGCCGGACGCGCCCAGGTCGACGGCGGCCACCGCCACCGGCCCGCTCACCGGCCGGTGCCGCTCAACGCAGGAACGCGGCCGCCACCCCGGCGTCGACCGGGATGAGCAGGCCGGTGGTGAGGGGCAGGTCGCCGGCGCACAACACGAGCACCGCCGCGGCCACGTGCTCGGGCAGGACTTCCTGCTTGAGCAGCGTCCGCTGGGCGTAGAACGCGCCCAGCTCCTCCTCGGGCACGCCGTACACCGCCGCCCGCTGCGCGCCCCAGCCGGAGGCGAAGATCCCCGAGCCGCGTACCACCCCGTCCGGGTTGATCCCGTTCACCCGGACGCCGATGCCGCCGAGCTCGGCGGCCAGCAGCCGGACCTGGTGCGCCTGGTCCGCCTTGGCGGCGCCGTAGGCCACGTTGGACGGCCCGGCGAAGACCGCGTTCTTGCTGCAGATATAGACGATGTCGCCGCCCATGCCCTGTTCGGTCATGACCCGGGCGGCCTGCCGCGAGACCAGGAACGAGCCGCGGGCCATCACGTCGTGCTGGATGTCCCAGTCGGCCAGGGTGGTCTCCAGCAGCGGCTTGGAGATGGACAGGCCCGCGTTGTTGACCACCAGGTCGACGCCGCCGAAGGCCAGCGCGGCCGCGCCGAACGCGGCCGTTACCGCGGCCTCCTCGGTGACATCCACCGTCACCGCGGCCGCGACATCCCGTGAGCCCAGCTCGCCGGCCACGGCGCGCGCCGACTCGCCGTCCCGGTCCGCCACCACCACGCAGGCGCCTTCGGCGGCGAGCCGCTGCGCGGTGGCCCGGCCGATGCCGGAACCGCCCCCGGTGACCAGCGCGATCCGCCCGGCCAGCGGCTTGGGCTTCGGCCGGCGGCGCAGCTTGGCCTCCTCCAGCTCCCAGTATTCGATGCGGAACTTCTCGCTTTCGCCAATCGGCTGGTAGGCGGACACCGCCTCGGCCCCACGCATCACGTTGATCGCGTTGAGGTAGAACTCGCCCGCCACCCGCGCGGTCTGGGCGTCCGCGCCGAAGCTGAACATCCCCACGCCCGGCACCAGCACGATGGCCGGGTCCGCGCCGCGCATCGGCGGCGACGCGGCGTCCGCGTACCGCTCGTAGTAGGCGCGGTAGTCCTCGCGGTAGGCCGCGTGCAGCTCGCGCAGCCGGCTCGCGGCCGCCTCGCAGGGCACGTCCGGCGGCAGGTCGAGCAGCATCGGCCGCACCTTGGTGCGCAGGAAATGATCCGGGCAGGAGGTGCCGAGCGCGGCCAGCGCCGGGTGCCTGGCCCGGGCCAGGAAGTCGAGCACGGCGGGGGAGTCGGTGAAGTGCCCGATCTGCCTGCGGTCGGTGGACGCCAGGCCCCGGATCAGCGGGGCCAGCTCCGCCGCCCGGGCGCGCCGGTCCGCCTCCGGCAGCGGCTCGCTGGCCTTCGGCCCGAACGGCTCAGCGATCCCGTGCTCGTCCAGGTACCGCTGCGCGGTGGCGATGATCTCGAGCGAGCGTGCCTCGCACTCGTCGCTGGTCTCGCCCCAGGCGGTGATGCCGTGACCGCCCAGGATGACCCCGATGGCCTCGGGACGGTCCCGCTTGATGCGGGCGATGTCCAGGCCGAGCTGGAAACCCGGCCGCCGCCACGGCACCCACGCCACCCGGTCGCCGAAGCAGGCCTTGGTCAGCGCCTCGCCGTCCCGGGCCGCGGCCAGCGCGATGCCCGCGTCCGGGTGCAGGTGGTCGACGTGCGCCGCGTCGACCAGGCCGTGCATGGCCGTGTCGATGGACGGGGCCGCGCCGTGCCCTGCTTGCCCGGACCCCGCCACCCCGCCCAGGCCCCACAGGCAGTAGTCGAACGCCGCGACCATCTCGTCCTCGCGGTCCACGCCGGGATAGACGTCCACCAGCCCGCGGAGCCGGTCAAGACGCAGCACGGCCAGGCCCGCGGCGGTCAGCGTGCCCAGGTCGCCGCCCGAGCCCTTGACCCAGAGCAGCTCGGCGTCCTCGCCGGTGACCGGGTCGGTCTCGGTGCCCTTGGCCGAGGCGTTGCCGCCCGCGTAGTTCGTGTTCCGGGGGTCCGAGCCGAGCCGGTTCGACCGCGCGATCAGCTCCTCGACGACAGTCATGCGCCCCAGCCTGCCTGCTGGCCGCCGGCCCGCTCGGCGACGATCTTCTCCGCGTACCCGGAGCCACGGTAGGCCGCCACCGGATCCGGATCCAGGCCGTCCTCCTCGCGCAGTCCGGCCAGCAGCGGGCGGACGTCGGTGTCGTACGCGTCCATCAGGGCGGCGTTGGCCGCCAGGACGTCGCCTGCCTGCTGCGCCGCGGCGAGCGCGCCGGCGTCGATGAGCAGCGCCTTGGCCGTGGCTTCCTGGACGTTCATGACCGAGCGGATCTGGGCCGGGATCTTCGGCTCGATGTTGTGGCACTGGTCGAGCATGAACGCGATACCCGCGGCGGGGGTGAGCGCGCCGGCGCTGACCACCTCGTGCATGATGCGGAACAGCTGGAACGGGTCGGCGGCCCCCACCATGAGGTCGTCGTCGGCGTAGAAGCGGCTGTTGAAGTCGAAGCCGCCGAGCCGGCCGGCCCGCAGCAGCATGGCCACGATGAACTCGATGTTGGTGCCCGGCGCGTGGTGGCCGGTGTCCACCACCACCTGGGCCTTGGGGCCGAGGGCCTGGCAGTGCAGCAGGCTGGTGCCCCAGTCGGGAACGTCGGTGGCGTAGAACGACGGCTCGAACAGCTTGTACTCCAGCAGCATCCGCTGGTCGCCGCCTAGCCTTTCGTAGACGGTCGCCAGCGCCTTGGCCATCCGGTCCTGCCGGGCCCTGATGTCGTCCTGGCCGGGGTAGTTGGTGCCGTCGGCGAACCACAGCTTGAGATCGCGCGAGCCGGTGGCGTCCATGATGTCGACGCATTCCAGCAGGTGCGCCACGGCCTTCTTGCGAACCCTCGGGTCGGGGTTGCAGACGCTGCCCAGCTTGTAGTCGTCGTCCTGGAACACGTTGGCGTTGACCGTGCCGATCCTGATCCCCAGATCACCGGCGTGCCGGGCCAGCGCCGCGTAGTCATCGACCTTGTCCCACGGAATGTGCACGGCCATGCTCGGGGCCACGCCGGTGAACCGGTGCACCTGCGCCGCGTCCTCGGCCTTCTCCCACGGCGTGCGGGGCACCCCCGGCTGGCCGAATACCTTGAACCGCGTTCCGGAATTCCCGAAGGCCCAGGAGGGCAGCTCGATCTCGTGCTGTTTCAGCGCTGCCTTGACTGCGGTCAGGTCACGCATTCCGGTTCATCTCCACTTCCAGTTCATCCCATCTTCATCCCGTCTTCATCCCGTCCACTGTCCCCCCGAATCCCGCCGGCTGTCCCCGCTCTCGTCCTGCCCCCGGTCAGTCCAGGTGAAATATCTCGGTAATCCGCCGGAACCCCTGATCGGGAGGCCGGCCGTCCAGTTCGGTGAAATAAGACGCCATTTCTGCTTGCCATCTGGCGTTGACGTCGGTCTCGGCCATGCGGCGCAGCGCGCCCTGGTAGTCGTCGGTCTCCAGGTAGCCGACAAGCAGCCCGTCCTCGGTCAAGAACAGGCTGTAATTGCTCCATCCGGCCTGGCGCAGCGCATCCAGCATCTCCGGCCACACCCGCTCGTGCCTTTCCCGGTACTCCGCCAGCCGTTCGGCCCGCACCCGCCCGAGAAAGCAAACCCTCTCCATCTGCCGTCTCCAGATCGTGTGGACTTACCCCCCGGAAACCGGGGGGTAAGTCCACACGGTGATTCAGAAGTTGAATTGGTTGATGTTCGCGGCGGTGAACACGAACGGCGGGCCGAGCAGGACTGTCTTGTCCGCGCCTACCGTGAACGAGCCGAGCTTGCCCGCGGTGAACGTCTGGCCCTGAGTGCCGTTGACCTTGCCCGACGAGACCAGCACCGCCGCGTAGCCGGCCAGGTAGCCCAGGTCGTTCGGCTTCCACAGCACGAACTCCTTGATCGTGCCGTCGGAGACGTACTTCTTCAGCGAGTCCGGGGTGCCGAGCCCTGTCAGCGCGATCTTGCCACGGTACTTGGAGGTGTCCAGGACCGCCGCCGCGGCCGCGATGCCGACGGTGGTCGGCGAGATGATGCCCTTCAGGTTCGGGTACTGCTGGAGCAGCCCCTGGGTCACCTGGGTCGCCGTGGTCGGGTCGTCGTTGCCGTAGACCGTCGCGACCAGCTTCATCTTCGGGTACTTCTTCAGCTCCTGCTTCATGTACCCGATCCAGGCGTTCTGGTTCGTGGCCGAGGCAGTGGCCGACACGATCGCGATGTCCCCGGTGTCGTTCAGTTCCTTGGCGAGCACGTCGACCTCGCTGGTGCCGATCTGGGCGGTCGACGCCTGGTTGATGAACAGGTCCCGGCAGCCCGGGGCGTCCGAGTCGTAGGTGATCACGGTGATCCCGCGCTTCATCGCGGCGTTCAGGGTCGGGCACAGCGCCGTCGGGTCGGTGGCCGAGACGATGAGCGCGTTGGCGCCCTTGCTGATCGCCGCCTGGATGGCCGGGATCTGCGAGGCTGGCGTGGCCGCGGTGCCGCTGGTTTCCGTCCCGGTCTCGCCGAGCGACTGGAGCGCCGCGATCGCGCCGCCGGAGTTCGCGCTGTCAGCCGTGGTGAAGTAGTTGTTCCCGAGGTTCTTCGGGATCACGAAGACCTTCATGCCCGTCTTCAGCCCGGCCGCGGCCGAGGACGATGCGGATGCGGGCGACGTCGCGCCCGTCGTCGGCCCGGACGAGCTTGTGCTCGATGAGCTGCACGCGGCGAGCAGGATCGACGCCACGACGAGCGGTACGGCCAGCCCGGCCGTCTGTCTCAGTTTCATATGAATCCTTTCAATTTTCGGCTCTGAAAAGCGTGCGGATTCTCTGCGTGGAGGCTGCGGCCGACGTCCGGCGTCGCGGCCCTAGGTGGGTGTTATCGCCGTCGGGGGCGGTTCCCCGGCGGGGCTATCCGGTCCCCGGCTGCGACGGCCCACGGGCAGCCACGCCCGCAGCCGGCTCGAGAAGGACGCCGCGTTGCGGCCGAAGACGGACAGGAGCAGCAGCGCGCCGGTGACGATCCCGGCGGCTTCCTGGTTGAAGTTGGTCAGGAACAGCGCGTTCTGGATGCCGGCGAAGGCGAGCACGCCGAGCACCACTCCGATGATGGAGCCCTTGCCGCCGAAGATCGACACCCCGCCGAGCAGGACGATCGCGACCACGTCCAGTTCCAGGCCGAGCCCGTTGTTCTGTACGGCGGTGTTGAGCCGGAAGGTCAGCAGCACCCCGGCCAGCGCGCAAACCAGCCCGGAGGTCATGAACAGGATGGTCTTGATCCGCTTCACCCTGATGCCGGCGAACTGGGCCGCCTCGGTGCTGGCGCCCATGGCATAGACCGACCGGCCGAATGGCGTGGCGTGCAGCACGACGCCGAAGATGATCGCGAGCACGATGAAGATGGCCGTGGAGTAGGTGATGTCGTTGCCGGTGAACGGCACCGCGTTGACCCCGAGGTTGGTGTAGGCGGTGGGGAAGTTGGCGACCGTGTTCGGGCCGAGCAGGATCGTCGCGATGCCCCGGTACACCGCCAGCGTGCCGATGGTGACCGCGAGCGAGGGCAGCCCGAGCCGGGTGATGAGCAGGCCGTTGACGGCGCCCGCCGCCAGGCCCACCACCGCGATGAAGACGAAGATGCCGAGCATCGGCCAGTGCCTAGCCCACAGGTAGCCGAGCAGGGCGCTGGACATGCCGAGGATGGACGCCACGGACAGGTCGATCTCGCCGCTGATGACGATCAGCGTCATCGGCAGCGTTATGATCGCGATCTCGCCGTAGGACAGGCCCAGGTTGAAGATGTTGTTGCTGGTGAAGAACTCCGACGAGACCGACGCGCCGACGATGCCGATGACCACGACCACCAGCGCGAGCCCGGTCTCCCACCGCAGCAGCGGCCGCAACTGGTCACTCATGGCGGGCTCCTCTCACTCGCAGCGCGGCGGTCAGCCGAACCGAGATGAACCGGTCCAGGGTGATGGCCAGCAGGAGCAGGAAACCCCAGATCGCCTGGTCCCAGAACGGCGAGATGCCCAGCACGTAGAGCGCGGAGCTTATGGTGTTGAGCAGCAGCGCGCCGAGCGCCGCCCCCACCGCGCTGCCGCTGCCGCCGAAGATCGCGACCCCGCCGACCACCACGGCGGATATCACCTGGAGTTCGTAACCCGTTCCGGCGGTCGAGTCGATGGTGCCGTACTGCGCGGCCCATAGCACCCCGGCCACCCCGGCGATGGCGCCGCTCACGGTGAACGCCATGAACACCCGCCGCCCGACCGGGATCCCGGCCAGCCGCGCGGCCTCCGGATTCGACCCCATCGCGTAGAGTTCCCGGCCAGACCGGAACGAGCGCAGGTAGTACGCTCCGATCGCGATCACCACCGCGATCGCGATGGCCAGCACGGGGATGCCCAGCACGGTGGCCTTCGGGATGTTGAGGAAGGCGTCGGGCAGCGAGTTCGCGACGACTTCCTTGCCGCCGACGATCAAGATGTCGACGCCGCGGAAGATATAGAGGGTGGCCAGCGTCACGACCAGGCTCGGCACCTGGCCGGCCGCCACCATGATCCCGTTCAGCAGGCCGCACGCCAGGCCGATGCCCAGGCCGGCCAGGAACACCACGACGATGGGAATGCCGTGGTGCTGCCCGAACAGGCTCGCGGACAGGTAGGCGGAGAGGCCGAGCACGGATCCGACGGACAGGTCGTAGTTCCGGCTGATGACCACCATCGTCTCGCCCAGCGCGAGCAGCGCGAACACCGTGGTGTTGACCAGGATGAACTGGATGTTGGTGATGTTGAGGAACCGGGGCTGGATGGACGCGGTGACGGCGACGAACACCACCAGGACGACGATGATGCCCGATTCCCTGATCCGGAAGACCCGTTCGGTCAGCCGGCGCGCGCCCGTGCCGGCCGGGGCCGGCGGCGGCCGCTCGCTCCGGGAGACCACCGTGGTGCTCATTGCCCTGCCCCCGGTTGCCCCGCCCCCGGTTCTTGCGGTGCGGGTGAGGCCTGGCCGGTGGCGGCGGACAGGATCTCCTCCTCCGAGGCGTCCGCGTGCGCGAGCTCGGCCATCAGCCGTCCCTCCCGCATGACCAGGATCCGGTCACTTATCCGCAGCACCTCGGGCAGCTCGGAGGAGATCATCAGCACGCCCACCCCGTCCCGGGCCAGCTGGATCAGCAGGTGATGCACCTCCGCCTTGGTGGCCACGTCGATGCCCCGGGTCGGCTCGTCCACGATCAGGACCGCGGGCTTGCGGCCGAGCCATTTGGCCAGCACGACTTTCTGCTGGTTGCCGCCGGAGAGCATGGACACGGGGTCCTTGAGCCTGCCGTACTTGATCTTCAGGCGGGCCGCCCAGTCGGCGGCCAGGCGGCGCTCGGCTGAGGAGCGGATGAGCCCGCCGCGGCGCAGCCGGCGCAGCGAGGCGAGCGCCACGTTCTGCTGCACGGACATGTCCATGACCAGGCCCTGCTGGCGGCGGTCCTCGGGGACGAAGCCCACCCCGGCCGCCATGGCCCCGGTCGGCGAGCCGCGGCGGAGCTGGCTTCCCCGCACCGTGACCGCGCCTGCGTCG
>Ga0335078_10001054_pt1 | contig 42049 bp, 35 predicted proteins | sample Lox_Sample_32_FD_206711 | JGI IMG/M metagenome (GOLD analysis project Ga0335078, IMG submission 206711) | Soil microbial communities from Loxahatchee National Wildlife Refuge, Florida, United States - Lox_Sample_3.2 | ecosystem: Environmental > Terrestrial > Soil > Wetlands | place: USA...
CGTGCCGCACATCGCCGTGTCGCCCGGGTTGCACTGCGCGGACGAGTTGCAGCACGGCGCGACCGCGCCGAGCACCGCGAGCACCGCAGCGACCTTGATCGACCCCTTCATCGCCCGACCACTTTACCCGATTGCACCGCAAGAGAGGAGATCGCAAGGACCCTTGCGATCTCCCCTAACCCATTGTTTTCCACCGCGATTCGGGCCACGCCGCCGGCCGAGGGCAAGATCGCAAGGACCCTTGCGATCTCGGCGACACCAAGATCGCAAGGATCCTTGCGATCTCGACGAAGCCAGCCATTTTCCGCGGCGGTTCGGCGTTGCGGCGTCCGAAATGGCGAACCGCCCGTGGCGGTTTTGCGTTTCGGCGTCCCTCGTGGCGGACCGCCGGCGGCGGCGTTGCGTTCGCGCGTCGTGCATCGCGAACCGCCTGCGGCGCTCGAGCATCTCGCCGTGGACGACGTGAAGCCGCCGCCGTAACTTCGGCAATCGAGAGGAGGGACGATGGCAGCTCTGACGATTTCCGAGGTCGAGAACCACAAAACGTACGGCGATGCGGTGATCGCGCGGCTCGCGGGGGCGCCGGCGCGGGTGAAGACCGCGCTGCGCGCGTTCGCGGCCGTGCACGCGCAGTACTGCACCGCGGATCGCGCGGTCGCGAAAGCGAAGGACGCGCGCGACGCGGCGCTCGGCGCGATCGCGCGCGCCGACAACGCGCAGGACGGATCGATCGACGTGCTCGCGAACGCCATCGTGGGCGCGGGGCTCGGGTCGCGCGCCAAACCGTTCGCGTCGTTCACGAAGCTCTCGCCGAGCGAGCTCAAGGTGCTCGCGTACGCGACCGAAGCGAAGACGATCGGCGCGCTCGTGGCGTCGATTCGCAAGGTGAAGCCGGAGGCTGCGGTGCGCGCGGCCGCGGAGAACGCAGGCAAGCAAGCGGGGAAGACGGCGGCCGCGATCGCCGCGTCGACGAAACCGAACGGCGCGTACCGCGACGCGATCGCCGCGCGCGACGCGTTCCTCCCGAGCTGGACGCTCGCGCTGAACCGCTTGAAGAAGGAAGCCGCCGCCGCGTGGGTCGAGGATCCGAAGCGCTACCAGAACGCGTTCGCACCCGCCGACCGCGTGAGCGCGCCGAAGAAGAAGCACGCGAAGAAAGAAGCCGCGGCGCCCGCTGCGCCCAGCGCGCCGAGCGCGTAGCCTCAATCGAACTTGAAGAGGTCTTCCAAGTCCTGCTTCGTGAGCTTCTTCGTGCCGCCCATGTCTTCGCTGAGCACGGCGCCGACGAGCTCGCGCTTCTTCCCGCCGAGCTCGAGGATCTTTTCTTCGATCGTGCCCTTCGCGATCAAGCGGTACGTCGTGACGACCTTCGTCTGACCGATGCGGTGCGCGCGGTCCGTCGCTTGATCCTCGACGGCGGGGTTCCACCACGGGTCGAAGTGGATGACGGTGTCGGCGGCGGTGAGGTTCAATCCGCTGCCGCCCGCCTTGAGCGAGATGAGAAACACGGGCGCGCCGTGATCCTGCTGGAAGCGCTCGACGATCGACTGGCGATCCTTGGTCGACCCGTCGAGGTACTCGTATTGGACTTTGTCCTCGTCCATCGCGCGCCGGATGATCGTGAGCATCGACACGAACTGCGAGAAGACGAGCACGCGGTGCCCGCCGTCGATGGACGTTTGGATGAGCTCACGCAGCGCGATGAGCTTGCCGGAGTCTTCGTCGGTGAACTGGCGCGGCAAGTTGAGCAGGCGCGGATCGCACGCCGCCTGTCGCAAGCGCGTGAGGCCCGCGAGGATCTGAATCTGCGCGCGCGCCATCCCTTGCTTCTCGACCTCGCCCATGACCTGCGCGCGGACTTCCTTGAGCACGGCTTGGTAGAGCGCGCCCTGCTCGCCCGTGAGATCGCAAATCTGATCGCTCTCGATCTTCTCGGGGAGATCCTTGGCGACCTCGGACTTCGTGCGGCGCAGGATGAAGGGGTGGATGGTCGCGCGGAGGCGCTGCGCGGCCTTCGGATCGCCCGCGTCGATGGGGCGCGAGTAGCGCTCTTCGAATTTGTCCAAGCCCCCGAGCAAACCGGGCGAGACGAAATCGAAGATGCTCCAGATCTCCGACAAGCGATTCTCGATGGGCGTTCCCGTGAGCGCGAGGCGGCGCTCGGACTTGAGGCGCTTGGCGGCGCGCGCGGTGGCCGAGAGCGGGTTCTTGATGTTCTGCGCCTCGTCGAGGATGGCGTACGTCCAGTTCATCTTCGCGAGGAGCTCCTCGTCGCGGCGGAGGAGGGCGTAGCTCGTGACGACGACGTCCGCGTCTTCGAGATCGTCCTGCCGCTCTTTGCGCTCGGCGCCGTGCCAGAGGGCGTGGCGGAGCGAGGGCGCGAACTTGTCCATCTCGCGCAGCCAGTTCGTGACGACGCTCGTCGGCGCGACGATGAGCGCGCGAAACTTCTTCTTCTCGTCTTGCTTTTGGATGTCCGCCTTCACCGCGAGCATCATCGCGATGGTCTGCACGGTCTTTCCGAGCCCCATGTCGTCGGCGAGCACGCCGCCCGACCCGATCTCGTGCAAGAACATCAGCCACTGAAAGCCCGCTTCTTGATACGGGCGGAGCTGCGCCTTCAAGTTGCGCGGCTTCTTCGCGCCTTTGATCTCGTCGATGTCGCGGAGCTTCTTGAAGAGATCCTTGGCGCCGTCGGAGATGCTCGAGCGCCCGACTTGTTGCAAGAGCTCTTCGATGCGCCCCGCCTGCGAGAGCGGGAGCTTGTTCCCCGTCCCGCCCGAGGTCGCCAAGATCTCCGCTTGGCGCTGGAGCACCTCGCGCACTTTGTCCGGGTCGAGGCGCGCGAAGGAGCCGTCTTGAAGACGCACGTAGCGCCGACCCTCCGCGAGACACCGCGCGAGCTCCTCTTGCGTGACGGCGATGCCTTCGCTCTCGAACGACATGCGCATCGAGAGCCAATCGACGCCGCTCGAGACGCGCACGTTGGCCGCGAGCGACTCGCCGCGCACCTGCACGTCGACGAGATCGTCGGGCGCGTAGAGGTCCCACTCTTCGGGGAGCGTCGTGATGCCGTCCGTCCAGAATTTCAGCGCGCCGTCGCCGCGCACGATGAAGCCTTGTCCGTCTTCGTCGGGCTGAAGTCCGAGCGCGCGGAGGCGGCCCGCGGCTTCTTGTTGCGCGGCGATGTCGCAGCGGATGCAGCGCGCGCGCTTCGATCCCGCGGCCGGCGGCTTCACGATCACGGGCGGCGTCATGCCGTCGGCGCGGACGTCGATCTCGGTGTCTTCGTACGCGGCGCGCAGCGAGACGTGCGCCTCGGTGAGCGATCCACCCGCGCGGAGGCGAAACGTCGGCACGAGATCGACGACGTCGGCGACTTGGGAGAGCTCGGGGAGCTCGGCGCCGACCTCGAGCGCGACGCGCGGCAGACCCTGCGCGATGAGCTGCGGCAATCGATCGATCGGCTCGTGAATCACCGGCTGGCGAATCAAGCGGCGCAAGCTCGCGGGCGAGACGCGCTTGTCGACGGGACGCGCGAAGCCCTCGTGATCGACCATCCAGCCCGGGCTGCCTTCGAACCACGCGTTCTGCGCGGTCGTGAATTTGCGCGCGTCGTTGGCGCGCGTGAAGAACGACTTCACGTTCACGAACTGACCGTCGTCGGAGAGCGAGAGCTCGAACCCGCAACGGAGCGGGTCGTCGTTGTACCGAAGCTCCATCATCTGCGGCTCGAGGATGATGCGCGCTTCGCCGGATTTTTGGCGCGCGCGGAGCGCGCCGAGCAGGTCCGCCGCGTCCTCGCCGCGCACTTCGATGCCGACGCGGCGCGGTTGCTCCGTCTCGAGGCGCGACAGGAGGCGCAGCACTTCGCGATCGGCGGTCGGCGCCTGCGATTGCGCGACGAGCAGCGCGCTCGGGAGGAGCGGCGTGCGCGCCTCGGGATCGATCACGCGCACGGCGAGCGTGTAGCTCGGCGAGGCGCGCGTCTCGATGCGGTATTCGATCTTCGGTTGCGGCGGCATCGGATCGGCGAGCCACGCGTCGACGCCGTGCTTTTGCGTTTCGCCTTGGCGCCCGATGAGCCCTTGCGCCGCGAGCTGCGCTTGTTTGAGCGCGCGAGCGCGCGCGCGCCGTCCGCGCCTTCCACCGCCGCCCTCCGGAAGCGGAACCGCGTACGCGCTCACGCCGTTGGGACCTGCCGTGACCGCGGGGAGCGCGCCGTGTTGCGCCTGCGTCATCGGGTTCGGTTGGCGCGGCGGGCGCACTTGATCGCGCACTGCGATGAGGAGCGCGGCGACGTGCTTGCAGTGCCCGTTGATCTTCGAGAACGCGGGACACGTGCAGCTCGACGTGATCCCGCCGTGCGTGACGTGCGCTTGGATCTGCGGCGTGGATCCCGTGATGGTCGCGCCGCCCTCTCCCGCGCTCGCCTCGCTCGGAAGCGCCGGCGTCGACACCACGGTCGGCGGCGCGAGCTGGATGGTCACGTGGTACGGCTCGGGATCGGTTCCACGGACGTCACCGCTCGCGGAGGCTTCGCTGATCTGGATGTTGTCGACAGCGTGACGCCGGACGTAGTCGTAGCCGCGCAAGAACGCGCGCGCGCCGAGCATGCGGCGCAAGGCGCGGTCGTTGAGCGTCGAGATCGCTTCCGTGAAAGGAGTGGGCACGGCGGATGGCCTGTGTCGGCAGAAGGCGCGGAGCTCGGCGACCGAGCACAAGCACAGCGCACCTGAAGGAGACGCGTAGCATCGCATGCACGGGGTTGCAAGCGCTTCGACTTCCGGCGAGAGTACGCGCGATGCGACGCGTGGGGACTCTGCTTGGGGCGATTCTCGCGGTCGCGTGCAACGTGCCGGTCGCGGCAAACCTCGACGAAGACGACGCGAACCGCATCGTTCTCGCGCTCGATCGGTCGAACATCGACGCCACCAAAGAGACCGACCCGACCGCCGAGGGGAAGGTGCGCGTCGTCGTCGCGCGAGACGACGTGGCCCGCGCGCTCGCGACGATGCGCGACGAAGAGCTCCCGCGTCCGAGACCCCAAGGCGTCCTCGACTCGATGGACAAAGGCGCGCTCGTCCCGTCGCAAACCGCCGAGCACGCGCAGTACGTCGCGGGGCTCTCCGGCGACCTCGAGCGCACGCTCGAGAGCGTCGACGGCGTGCTCGGCGCGCGCGTCCACCTGAACCTCGCGCAAGAAGACGCGCTGCGCGACGGGCCTCCGCCGAAGACGACGGCGAGCGTGCTCGTCGAGCATCGCGGGTCGACGCCTCCGCTCACGCACGACGCCGTTCAGAAGCTCGTCGCGGGCGGCGTGTCCGGGCTCGCGGCGCAAGACGTGTCGGTCGTGATGATCGCGCGCCCCGCACCCGCCGCGCGCGGCGAAGCGCAGCTCGCGCACGTCGGGCCGATCGCGGTCGCGCGCGGATCGGTGCGCGTGCTCCAAGCGACGCTCGGTGGGCTCGCCGCGCTCGTCGCGCTCCTCGCGCTCGCGTCGCTCTTGCTGTGGGTTCGGCTCGGGCGCGCGCGCGCCGAAGCCTCCGAAAAGAAGTGACGACGCTCGCGCTGAGAGCGGTCAGCAAATCGTTTCGCACGCTCGCGGGCGCGAACGTCGTGCTCCGCGACGTCACGCTCGAAGTGCCGCGCGGGTGTCTCTACGGGCTCATCGGGCCGGGCGCGTCGGGAAAGAGCGTCGCGCTGAAGATGCTCGCGGGGCTCCTCAAGCCGGATCGCGGCGCCGTGTTCGTCGACGGCGAAGACATCACGCAGCTCGCGGAAATCCAACTCCAGCAAGTGCGCGCGAAGATCGGGATGCTCTTCCAAAACAACGCGCTCTTCGATCACATGACCGTCGCGGAGAACATCGCGTTCCCGCTGCGCCGATTGTTCTCGCTGAGCGAAGACGAGATCGGCGCGCGCGTGTCGGAGCGGCTCGCGTGCGTGTCGCTCCGCGGCTTCGAGTCGCGCCTGCCCGCGGGGCTCTCCGGCGGACAGAAGAAGCGCGTCGGCGTCGCGCGCGCGACGGCGGCGCGCGCGGGGATCGTTTTGTACGACGAGCCCGCCGCGGGCCTCGATCCGGTGACGAGCCAGAAGATCTTCGACCTCTTGCGCGAGGAGCAGCGCGCGGCGAACGCGACCGTCGTGATGGTCTCGAGCGATCTCGATCGGCTGCTCACCGTCACCGATCGCGTCGGCATGCTGTACCGCGGCCAGCTCATCTTCGACGGCACGACCGCGGAAGCGAAAGCGAGCCTCGAGCCGCGCGTGAAACAATTCGTGCACGGCTTGACGGAGGGCCCGTTGTAGAGTGCCGCCATGACTCGCTCGTGTCTCGGTGCTCGCTTCGCGATTCTCTCGATCACCCTCGTCGCGTGCGGCGGCGCGAGCGCCGAGAACGCGTCGGACACCGCGCCCGCGCAAACCGCGAGCGCTGCGAGCGCGTCGCCGAGCGCGAGCGGCGCGCCGATCGCGAGCGCGACCGCCACGCCCGTCGAGGAGCGCGCCGCGCCGCCCGCGAACTATCGCATCGTCAGCGGCGACGGGTTCTCGATCTTCGTTCCCTCCGCGTGGCAACCGATGCAAGTCGCGCCGGGCGCTCAGGCGTTCAAGAGCGCGGGCGGCGACGACGAAGGCATGACGCTCCAGATCGCGAAGGTCGCGTTCGTGGGACCGGAAAACGATTTCGTCGCGGGCACGACGCAAGGCGCGACGATGAAAGGCGCGAAGCAGACGGGCTCGAGCGCGATCACCGTCGCTGGACGGCAGGTCCCCGTCACCGCGTTCACCTCGACGCAACCGGGCCCGACGATCCGCGGCGTCATCCGCGCGACGAGCGGGAGCGATTCGCTCATCGTGGTCACGTGCCACACGATGGAGTCGATTTGGAACGACAAGGCGCGCGCGCAGTGCGATCCGATCTTCGCTTCGATTCGCGCCGCACCCGCCTCGACCGCGACGCCGCCCGCGGGCAAGCGCTTCCTCAGCGGAAATGATTTTCGCGTGACCATCCCGGCTGCGTGGGGCGACGTCACGGCGCACGCGCCGGACACGCGCGCGCTCGCGCAATCGTCGAGCGACGAGAACACGATGATCGTCGTCACCGTGCAGGAGATCGCGCCGGACGAAAAGCCCACGCCGAAAAATCGCGACGAGCTCCTTCAGAAGGCCGCGAAGTCCCTCCTCGCGCGCGACGGAATGAAGGGCTCGATCAAGCGCGCGTCGCCGAATCAGATCGATTTGGATTTCACGCGCAAGCTCGAAGGACCGACGAGCGCGCTCGTGCTCGCGCATTTTTTCGCGACGGACGCGGCGTACCTCGTCACGTGCGGCGGGCTCCGACAGACGATGGAAGCGCACCGCGAGATCTGCGAAACTTCCGTGCGCTCGATGCGCTTGGAGCATCCGAAGTGAAGAAGCTCGCTCTCGTCACTGCCGCGGCGTCGCTCGTCGCGTGCACCGAAGTGAAATCGCCGCACCCGTCGGCGGAGGTCGTGTTCGACGAGGTCGCGCCGTCCGTCGTCGCGATCGTCAACGACGACTCGAAGGATCGCGACGAAGAGACCAAAGAGGTCGAGCGGCTCATGGGCCGCGATCCGCGCGCGCCGAAGCACGTCGTCGACGTCTCCGAGCGCAAGGAGCTCTCGCCGCACGGAACGGGCTTCGCGATCCGCAAAGACGACGGGAGCATCGTGATCGTCACCGCCGCGCACGTCGTGATGCGCCCCGATCGTCTCAAGATCCGCACGCGGCGCAACCAAACCGTCGACGCCGATCTCGAAGCGATCGACGAGGTGCGCGACATCGCGATCTTGAAGCCGAAGGTCCCGCTCGAGGGCGTGCCGCCGCTGAAGCTCGAGCAGCACGATCTCGCCGTCGGCGAGCCGGTCTGGGCGCTCGGCCACACGGGCCGCGGTTTCTGGTCGCTCTCGTGGGGAATGTCGGAAGGCATCACGTCGGGCATCGTCGACATGATGGGCAACAAGCTGCTCCTCTTCGACGCCGCCGTGTACCCGGGATTTTCCGGAGGACCCGTCGTCACGTTCCACGATCACGGACACGCCGAGGTCGCCGGCGTGAACCACGCGATCCTCTTCACGGGGATGGAAGAGAAATCCGCCGCGTCGATTTTCAGCGCGGTCGCCGTCTCGGAGCTGCACGAAGTGCTCGCGAACCACCGCGCGCCGCTCGAAGCCAAATTGTTCGAATATGCAAACGAGCAGCGCAAGCGAACGTACGCCGACCTCTTCATCGCGAACCGCTTTCAACTGGGCAAGGACGAGAACGGGCGGCCCGTCGCGCATTTGATGGGCGACTCGCGCGCGATCGCGATCGACGAGGACGGCAGCGCGAGCATCCCGGTCGTCGCGATGCTCTTCGGGCTCCCGCCGGGCGACACGCGCTTGCGCTTCGAAGCGCGCGACTCGGGCGGCCACATGGTCGCGCAGAGCGAAGGCACGACGACGCTCGAGTCGAAGCAGCGCGTCGCGTTCGCGTCCGCGACGCTGTCGTTCAAGGCCGTCGAAGGCAAGTACCACGTCGTCGTGCTGAAGGACGGAACCGAGATCGGGCGCGCGCTCGTCGCCGCCGAGCAACAAGACGAAGACGAAGCGTTTCACGTGCACGATCCCGACGTGAGCGAAGACGGTCAACCCGACGTCGACGTCGTCGTCGCGCGCCTCGCGAATCCGTCGCCGCTCTTTCTCGCGGGCATCGAGTCGACGTGGACGGAGCGGAGCTATCCGCGCCGCGTGCAGTTCACCTGGTTCGCGCGCGGCACGCGCGGATGGACCGGGCGCGACGTGATCGTCGCGGCGTACGTGCTGGACGAAAAAGGTCACGTCGTCGGGCAATCGGAAGGATGCTTCTGGCCCGAGGTGCGCCCCGAGAACACGTGGTCGTGCGTCGGCAACGGCGGAATGATGCCGCCGCCGCTCGCGCAAGCGACCGGCGCGTACGACATCGTCTTCACGCTCAACGAGCGCCCCGTCGCGTGGTGGCCGATGGAGGCGACGCTGCGCAAAGACGCGCCGTCGAGCTCGGAGATGGAGCGCTGGGTTCAGGACATGCGGCGCATCGTCGTGCCGCCCATCAAGCACAACAAATGATCCGTCAGGAGAGCGTCGCCGAATCGATCCTCGAGGTCTCGGCGATTCTCTCGTCGGCCGCCGTGAGTTGGACCGTGTCGGCGCTCGTCATCAAGCGCGACGAAAAGAAGCTCGACGACGCGATGCTCGCGCGCGCCTACCCTCCCGCGACCTTCGCGATCGCCGTGTTCCTCTTTCAGCAAATCGCGGTGCTCGTTCACTTCGTCCGCACGCGGCGCTCGGTGCGCGGATTTTTTCTCGGGCTCGCGTGGACGCTCGCCGCCTTCGTCCCGTCGATCGTCGTCGACGCGATTTGGGGCATCTTCGTTCCCGACTGAAGGTATCTTCGTCGCGTGACCGCAGCCGCGACGCAGAACGACGCGCGCAAAAATCGAATCGCGGACTTCGCGGGCGACGTCGGCGCGGGCGTGATGGGCGTCGCGGAGGTCGCGGGCGGGATGGGCGTGCTCCTCGGGCGAATCGTCGCGCGACTCTTCCCGCCGCGCATCGATTATCCCGAGCTCCGCCGCAACATGTACAAGATGAGCGTCAAATCGCTCCCGATCGTGATCATCACCGCGCTCTTCACCGGCGCGATCATGGTGATTCAGGCAGCGCCGATCGTGAAGCGTCTCGGCGCGGAGGGCCTCGTCGGTTGGGCCGCGGGCTTCACGACGCTGCGCGAAATCGCGCCGCTCCTCACGGCGCTCATGATCTCCGGACGGGTCGGCGCGAACAACACCGCGGAGCTCGGCACGATGGTCGTCACCGAGCAGCTCGACGCGCTCCGCGTGCTCGCGATCGATCCGATCTCGTTTCTGATCCTCCCGCGCTTCATCGGCATCATCCTCACGCTCTTCATGATGACGCTCTACGCCGACGCGCTCGCGATCTTCGGCGCGACGCTCACCGCGAAGGCCCTGCTCCACGTCGAGCCGATGAGCTTTTATCACGGCTTCACGAGCGGCCTGCTCGGCTTCGGCGACGTGGCGAACGGGCTCTGCAAGAGCGTCATCTTCGGCGTCGTGATGGCGCTCGCGAGCTGCCACTTCGGTCTCGCGACGAAGGGCGGCGCGCCGGGCGTCGGACGCGCGGTGAACGCGACGGTGGTCGCGAGCGCCGCGGGCATTTTCGTCCTCGACTACTTCGTGAGCTTTCTCCTCGGATGAGCCCCTTCCCTCGTCGATTGGCGTTCGACGTCGGAGCGGAGGCGCTCTCGCTGACGCGCGCGGGACGCGAGCTCTACTCCGTCTTCGTGCGCACGCTCTATTACGTCGTCTACGGGCGGCGCGAGAAGGGCGCGGTCGTTCGTCAGATGTACGAGATCGGAAATCGGAGCTTCGTCTTCCTCACGATCACGATGGGCTTCATCGGCATGATCATGGTCTACCAATCCGGCCTTCAGACGAAGCGCATCCTCCCGGAATTTTCTCTGCTCGGCGCGACGTACCTCGAGCTCCTCACGCGCGATCTCGCCGCGTCGCTCGGCGCGCTCATGCTCGCGACGCGCGTCGGCGCGGGCATCGCGGCCGAGATCGGATCGATGGTCGTCACCGAGCAAGTCGACGCGCTCCGCATGAGCGCCGCCGATCCGATCGATTACCTCATCAAGCCGCGCTTTCTCGCGAGCATCGTGATGACGACGGCGCTCGTGATTTGGGGCGGGTTCGTCGCGTTCTCCGTCGGCGGCGCGGTCGGTTACTTCGCGTTCGACATCTCGCCGCGCACGTTCGCGAGCATCCAACTCGTGAACCACGGCGATCTGATCACCGGCCTCGTGAAGTGCGTCGCGTACGGCGCGGCGATTCCAGTCGTGAGCGGTTACTGCGGGCTCTCGACGTTCGGCGGATCGGAGGGCGTCGGTTGGGCGACGACGCGCGCGGTCGTGAGCTCGTCGCTCGCGATCATCGTGCTCAACTTCTTCATCTCCGGCGCGGCGCTGATCGTCTTTCCGAAATGACCCACGAGGCCTGACCCATGCTCTTCCGACAGCTCTTCGACTCGGCTTCGAGCACGTACACGTATCTCCTCGCCGACGAACGAACGCGCGAAGCGGTGATGATCGATCCGGTGTTCGAGCAGCACCTTCGAGACGCGGCCCTCGTGCGCGAGCTCGGGCTGCGTCTGGTGATGACGCTCGACACGCACTGCCACGCGGATCACGTGACCGGCGCGTGGCTCATGAAGCGCGCGCTCGGGAGCCGCATCGCGCTCTCGCCGAAGTACGGCGCGAAGAACGTCGACGTCGCGCTCGGACACGGCGACGAAATCCGTTTCGGCGGCGAGCGCATCGCCGTCCGCGCGACGCCCGGACACACCGACGGGTGCCTCTCGTTCGTCGCGGAGGAAGGCGCGATGGTGTTCACGGGTGACGCGCTCCTCGTGCGCGGCGCGGGCCGCACCGATTTCCAACAAGGCGACGCGCACCGGCTCTTTCGATCGATCCGCGAGCAGCTCTTCACGCTCGCCGACGCGTGCTTCGTGTACCCCGCGCACGACTACGACGGACGCACCGTGAGCACGATCGGCGAAGAAAAAATGTTCAACCCGCGCATCGGCGGCGGCGCGCGCGAAGAAGACTTCGTCGGCTACATGACGAACCTCGGCCTTCCCCACCCGAAGCAGCTCGAGATCGCGGTGCCCGCGAACATGCGCGCCGGCGAGCCCGAGCGCGAAATCGCGCGCGAGCCCGCGTGGGGCCCGGTCGTCACGACGTACGCGGGCATCTCCGAAATCTCGGCGGACTGGGTCGCGCGCAACCGCGCGAACGTCGTCGTGCTCGACGTGCGCAGCGCGGAGGAGTACGACGGCGAGCTCGGTCACGTGGAAGGCGCGATGTTGATCCCGCTCGGCGAGCTGCGCGCGCGCGCGCAGGAGCTTCCGCGCGACAAACCCGTCGTCGTCACGTGCCAGACGGGAAAGCGTTCGGCGATGGCGACGGTGATCTTGCGCAAGGCGGGCTTCGAACGCGTCGCGAACCTCGCGGGCGGGATGGTGCGCTGGCGCGAGCTCGGGCTTTGACGACGCGATCCGTGATCGAGCGCGTCGCCTTCGTGGCGCTCGTCGTCCTCGTTGCGATCCCCGGCGTCGCGTCGCCGACGATCGCGCTCGTGCTCGGCGTCGCGTTCGGGCTCCTCGCGGACCATCCCTACACGAAACAATCGAAGAAGCTCTCGACGCATTTGCTCCAGCTCTCGATCGTCGCGATGGGCTTCGACATGGATCTCGGCCGCGTGATCGCGGCGGGACGCTCGGGGTTCGTCTACACGCTCTTCGGCATCGCGTTCGCGCTGATCGTCGGCTCGCTCCTCGGGCGCGCGCTGCGCGTCGCGAAAAAAATCGCCTACCTCGTCTCGGTGGGCACGGCCATTTGCGGCGGGAGCGCGATCGCCGCGATGGGTCCCGTCGTCGGCGCGTCGGACGAAGAGATGTCCGTCTCGATCGGCACGGTCTTCATCCTCAACGCGATCGGTCTCTTGATTTTCCCGCCCATCGGACGCGCGTTCCACCTCACGCAGCCCGAGTTCGGTTTGTGGGCCGCGCTCGCGATTCACGACACGAGCTCCGTCGTCGGCGCCGGCGCGCGTTACGGCGAGGTCGCGCTCACGGTCGCGACGACCGTGAAGCTCGCGCGCGCGCTGTGGATCGTGCCGCTCACGTTCGGCACGGCGGTCCTTCAACGCGACGCCGGCGCGCCGCTGCGCTCGATCAAATGGCCGTGGTTCATTTTGTTCTTCGTGCTCGCCGCGGTGACGCGCACGTACCTACCCTTGCACGACGGCGCCGGCGCGCTCTATCCGCTGCTCGCGCGCGCCGGACGCGTCGGGCTCGGCGTCACGCTCTTTCTCATCGGCACGGGCATCTCGCGCGCGAGCCTCGCGAAGGTCGGAGCGCGTCCGCTGCTTCAAGGCGTGCTCCTCTGGATGATCGTCGCGACCGCGACGCTCGCGTTGGTGCGCGCATCGATGATCACGATGTGACGGTCACCCAGGGCTCACGCACGTGCCGCCGGAGCAAAGCGGCGTGCTCACGCCGCACACGTTTCCGCAGCTGCCGCAGTTGTCGTTGTCGTTTTGCGTGTCCGCGCAGTACGGCTGCGGAGGACCGCCGTCGATGCTCACGCCAGCGTCCGGGAAGCACGCGGTTTGATTTTGCGCGCACGCCGATGCGCAAGCGCCGTTCGCGCAGACTTGGAGACCGTCGCACGCGTAGCCGCACGTTCCGCAATTCGCGTTGTCGCTCCCGAGCCGCGCGCAGTACGGCGCGCCGGCGTCGAGCGTGCACACCGTTTGGCCCGTGAGGCACGTCGACGCGCACTTCGCGGCGGCGCAGACTTCTTGCGCGCCGCACGCGACGCCACAACCGCCGCAGTTCGCGTTGTCGCTCACTTCGTTCGCGCAATACGGTTGTCCGGCCTCGAGTGCGCAGCCGACCTCGCCGTTCGGACAGCCGCCCTGACACTGTCCCGCGACGCACACTTGCAGCGGTTTGCACGCCGCGTTGCACGCGCCGCAGTTCGCGTTGTCGCTTTGTGTGTCGACGCAAATGCCGCCGTCGTTGCTCGTCGGGCACGCTTGCTGCGGCGCGGCGCACAGCTCGACGCACGTCCCGTGCGAGCACAAGCTCGTCGCGCTGCACGTCGTTCCGCACGCGCCGCAGTTGGCGGGATCGTTCTTCGTGTCGACGCACGCGCCGTTGCACGACGTCTGAGCAGACGCGCACCCTGCTTGCGTCTGTCCGTTGCACGCGACGGCGATCGCAACGCCGGCGCACGCCGCAATCGCAATCCCCACGACGATCCCGCGCATGCGTCGAGAATACACGCTACTCTGGCCAGTGGGGTTTGCGGTGAAACGCTACGCGCTCGCGCTCTTCGTTCTTCTCTTCGTCGCCGCGGTGGCGTGCGCCACGGGGCAGACGCTTCCGACGCAGCCGTCGTGCGCGCAAGGTCAAACCGTCTGCGAGGACGTTTGCGTCGACACGCAGAACGACTCCGAGAACTGCGGGACGTGCGGCAACGAGTGTCCGCTCGGACAAGCGTGCGCTGCCGGCGCGTGCAGCTCGACTTGCCCGCAGAACGACACACTCTGCGGAGGCGACGCCGGCAAAGCGATCTGCGTCGACACACAAAGCGACAACACGAACTGCGGCGGATGCGGCAAGACGTGCCCGTCGGGCACCGCGTGCGCGCACGGGTCGTGCAGCTCCGCGTGCGCGAACGGCGAGACACAGTGCGGCGAGTCGGGCGTGTTCTGCGCGAACCTGAAGAGCGACAACCAAAACTGCGGCGCGTGCGGCGCGGCGTGCAGCTCCGGCCAGGTGTGCGCGAACGGGACGTGCGCGAGCACGTGCGCGACGGATCAAACGATGTGCGGCGCGGACGGCGGCGGCGCGGCGTACTGCGCGAACTTGCAGACCGACAACGCGAACTGCGGCGCGTGCGGCGCGCCTTGCACGGGCACGCTCATGTCGTGCAACGCGGGAACCTGCGCGTCGCTGTGCACCGCGTCGCAGACGCTCTGCGCGCCCGACGGCGGCGCGCCGTTCTGCGCCGACACGTCGAGCGACAACACGAACTGCGGAACGTGCGGTCACGCGTGCACGAGCCCGAACCCGGTGTGCTCGGGCGGGACGTGCATCGGGCAGCGCATCGCGGTCGTGATTTGCGGCGCGCCGGGCACCGCGACGTGGAACAACGACGTGCAGACGAATCTCCAAAACACGAACGCGTTCTCGAAGGTCGACGTCATCAACTGCAACACCACGACGCCCTCGGTCTCGACGCTGCAAGGATACCAAGCCGCGCTCGTCTTCTCGGACACGTCGTTCAACGACGCGACGACGCTCGGCAACAACCTCGCGACCTACGTCTCGGACGGCGGTTACGTGGTCGTCGCGGTGTTCGCGAACGCGTCGGTCGCGCTCGGCGGCAATTGGATCTCGCAGGGCTACAACTTGATCACGGCGAGCGGACAAGAAGAGCCGACGATCACGACGAATCCGATCATCCTCAACACCTCGAGCCCGCTCGTCGCGGGCGTCAGCACGCTCACCGCGACGGCTGCGTTTCGAAGCACGGGCGCGGTCGCGAACGGCGGCGTCGTCGTCGCCGAGTGGGGCGACGGCAAGCCGCTCATCGTGGCGGGAACGAAGAACGGCGCGAAGCGCGCGGAGCTCAACCTGTACCCGCCGTCGAGCGCCGCGCGCTCCGATTTCTGGACGGGCGACGGCGCGACGATCATGAAGAACGCGCTCCTCTATCGGTGAGATGACACGCGCGATCAGTTATCGCCTCAGCCTCGTCGTCGCGATTCCGCTGCTCATCGTCGTTACGGGCGCGGCGATCGGGCTCAACTCGTACCTGACGACGCGGCGCACGATCGAAGCGCTCACGAATCAGCTCTTCGATCAGGTGTCGAACGAAGCCGCCGAAGAGACGCGCGCGCACGTCCTGCAAGCGGAGCCCGCCGCGGATCTCCTCGTCGCGACGATCGCGGAACTGCCCGACGGCGACATCACGAGAAACGACGCGCTCGCGAACGAGCTCGTCTCGGTGCTGCGCGCGAACGCGGGGTTCGAGTGGGTGACGTTCGGCGACGAGCACGGCGCGCTCGTCGGCGCGCAGCGCCCCGCGGCGTCCCACGACGGCACGCTGCGCGTGAACAAAAGCTGGATCGAAAACGGCAAGACGGAGGTGCGCGACGTCACGCTCTCGCCCGACGGAACGCGCTCGCCCGAAGCGCGTTCGCAAAACGACTACGACCCGCGCAAGCGTCCGTATTACGAGCTCGCCAAGAAGGCGCACGGTCGCGTGTGGACGCCGCCGTACATTTTCTTCAACGAAGGCGTTCCGGGCATCACGTTCGCCGCGCCGGTCTACGCGAAGGACGGCGCGCTCCGCGGCGTCGTCACCGTCGACTTCGGGCTCGAAATTTTGTCCGAGTTCGTGCGCAGCCTTCACTTGAGCCCGAACGCGATCGTGTTCGTCGAGACGGCGGACGGGCTCGTCGTCGCGCACCCGACGCTTCACGTCGTCGCGCGCGCGGGCGCGGGCACGCAGGGCGAGCTCGTGACGCGCAAGACGACGGGTGACGCGCTGCTCGACGCGTTCTTCGCGTCGTCCGCGAACGCATCGAGCGACCACCGCTTCGATTTTTCGTACCGCGGCGCGCCGTGGATCGGCAGCGAGAAGACGTTCGCGATCGACGCGTCGCTCTCGTGGCGCGTCGCGGCCGCCGCGCCGGCCTCGGACTTCAACGGACCGCTCGAAGACTCCGCGCGCGCCGCCGTGTTTTTCTCGCTCGCCGCGATGATCGTCGCGGTCGCGATCGGCGCGCTGCTCGCGCGCACGATCGCGCGTCCGCTCGCGCGCGTCGCCGTCGAGATGGAGCGCGCCGGAAATTTCGACATCGACGAGCGCGACCCGCCCGCGCCGAGCGTCTTCTTGGAAATCAACGCGATCCACCGCGCGCTCCACGCGATGAAGGGCGGGCTGCGCAGCTTCGCCGCGTACGTCCCGCGCGATTTGGTGCGCGCCGTGCTCGCGAGCGGCGCGCGCGCCGAGCTCGGCGGAAAGACGAAGCGGCTCACGATCTTCTTCTCCGATCTTGCCGGCTTCACGACGCTCAGCGAGACGATGAAACCCGACGCGCTCGTCGAGCTGCTCGGCGGTTACTTCGACGCGATGACGCGCGTGATCCAAAAACGGGGCGGCACGATCGACAAATTCATCGGCGACGCGATCATGGCGTTCTGGAACGCACCGAGCGACGAAGCGGAGCACGCGGCGCTCGCGTGCGAGGCGGCGCTCGCGTGTCAGAAGAAGCTCGACGAGATGCGCGCCGCGGATCCGCGACTCGCGAATTTGCGCGCGCGCATCGGGCTCGCGACGGGCGACGTGCTCGTCGGAAACATCGGCGCGACCGATCGCATGAACTACACCGTGATGGGCGACACCGTGAACCTCGCCTCGCGCCTCGAAGGTCTCAACAAAGCGTACGGGACGCCGATCATGATGTCGGAGGCGACGTTCGACGCGGTGAAGGGCGCGATCGTCGCGCGGCCGATCGACGTCGTCGCGGTGAAAGGCAAGGCGACCGGCGTGCGCGTCTACGAGCCGCTCGCGACGGCGAACGACGCGACCGACGACGAGAAGAAATTCGCCGCGGCGTGCGCGCGCGCGCTCGACGCGTACCTCGCGCGAGATTTCGAAACGGCGATCGCCGCGTGGACCGACGCGCTCGCGATCCGCGCGGAGGACCCAGCGTGCGCGGCGATGCGCGATCGCGCGCGCGAATACGTAAAATCCCCGCCGCCCGCCGACTGGAACGGCGCGCGCGTGATGCACGAAAAATAGCGCCGATGATCTCGTTCCGCGAAATCCGAAAATCGTTCAGCGGCAAGAAAGTGCTCGACGGCGTGTCGTTCGACGTGAAGGACGGCGAAGTCTTCTTCATCATCGGCGCGTCCGGCGTCGGCAAGAGCGTGCTCATCAAGCACCTCGTCGGGCTGCTCTACCCCGACTCGGGCGAAATTTATCTCGACGGCGAAGAGATCACGAAGCTCGACGAAAAAGGGATGATGCCCGTCCGTCGAAAGTGCGCGATGGTCTTCCAGCACTCGACGCTCTTCGACTCGATGACGTGCGCGGAGAACGTCGCGCTCCCGCTTCGAAAGCACAAAGGGCTCTCCGTGAAGGCCGCGCTCGACGAAGCGCGCCGAAGGCTCGACACGGTCCACATGCTCGAGTTCGGCGATCGCTACCCCGCCGAGCTCGGCGACGGCATGCGAAAGCGCGTCGCGATCGCGCGCGCTCTCACGCTCGACCCGCGCTACGTCCTCTTCGACGAACCGACGACCTCGCTCGACCCCGTCAGCGCGCGCCGAGTCGATCGTCTGATCCGCGAGCTCTCCGACAAGCTCGGCGTGACGTCCATCGTCGTGAGCCACGATCTCGTCTCCATCTTCACGATCGCCGATCGCATCGTGATGCTCTACCGCGGCCACGTGCGTTTGATCGGCGACGGCAAGACGTTCGAAGAGTCCTCCGACGGCGTCGTGCATCAGTTCATCCGCGGCGAGGCGCAAGGCCCGATGGAGATGTAGTATGGCGGGTCGAAGATGAGCCAAGAACGCTCCATCGAAGTCAAAGTCGGCGCACTCATTCTCGTCGCGCTCGGCATCCTCGGCGGGTTCATCCTCGTGATGGGCGGTCTCTCGTTCGAGAAGAGCTACGCGATCTACGTCGACTTCGACAACCCGGGGGGTCTGCAGACGGGCGCGCCCGTGAAGATCGCCGGCATGAACGTCGGCAAGGTCGACGAGATGCAGTTCCGCGGCGGCGAGCTCGATCCGAAGACCGGACGGCGCCCGATGGTGCGCTGCAAGCTGCGCGTGCAGACGAAGGTGCAGAAGACGATCCACGACGACGCGGAGTTCTACGTGACCACGCAAGGCGTGCTCGGCGAGCAGTTCCTCGCGATCGAGCCGGGCTCGCCGAACCACCCCGTGCTCGATCCCGAGACGACGATCCCCAAAGGCGTCGGCCCGCCGCGCCTCGATTTGTTCTTCGCGAAGGCCTACGAGCTCCTCGACATGACCGTCACCGGTCTCAACAACAACAAAGATCTCGTGAAGGACATCGCGACGAACGCGCGCGATCTCCTCGGCGGCCTCAACGGAACGATCACGGACAACCGCGAGCGCATCAACCGCATCATGCAGAACCTCGACTCGCTCACCGCGGAAGCGAACACGCTCACGAAGGACGCGCGCACGAACTACATCGACAACCCGAAGCTCATCACGACCGTCGACAACATCGAGAAAATCACGACCGATCTCAAGAACGACTCCGGGCCGCTCCTCAAAGACGCGAAGGAGGCGATCGCGAATTTGAACCGCGCGTCCCAAACCATCGGCGACGCGGAAGGTCAGGCGCGTCTCAAGAAGACCCTCCAAGACGTGAGCGAGCTCGCGTCACGCGCGAACGCGATCGCGACGGACGCGCAGTCGATCGTCGCGCACATCAAAAAAGGCGAAGGGACGGTCGGCGCGCTCGTGATGGACGAAGAGCTCTACGACAACCTCCAGGAGATGACGCGCGACCTCAAGCACAATCCCTGGAAGTTTTTCTGGAAGAACTGACGCCTGTCGAGGCGGGGCGAGCTACTCGGTCGCGCCGTCGTCGGTCGTGCCGGTGTCTTGCGTCGAGCTGTCGTCGGGCGGCGGCGCCGTGTCTTGGACGAAGTTGTCCTGCGGCGCGACGACGTCCGTCGTCTGGACGGCGTCGAAACCCTCGGTCTCCGGGACGGTTGCGTCCGGGACGAACACGATACCGGTCAGGTTGTCGGTGCAGGTCCCCGTCGACGCGTCGTTCACGCGGATGCACACGAGCTGCTCCTGACAGTCAATCGACTGGGTGCACGCGCCCCCATTCGCCACGAGGCCGTTCGTCGAGCACGCTCCCAACGCGGCCAGCGGTGAGACGATCGCGAAGGCGATCACGCAAGCAAAGATTCTCCTCACACCATGAGCGTACGTGCCTCTGCCGCACGCGTCAAACCGCTTGTCCGTGTGCGCTCAACTCAGCACCACGAGAACGTCGCCCTCGTTCACGGCTTGCCCCTCGCTGCACGCGATCTTCTCGACTTTTCCCGCAGCCGGCGCTTCGACGGGCATCTCCATCTTCATCGACTCCAGGATGACGCAAGTCTGTCCTTCGAGGATGTCGTCGCCGACGTTGACTTCGATCTTCCAAACGGTGCCGGTGATGTGTGCGCAAACGTTCGTCGCCATGTCGGCGAGACCATACCCCAAGCGCCGCGCGCCGCGCAGTGTTTCAGTGATGCTCGTGATGCTCGTGTGTGCGCGCGTTCTTGCGTCGCATCGGAAAGGCCGGTAACTTTTGTGGCGGTAAAGACCATGGCAGAACAGAAAGAAAGCTCCGTCCTCTTCTCTCTGAAAGAGCTGATGAATCTGGAGGAAGACCGGATCAAGCAAGAGGAAGACCAGAAGCGCCGCGTCGAAGAAGAAGCGGCGCGTGCGCGAGCGGAAGCCGAGCGACGCGCGCGCGAAGAGGAAGAATCGCGCATGCGCGCGGCCGAAGAGAAGCGTCGCGCCGAGGAGCAGCGCGCGCGTGAGGAAGCCGCGCGACTCGAAGCGATTCGTCACGGTGAAGTCGAGAAGGCGCGACTCGAGGCGGAGAACCGCGCGCGCATGGAGCAGCTCTCGCGCCAACAAGAGCACGAGAAGGAGCTCGCGCGTCTCAACACGGACAAATCCAAAAAGCGCCTCGTCGGCATCGCGGTCGGCGTCGGTCTCCTCGCGATCGGCGGTCTCGTCGGCGTCGCCGTCATCTATTCCAAGGCGCAGCAACGCGAGCGCGATCTCCAAGCGCAGCTCTCGGACTTGACCGCGAAGCAAGAAGAGAACAACCGCAAGATGTCCGAGCTCAATAGCAAGCTCGCGACGGCGACGACGCCGGAAGAACGAGCGCAACTCGAGCAACAAATCGAGGACGCGAAGAAGAAGGCCGCGGAGCTCGCGGCTGCGCAGCAATCCGTCAAGACCGGCGGCGGCGCTCCGCGCGCCGGCGGCAACGTCGCGGCGCCACCGCCGCGCGCGCTGCCGAAGTGCAAGTGCGCCGCGGGCGACCCGCTCTGCTCGGAGATCCCCGGTCAGACCTGCTCGCCGTAGTCGATGCGCGGGTTGATCGTTGCGCTCGATGCGGCGTCGCTCGATGAAGCGCGCGCGCTCGCCGAGCGCGTCGCGCCACACGCCGCGGGGCTCAAGGTCGGGCTCGAGCTCTTCGTCGCAGCGGGACCTGCCGCGGTGACGACGATCGAGCGCGCGACGTCGCGCCCGATTTTTTTGGATCTCAAGCTGCACGACATCCCCGAGACCGTGGAGCGCGCGGTCGCGCGCGCGTGCGCGACGGGCGCGAAGCTCCTCACGGTGCACGCGAGCGGAGGACCCGCGATGCTCGAGCGCGCCGTCACGCGCGCGGCGCGCGAAGCGACGGGGCTCCGCGTGATCGCCGTGACCGTGCTCACGTCGCTCGACGATCGCGATCTCGAAGCGATCGGCGTGTCGCGCGGCGCGCAGGATCAAGTGGTGGCGCTCGCGCGGATGGCGCGCGCCGCGGGCGTCGACGCGTTCGTGTGCTCGCCGCGCGAAGTGCGCGCGCTGCGCGAAGCCTTCGGTGGTGACGTGCTCCTCGTGACGCCCGGCGTGCGCCCCGCGTCGTCGCGCGAGTCCGGCGAGTCCGATCAAAAACGCGACGCGACGCCCGAAGCCGCGATCGCAGCGGGCGCAGATGCAATCGTCGTCGGACGCCCGATTCGCGACGCGAGCGATCCGCGCGCCGCCGCCGAGCGCATCGCACGAGCGTGTCTCTCACCACGCGCATGAGCGAGCGACTCGTCTGCGGGATTCAACCGGTGCGCGAAGCGATCGCCGCGCACGGCAGTGCGCTCCGCGTGCTCGTCGAGCGCGGCGACGCTCCGCAGCTCGACGCGCTGGCGCGCTTCGCGAAGGATCGCGGGGCGCGCGTGGATCGCGTCGCGCGCGCGGAGCTCGATCGCGAGAGCCGCGGCGCGCGCCACCAAGGCGCGATCGCGTACGCGCCGCCGTTGCGTCTGCGCGCGCTCGAAGCGCTCGAGCTTCCCGATGCGTCCGCGCGCGAGCGCGCGCTCGTCGTGCTCCTCGACTCGATCGAAGACCCGCAAAACTTCGGCGCGGTGATCCGCAGCTCGGTCGCGTTCGGCGCCTCCGCGATCGTGTGGCCCGAGCACGGCGCCGCCCCGCTCACGCCCGCGACGTTCCGCGCGAGCGCGGGCGCGATCGAGCACGCGCAACTTTGCGTCGTGCGCAGCTTGCCGCACGCGATCGACGCTCTGAAATCGCGGGGCCTCCAGGTGATCGGGCTCGACGCGGCCGGTGAGCGCGCGGTCGACGCGCTCGATCTCGCGAAGGACACGGCGCTCGTCCTCGGCGCCGAAGGCGCGGGGCTCCATCGCGCGGTGAAAAAGTCATGCGACGCGATCGCGCGCCTTCCGATGCGCGGCCCGCTCGCCTCGCTCAACGTGTCCGCCGCCGCGGCCGTCGCGCTCTACGAAGCGCGACGACAGCGCGGTTAGCCCTTCACGAGCAGCGTGCGCACTTGCGCCTTCACGGCTTCGCGGCGCGCAGCGACGAACTCGTCGCTCCACGGCGCGTGACCCGTGAAGCGTTCCATCACGCCGCAGAGCGCGAAGGGCAAAATGTGAAGCCCCATGAGCGACGCGATGAGCTGCCGCGGATCGCCTTGCACGCAGTGCCCCGCTTGTTGCGCGCTCTGGAGAAATTGCTCGCCCGCACGGAGCGATTCGGAGAACGCGACGCACAGCGTGTCCTTCGACGACGCATCCCACTCCATCGCCTCGCGCACCATGAGACGCGCGGCGTACGGCTGCTCACCGAGCATGTTCACGACGTTCTCGGTGAGAACGTCGAGTTGCTTCGCGAAGGCGTCGCGATCGTTGGTGCCGACCTGCGACGCGCTCGAGAGCTTCGACGTGATTCGCTGTACGAGACGTTCGAGCACGGCGCCTCTCAGCTGCTCTTTGCTCGCGAAGTGATGAAACAGCGACGCCTTGCGCAACCCTACGCGCTCGGCCAAATCCGCCATGCTCGTCCCTTCGTAGCCACGCTCCGCGAACAAGCGCGTGGCTTCGTCCAAGATCGCGTCCTTACGACTTCTCTGCTTCGGCTCTACATCTCCCCGGGCCATGGCCCGTGTATAGCGCAAGACCGCGCGCGCGATCACGGTCTGCGCGAAAGCGGCGCGGAGTCGACCGGGCGGAGGGGTTTGATCAGCTCGGCGACCGCTTGTGTGAGGCGCGCCTCTTCGCCGCGCGGCAAGAGCGATCCGGCCTGAAACAAGGCGAAACCGATGTAATCGTGCATCAATTGGATGAGCCACGCGTCGGGGTCTTCGCCCGCGAGGGCGGCGAGATTTTTTTCGACGCGGTCTGGCCGGAACGACCCGTCAGGCAGTGGGCCGGCGCCTTGGAACAGCGGATCGTAGACGCCGCCGCCCGTCGCGAACCGCGCGAGACCATCGCGAAGCTCCGCACCTTTTCCCGCCGCGTCGCACCGCTGATGAATCTCGATCAACGCCGGGTTGAACCCTTCCATGATCGCTTGCGGACCCTGAGGGCGCGGCGCCTGCACGTTCAAGAACCCGCCCGACACGAGCTGGAACACCGCCTTCGTCACCTCGAACTCGAGCTGCCCGATGCGACGTCCGATCTGCGCGATCGATCGCTTGCCGTCGCACTCGCCATAGACCGTCGCCAGATCGTCGGGAACCTTCTTCGAGGTCTCGCGCGGCATGGGAATGAAATTCTCGTTCGGGATGCGCTCGCGGAAGAACTTCATCTCGTCCATGCGACGAGCGCCTTCCATGAGCATCATCCCCGCGTTCAGATTGTGGCGGCGGCCGAGGACCGCTTCGTCGTAGCGATCGAAGAAGTAGAACATGCCGTCGGCCACGTGCAGCGCGGCGTAGAAGACCTCTTCCACTTGGCGCGCCATCATCGGGTAGAGCTCTTCGGCGGAGACGAAATCGAGATCGATCGCGGCTTCGCCGAAGCGCTTGCCGGACGTGCTCGACGCGGCGACGGCCTTCTCGAGCTGCTCGCGCGTGACGACGCCGAATCGGAAGAGCGTCTCGCCGAGGCGCTCCTCGGGGACGTTCGTGTGCGCGCCGATCACGTTGCCGGTGTCGAAGTAGAGCGAGCGCACCTTGCGCTCCTCGATGACGACGAGCTCGCCCTTCCAATTCGACTGCGCGACGAGCGAGATGATGTCGCAGAGCGCGCCGGGCGTCTTGATCTCCCCCGCGAGTCGCAGCGACGCCGAGACGACGCCGTGCTGCTCGGGCCGCCGCATCACGACGACGCCTGGCGTGCTCGGCGCGAGCCGCCATTCGCCCGCGCGTGATCGCAGCTCCTGGCTCGCCGCACGTCCGACGGGATGCACCGTGCCGGTCACGTCGACGCGCAGCAGGTCGTCACGATCGGACATTTTGGCGTAGGATACACGTGTGACATGAATCTTCCCAGCGGAGCGCGAACGCTCGCTGCGTCGCTCGAGAAGGCCGGCTACCTCGCCGGCGACGACGCGGCGCTCGCGCTCTTTCTCGCGCTCGAGCTTTCGCGACCGCTCCTCGTCGAAGGACCCGCGGGCGTGGGAAAGACGGAGCTCGCGCGCTCCGCGTCCCTCGCGCTCGAGCGCGAGCTCGTGCGCCTCCAGTGCTACGAGGGGCTCGACGAGTCGAAGGCGATCTACGAATGGGACTACGCGAAGCAAATGCTCGCGGTGCAGCTCCTTCGCGATTCGTCGGAGCACGCCGTGAGCGATCTCTTCGGGGAAAAATATTTGATCGCGCGTCCGCTTCTTCACGCGCTCCGCAGCGACGCGCCCGTCGTGCTCCTCGTCGACGAGGTCGACCGCGCCGATCCCGAGTTCGAAGCCGTGCTGCTCGAAATCCTCGCGGAGAACCAAGTGACCATCCCCGAGATCGGCACGGTGCGCGCGAAGCACGCTCCGCTCGTCGTGCTCACGACGAACGCGACGCGCGAGATGACCGACGCGCTGCGCCGCCGCTGCCTCCACCTGTTCCTCGATTATCCGCCTGCGTCGCGCGAGGTCGCGATCCTCGAGACGCGCGTGCCCGGCATCGCGAAAGATCTCGCGGCGCAGATCGTCGCCTTTGCGGACAAAGCGCGTGCGCTGGATCTTCGCAAGCCGCCGAGCATCGCGGAGTCCATCGACTGGGCACGCGCGCTCGTCACGCTCGGCGCGCGCGCCATCGTTTCCGCGGCCGACAAAGACCTAGCACGCGCGACGCTCGGCGCGTTCTTGAAGCACGAAGAGGATCGCGAGCGCGCCGCCGCAGCGCTCTAACGGTTAGTCGCTTTCCACGTACGAGAGCTCGTCGAACGGATCGTCGGCGTCGAGAAGCGCACCCTCGATGAGATCGAGATCCGCTTGGTAAAGCAGCGGCATGCGCGCGCCGAAAGCATCCGCCAGCTCGTCGATGTGATGCCACAACAAGCAGCGCTCCCAGTAGCTGTCGCGCTCGGCGTCGCGCCGCGTCAGCGCGGCATCGATGACGAGCGGCACGAAGCCATTGTGCATCGTCGCGTCCGCGGCGCGCCGAAACATTGCCGCACCCTTCGCGGTGAGCGCGACGAGCCACGTGCGCCGATCGCGAGCGCGCTCGCGCACGACGAGCTCGAGGCGCTCGAGCACGGTGAGCATTTCGCAAATCGTGGCGCGTGCGACACCCAGCATGCGGCGCAGCTCGACTTGCGTGACCTCGAACGCACCGTCGAGCGCAAACAGAACATCGAATCGCGCCGGCGTGAGTCCCGAGTCTGCAAGAACACGTCGCCCCCACTTCGTCGACTCAATGTGCGCGCGCTTCAACTGAAACAACACCTGATCCATCGTCATCCGCGTACTAGCAGCGACCGTGCCGCGCGGAGCTACTGCGAATGGCGGCTCGTTTCGCGTCGATCGTTCGGATCCGAACGATCGACCCTGTGGCCCGCGCCACGGCGGGGCCGGCGGGGCCTGGCAGGGCCTCTTGGGCCACACGGCCGGCGCGGTCACCCCTTGCGACGGATCAGCCAATGCGTCACGAGCTCACCGCGCCCTTTGACTTTGATGGTACCGCGCTCTTCGATCTCGAACTTGTCGCGTAGCGCGTCCGCGGCGGCGTCACTCAGCTGAATGCGATCGCGCTCGCCGTGCGATTCCATACGGCTCGCGACGTTCACCGTGTCACCCCACAAGTCGTAGCTGAACTTCTTTGTACCGATGACGCCCGCGACGACTGGCCCCGTGTGCACACCGATTCGGATTGCGAGACCCGGTTTCGCCTTTTGCAGCTCGCGCATCACGCCCTGCATCGCGAGCGCCATGTCGGCGACGGCTTCCGCGTGATCGGTGCGGTGAACCGGGAGGCCCCCGACGACCATGTACGCGTCGCCGATCGTCTTGATCTTCTCGAGCCCGTATTTCTCCGCGAGCGCGTCGAACGCGGAGAAGATCTCGTTGAGCAACCGCACGACCTCGATCGGCGAGCTCCGCGCGCTCATCTCGGTGAAGCCCACGATGTCCGCGAACGCGACGGTGACCGCGTCGAAACCCTCTGCGATCGTCTGCGGCTCGTTCTTGAGTCGCTGCGCGATTTCCTCCGGCAGCACGTTGCGCAGGAGCTTCTCGGATTTTTCCTGTTCGACCGCGAGCTGCGCGGTGCGCTGCGCGACGCGCTCCTCGAGCACTTCGTTCGCTTGCGCGAGCTCGTGGAACGCGCGCGCGAGGCGCTGCGACATCTCGTTGAACGCGCGTGCGAGCGCGCCGAGCTCGTCGGTGCGCTTGTCGAGAGGAATGGGGGTCGGATCGCGCTCGCCGAAATCGCTTCCGCCGAGCTTCTCCGTCGCGCGCGTGAGCTCGCGCACGGGACGCGTGAAGAATCCCGCCGCGAACCAGACGAGCACGAGCATCACGACGTACGTCGCGACGAGCACGCGGACGACGCTCCTCCGCGCGTGCGCCTTCACGCGCTCGACGTAGTCCGCTTGAAAATCGCACCCCATGAGCGCCACGACCTTGCCAGCGTGATCCTTGAGGGGCGCGTACGACGTCATCCACGCTCCGAATTTGTCGGTGTAGAGATCGGGGCGATCGACGAGCTCGCCACGATCGAACGCTTCGTCCGCTTCTTTCGTCTGCGTGTCGGCCTCGAGGAAGCCTGCGTGCTTGGTTCCTTCGACGTCGACGTCGACGACGTAGATGTACTCCGGCGCGGCCGCGGCGGGCCCGACGCGTCGCGTGTTCGGCGCGCCGCCGCGCACCATCGTGTACGGAAGCGCGCGCGGCTCGAGCGAGTGGACTTGCTTCAAGTAGTCCATCTGCTTCTGGTAGCGCGGGTCGTCCGAGAACCCGTCGTCACGCGGGACGCCATCGCGATAGAGCGCGACGACGTCTTCGCCGCTCTGCCCCTGCACGGCGCCGCGCAGCGTGTCGTCGAGATCTTGGCGAAGTCGCTCGGTCGTGCGCGCCTCGACGAACGAGTAGACCCAGAAGAACACCGCCGCGAACACGATCGTGAACGCGATCGTGAAGAGCGCGACGAGCTGCGTGCGCATCCCGAACTTGATCTTCATCGCAGCTCGGCCACCTGCGTGCCGAAGATGCGCTCGAGCCCCGAGAGCAGCGCGTCGCCGATTTCGACGCGGTGATTCGGACCGAGCGCGAGCGTCGCTTGCGCGCCGGTCTCGAGCGTGAGCTGCATCGTCACCGGGCAGCTCCCCGGCGACTCGCGGATCACCGCGCCGATTTTCTCGAGCGTGCCTTCGCGGAATTGATCGGCGTGAAGACGGATGTGGAGCTGCTTCGCGCCCGCGGAGACCACGTCGGACAAAAGCACCGCGTCGTTGAGCAGGATGGTCGCCTCGCGCGCGACCTCGACGTCCTCTTCGACGTCGTCGTCGCGCCGCGGAAAGCTCACCTTCCCCGTGATCAACACCGGCTCGCCCGCGGTGAGCACGTGCGCGTACGAATCGATTTGGTTCCCGCGCACCTTCACGTTCACGCGTCCGCTGAGATCTTCGAGCTCGAAGAACGCGATCTTTCCGGACGAGCTCTTTCCTGGCTGCGCGTCGCGGAAAATCTTCTCGCGATAACCCTCGACCATCCCCGCGAGCTTCACGACGCTCCAATCGTCTTGCTCGTTGCACGAGCTCGCGGGGAGCGCTTCGAGGCGCGCGAGCGCTCGCTCGCCGCGGAGATAACGCTCGAGCGGATGTCCGGAGACGTAAAACCCGAGGGACTGTCGCTCGCGCGCGAGCATCTCCTTGCGATCCCACGGCGCGGCGTCGACATAATCACCTGCGGCCGGCGCGTTCCACGCCGCGGTGGTTTTCTGCGCGGGACCCGCGGCGTCGAAGAGCCCGAACAAATTCGTTTGTCCGCGCTCGCGATCGCGGCTCGCCGCGCGCGAACGCTCGAGCGCGACGTCGATCGACGCGAACGCACGCGCGCGCGAGATGTCGAGCGCGGCGAGCGCCTTGTCGAACGCGCCGCACTGAACGAGCGCCTGCAGCACCGCCTTGTTCAACTTCGACGCGTCAACGCGCGACGCGAAATCGAACAAATCGATGAACGGTCCGCTCGCGCGCGCCGCGAAGACCGCCTCGAGCGCCGCGCCGCCCACGCCGCGCACCGCGCCGAGCCCGAATCGAATCTTCTTCCCGTCGACTTTGAAATCGGTGTCGGACTCGTTGATGTCCGGCGGGAGCACCGTGATCTTCATCGCGCGCGCGTCGGCGATCGTGCGCACGACCTTCTCGATGCGATCTTTGTCGCTCGTCAAGATCGCGCAGAGCAGCTCCGCGGGATAGTGCGCCTTGAGGTACGCCGTCTGGTACGTGATGAGCGCGTACGCGGCCGAGTGCGATTTGTTGAAGCCGTAGCCCGCGAAGAACTCGAGCAACCCGAAGATGCGATCGGCGTCCGCCTCGGCCACGCCTTTCTTCACCGCGCCCTCGACGAACACGCTCTTCTGCTTCGCCATCTCCTCGGGCTTCTTCTTGCCCATCGCGCGACGAAGGAGATCCGCGCCGCCGAGCGTGTAGCCCGCGAGGTGCTGCGCGATCTGCATGACCTGCTCTTGGTAGACGATGACGCCGTACGTCGGCACCAAGATGGAATCCACCATCGGGTGAAGGCTCTCGACCTTCGCGCGACCGTGCTTGCGATCGACGAAGTCCTTCACCATCCCGCTTCCGAGCGGACCGGGCCGATACAGCGCGACCGCCGCGACGATGTCCTCGAAGTTGTCGGCGCGCAGATCCTTGAAGAGCTGTTGCATGCCGCTCGACTCGAGCTGGAACACGCCCTTCGTCTCGCCGGACGCGAGCAGCGCGTACGTCGCCTTGTCGTCGAGCGGAATCTTCGCGAGGTCGAACGCGTCGCCGCCCTTGCCGTCTTTGCGCGCGCGAATGAGCTGCGTCGCGATGTCGAGCACCGTGAGCGTCTTCAGCCCGAGAAAATCGAACTTCACGAGCCCCGCGGCTTCGACGTCGTCCTTGTAATACTGCGTGACGTAGGCGCCGCTCGTCGGATCCTTGAAGACCGGGACGTGCTCCCACAGCGCGCCTTCGCTGATCACGACGCCCGCCGCGTGCTTTCCGACTTGGCGCGTGAGCCCCTCGAGCTTGCTCGCTTGCGTCAGACACTCGCGCACCTGCGGCTCGCTCTCGAAGCGCGCCTTGAGCTTCGGCTCGATCTGGAGGCTCTCTTGGATCGTGTACGTCTCCGCGGGCGATTTGCGCGGGATCAAATTCGCGATCGCCTGAGCCTCCACGGGCAAAATCCCGATCGTGCGCGCCACGTCCTTCACGACGCTCTTCGCCTTGAGCTCGGCGAACGTCGCGATCTGCCCGACGCTCTCGATTCCGTATTTCTGCTGCACGTAGCTGATCACGCGATCGCGTTTGTCCATGCAGAAATCGACGTCGAAGTCCGGCATCGACACGCGCTCCGGATTCAAGAAACGCTCGAAGAGGAGATCGAGCGGGATCGGATCGAGGTCCGTGATGCGCATCGCGTACGCGACGAGCGAGCCCGCGCCCGATCCACGACCCGGCCCCACCGGCACGCCGTTCTCTTTCGCGTAACGAATGAAATCCCAGACGATGAGGAAGTAGCCCGGGAACTTCATCTTCGCGATGACGTCGAGCTCCATCTCGAGGCGCGCGCGATACGCGTCGCGATTCACGTCTCCGATCTCCTCGAAGCGCCGCGCGAGCCCCTCGCGCGCGACGTGACGAAAGTAGCCTTCGGTGTCGTAACCCTCCGGCACGGTGAAGCTCGGGAGCATCGGCTCGCCGAGCTTCAATTTCATGTGCGAGCAGCGCTCGGCGATCTCGAGCGTCGCGCGGAGCGCGTCGGGGTGGCTCGAGAAGAGCTCGGCCATCTCGATCGGCGACTTCAAATACATCTCGCCCGATCCGTGGTGGCGCTCGAGCGCCTCGTCGTACGTGCGGTTCGTCTTGATGCACGAGAGGTACAAGTGCGCTTGCGCGTCCTCGCGCTCGGGGAAGTGCACGTCGTTCGTCGCGACGAGCGGCAGCCCCCAATCGCGCGCGCTCTGCACGAGCATGTCGTTCACGACGGGCTGCTCGGGAAGACCGTGATCCTGGAGCTCGACGTAGAGCGATCCGGGCTCGAAGATTTCCTTCATGCGCGCGAGCGCGCGTTTGCCGGCGTCCTCACCCTCCTCGAGGATCGCCTGCGGGACGACGCCGCCCAAGCAACCCGTCATGGCGATCAAACCCTTGGCGTGCGCCGCGACCGAATCGAGCGACACGGTCGGAGCGCCCATCGGACCGTCCGCCTCGGGGCGCACGTGACCGAGCGAGACGAGCTTGACGAGGTTCTTGTAGCCCTCCGCGCTTGCGGCGAGCAGCGGCAAATGCCGCGCGCGCCCGCGGTCCGCGATCTCCACCTCGCACCCGAGAATTGCTTGAATCCCCGCGTCCTTGGCGGCTTTGTAAAACGAGATCGCCCCGAACATGTTGCCGTGATCGGTCACCGCGACGGCCTTCATCCCCTCCTTCGCGACGCGCTTGGCGAGATCCTTCACCTTCACCGCGCCGTCGAGCATCGAGTACTGCGAGTGCACGTGAAGGTGAACGAACTCCGGACCCGCCATTTTCGATTCGCATACCACGTGTGTTTGCGCGTTGGATATCGACCTCGTACTTTACGTAGGCCTCGGTTTCGCGTATTGGTCCTCGGGCTCACCGTAAGGGCCGTGCGCGTCGCGTGGCGCTTACTTCAGGAGGCAAGGAATGAAGCTTTTGAAAGTCAGTGCAGTATTGGGTTTGGCCACGACCGCGATCGTCGGTGGGGTGATCGGCGGGTCCGCCGGTTGTAGCAACAACAACAACGGCGCGGACTCCGGCATCGTCGGACAACCGCTTCCGCCTCCGTCGAATCCCACTCCGGCGTCGACCAAGGTGGAGACCTTCGCGGTGAAGACCCTCCTCCTCGGTGAGGCGCCCCGCTCGGGTGGCGCGCCCAGCAACACGGCGTGGAAAGACTACGGCTACAACCTCGACGGCCTCGTGACGGGCAAAGACGACACGAACGTCTGCACGCTCGCGGCCGGCGCGCCGAAGACGAACCAAGTCGACGGCACGAACGGCATCGACAACGCGTTCGGCTCGGTCATCCTCCCGATCATCCAGAGCGCGGCGAGCTTGCCGACGCCGTCGACGACCATCTCGACCGCGATCGACAACGGCGACTTCACGATCCTCATCCAGGTCACCGGCCTCGACGACACCGCGACGCAGAACTCGACGAGCCTCACCGGCCAGCTCTTCGCGGCGGGTGCGTACACGAGCGCCGGCGCGACCGGCACGCCGACGTTCGACAGCACGACCGACTGGCCCGTGCTCCCCGAGCTTCTCACGAGCACTTCGCAGCCGTTCCAGTCGCAGGTTCAGTTCAACCAGGCGTACATCGCGGACGGCACGTTCGTCAGCGGCAACCTGGCGACCGGCGGCGTGACCGTCTCGATCAGCCTCGTGTTCCAGGGCGTGCCGCTCACGCTCTCGGTCAATCACGCGGTCATCACGTTCAATCACTCGTCGCCCACCGCGGCGGCGGGCGGCATCATCGCGGGTGTCATCGACACGACCGACCTCATCAACGGCCTCAAGTCGGTCGCCGGTCGCATCTCGACGTCGCTCTGCGGCAGCGCCTTCGACGGCATCGCGCAGCAAATCCAGCAAGCGTCGGACATCATCCACGACGGATCGAACAAGGCCGGCGTTCCTTGCGACGGCATCTCGATCGGCCTCGGCTTCGAGGGTGTGCTCGTCGCGAACCCGGACAAGCTCGACGAGAACGACAGCGGCGTCTCGCCTGATCCGTGCGCCACGGACGGCGGAACGACGACGGACAGCAGCACGACGGACTCGAGCTCGACCGACGCAACCGGTCAATGAGCTAGTCGCATGTCGGCGGTTCGCCGTCGACGGTGCGCCGCTTCACGGCGCTCGAAGGGGACCCGAACGGGTCCCCTTCTTCATTTTGTGACCTCGATCGCGGCGCGCGCGACGCGCATCGCGAACGTGTAGATGCTGATTTGCGGCGGTCCGCCGAGGCTCGTCGGAAAGAGCGAGCCGTCCGCGACGAAGAGCCCTTTGACGAAGTGGTGCTCGCCGCGCGAATCGACGACCGCGACTTTCGGATCCTCGCCCATGCGCATCGTGCCCATCGGGTGGACCGCGGTGACGGGCACGCCGTGCGGGCGCACGAACTCGGGCCCGACGCGCGACGCGAGCGCGTCGAGCTCGCTCGCGCTCTTCAAACGGACGGGCGGGATCGCGGGGATCACGACCTCGCTCGCGCCGCCCGCGAAGAGCAAACGCGCGCACGCGATCAAACCCTTCGCGAGCTGCGCGCGATCGCTCGCGTTCATCGCGTAATCGATTTGCGGGCGCTCGTTGCCGTCGACGGTGACGCGGCCGGCGGTTTCGTCGTGGACCATCGCGGTGAGCACCGCGAGATTTCCGTACGCGCGCATCGCGCGCATGTGCTCCTTGCCGAACCCGGGGAGCATCGCGGCGGTTCCGATCGGGTGCGCGAACGCGGGCACGATCCACACGCGCGAATCGCTCCCCTCCTCGAACGAAAGATGCTCGGTGCACTCGTACGATTGCGGGATGCCGTACTGCGAGTTCATCACGCGATCGAATTTTCCCGCGACGACCGCGCCGGGATGAAGGCGGAGGCCGCGGCCGATTTGGCTGAACGGATCGGGCAGATCGCTCTTGATCGCGAGCGCGGCGGAGCCGACGGCGCTCGCCGCGAGGATCACGACGCGCGCGGTCACGCGAATCCACGCGCGCGGGCCGCCGAACCCGTCGTGCGCGACCGCGAGCACACCCTTCGCACGCCCCTTCTCGTGCACGATGCGCAACACTTCGACGTCCGAGTACACCGTCGCGCCCGCCGCCTCCGCTTGCGGCACGAGCACCTTGGCGACGTTCTGCTTCGCGTCGTACGCGCATCCGAGCTCGCAAAATCCGGAGAGCTGACATCCGACGCGGTTGTGCTTGAGCGGGCCCGCGCGCCAACCGAGCTCGCGCGCGCCGACGAAGAGCGCTTCGTTGTTCGGGTTGCGGAGCGCGGCGGGAATTTCCGTGACCGAGAGATCGCGCTCGACGCGATCGAAGTCGGCGGCCATTTCGGCGGGACCTGCAGCGACGACGTCGTAGCGATCGCGCCAGAGATCGAGCACGTCGTCGGGCGTGCGCTTGCAGAGGTTCGTGTTGTGGATCGTGCTGCCGCCGACGCCGCGCCCCTGGAGAACGCGGATCGCGAGATCGCGCGTGGTGCGCGCGCCGGCGTCTTGGAAGAGGAGCGGGATCATCTCGTCTTCGCGCTGCGTGAAATCGCGCGGCGTGTGGTGCCCGCCTTCTTCGAGCGCGATCACCTTGAGCCCTGCGCGCGCGAGCTCGCGGAGCGCCATGCCGCCGCCCGCGCCGGTCCCGATGACGACCGCGTCCACCTCGAGCTCGAGATCGTGATCGAGATCGCGGCCGTGGACGATCACTTCGCGCCTCCCACGAAAGGTCCCGCGTACGAGAGAATCTTCCACGTGCGCGGATCGCGGTAGTAGCCCATGAAGACGCACGACTTGAGACCGTCGAACCCGCCGCGCAAGAGCCCCGAGTCGTTCGACTCGAGCCACGCGAGCACGCGATCTTGATCTGCTGGGGAGAGGCGCGTGAAGCGCGTCGCGTGTTTGCTCGCGGCGAGATTCGAGAACAAGGGCGCGACGTGCTCGACGAACGCGACGAGGCGCAAGAAATCTCGCCGCAGCGGCTCGGGGAGCTTCGCGAGGTACGCGTCGATGAATCCGACGCAGTCGACGTCGTCGATCGTCGGGACGCTCCCGTCGTCGACGTCCGGCGCCGCGATGCGACGCGCGATCGCGGAGAGCACGACGAACTGCCACGGCGCAAGAACGCGCAAGCGCGCGGCGCGCTCTGCGGGCACCGCGTAACCGCGCGTGCGCACGATCGCGACCGTCGTCGCGCCCGCGAGGAGCGCCGCGCCGAACGCCGCGAGCGCTCTTCGGCGCGTGATGACGAACTTCGAGCTCACCGTGCCGCAACTTATCGGGTATTTTCGCGCGGCGTGCACGTGTTCGGACTCACCGGCGGGATCGCATCGGGAAAGAGCGCGGTCGCCGCGCGTTTTCGCGAGCGGGGCCTGCCCGTGATCGACGCGGACGCTCTCTCGCGCGAAGTGGCGACGCCGGGGAGCGAAGCGGTGCGGCTCGTCGCGGAGACGTTCGGCGCGGAGTTCGTCGCGCAAGACGGAGCGCTCGAACGCAAGAAGCTCTCCGCTTCCGTGTTCGGCGACGACGCGAAGGTGCGCAAGCTCAACGCGATCATGCTCCCGCGCATCGCGGCGCTCACCGCGCAGCGCACGCAGGAGATCGCCGCGCGAGGCGAGCCGCTCGCGTGTTACGAAGCGGCGCTCATCGTCGAGAACAAAGTCGCGGACGCGTTCAGGCCGCTCGTCGTCGTCAGTGCGCCGCTCGAGGTGCAAGTCGCGCGCACGAAGTCGCGCGATGCGCTCGACGAACGCGACGTACGCAATCGCATCGCCGCCCAGCTCCCGCTCGAAGAGAAAATCAAAGTCGCCGACATCGTGATCCACAACGACGGAACGCTCGAGGCGCTCCGCGCGCGCGCGGACGACGCGCTCGACGAGGTGTGCCGCGTCGTCGGAGTCGATCCGATGCGTTACCCGCGTTAGGATCGATTCGTGACCCGCTTCCGCACCGGCGTGTCGTCGACGTACGAAGGCGAAGCGCCGAAATCCGAGCTCACCGCCGAAGAGGAGTCGCGCGCAGGGCTCGTGCTGCTCTACGCGCCGCACTTCGACGAGCTCGAGCCCGCGTACCCGTTCTTCACGAGCGAGGTCATCGTGGGGCGCGACGCGGGCTGCTCGATTTGCATTCCTGATCAAGCGGTGAGCCGAAACCACGTGCGCATCGCGGCGACGAGCGACTCGCGGTGGCTGCTCCACGATCTCTCGAGCCGCAACGGCACCATCGTCAATGGCCGTTACGTGAGCGAGCACTTGCTCGAGGCACTCGACGAAGTGCGCGTCGGCGACGCGATCTTCAAGTTCGTCGACGAAGGCGCGAGCGCGTTCGTCCCGTTTCGCATCGACGGATCGCGCGGAAAAACCGCGCCGCCCGCGCTCCCCGATCTCGTCGGCGGTTGCCAAATGGACGCTATCGCGCGCGACATCGCCGCGATCGCGAAGACCGAGCTCACGTGCATGATCCTCGGCGAGACGGGCACCGGAAAAGAAGTCGTCGCGCGCGCGCTCCACCGACTCTCCGAGCGCAAGGGATCGCTCCAAGCGATCAACTGCGCCGCCATTCCGCAAAATCTGTTGGAGAGCGAGCTCTTCGGATATCGCCGCGGCGCGTTCTCCGGCGCGGACCGCGACAAGCCCGGTTTGATCAAGCTCGCCGACGACGGAACTTTGTTCCTCGACGAAATCGGCGACATGCCGCTCGACGCGCAAGCGAAGCTCCTCCGCGTGCTGCAATCGAAGGAAGTCTTTCCGCTCGGCGCGACCACCGCGGAGCGCGTCGACGTGCGCGTCGCGTGCGCCACGCACCAAAATCTTCGCGAGCGCGTACGCGACGGACGCTTCCGCGGCGATCTCTTCGCGCGCCTCAACGAGCACGCCGTCTCGCTCCCGCCGCTCCGCAATCGCAAGGAGGACATTTATCTCCTCGCGAAGACGTTCGCCGCGCGCTACGGGCGACCCGACGTCGGGCTCACGTTCTCGTTCATGCTCGCGCTCGTTCACTACGACTGGCCGTACAACGTTCGCGAGCTCGAGAGCTGCATCAAGCGCGGCCTCGCGCTGACGAGCGGCGGACCGCTCGACGCGAAGCAGCTCCCCGAGGACGTCGCCGCGCACATGAAGGAGTACGGCGACAAACGCAGACCGACGGATCGAAAATCGGTGGAGATCCCCGCGCCCGCGCCGCTGGCGAAGCGCGGCGCGCCCACGGAAGCGGAGCTCCGCGCGCTGCTCGAGCGTCATGAAGGCAACGTCGCCGCCGTCGGACGCGAGCTCGGCAAGGAGCGCATGCAGGTGCACCGCTGGCTGAAGAAATACGGAATCTCGCTCGACGCATACCGCACCGAAGAGTGAGAGCCTTCACGACCAATTGGACTACGGCGTGTCCGCTTCGCCCACCGCCGCGAATCGCAGCTTGTGATCCGCGCTGCGCCGCACCATCACGATCAGCGTCGCGCGAAAGAGCGGATCGCCGGCGGTCGAGAGCACCGCGTCGACGGGAACGCGCACGTAGACGTCGCCGGGTCGCATTTCGTTCGGTCGAGGCGGATCGCTGCGCGCGCTGAGATCTTCGTAGCCCCACCGCTGGAGCCGCTCGGTGTGCGAGAGATCGCCGTGTTGTTGGTACTCGATTCGGTGCTGACGATTTCGTTGATCGAACATCTGCGTGATGTTGATGCGCGGCGCGGTGCGGTTGTTGTCGCCGATGAGCACCGCGTCGCGCTCGAGCAAATCTTCGATCGCAGCGTGCCCGCTCGCGTAGTCGTCGCCGTGCGCGCGAATGAAACGATGCACGAGATCCGCGATCTGTTCGTTCGTGATCGGTTGGCGCAACGCGAGCACGCCGTCGGTCGCCTTGCCGTGCTCTTCGGCGGCGGGCAGCGCGGGCGGAGGCTCGACGAGCACGCCGTCGGGCCTGCGCGGCTCGTCCTTCACCGCGAGCGACGTCTCGAGCACCGAAGGTCCGCACGCGACGCAAAACAGAGCGCCGCCCGAAACGAACGACGCGAACGCGATGTCAGAAGTCTTCGATCTTCGGCGGAGCGGCACGAGTCAGCGACACCATCGCACGATCCTTCACCGCGTTCCAGCGCGGAGGGATCGTGTTGCCGTCGAAGTCGCTCGCGACGAGCGCGAAGTGAACTTGGCCGAGCTCCGGCGTGCGGCGGCGAAGCTGCGCGTCGTCGCCGATGATCGCCTCGGCGTCGTCGCGCCCCGAGAGCGAACGCACCGCCATCTTGCGATCGTCGGAGCGATGCGCGGCGACGACGAGATCGCCGTTCGACACGATCACGTTCACGTTCGCCGGACCTCCGCCGACCTCCGCCGACACGGAGTCGACGAGGTGCAGGCACCCGCGGAGCGCCTCGCGCACGATCGCGCCGTCGACGATCAGATCGTCGAGCTTGCCGGCGTCGTGCAAAAACGAGAGGAACACTTGGAACACGATCTCCGCGTCACTGTCGCCGCGAATGCCCGCGCGCAAGAACTCCGGCACGCTCTGCAGCAGGCGATCGCGCACTTGGTCGAACGCCGACACCGTGCCCGTCTGCGCGTAGAGCCACTGGCGATAGCGGAACGGGTGCGTGTTCTCGGTGCGCAGCGTTCCCACCGTCGCTTGACGCACGTGACCGACGACGACGTCCGCGCGCACGTCAGCGCCGATTTGCGCGACGTCGATCTCGGCGCGCTCGTCGATCGGCCGCCGCCGAATCAGCACCTCACCACCCTGATAAAATCCGAGCCCCCAACCCACCGAGCCGTTCTCGTTCTTGCGGAGGGTTTCTGTGCGTACGCGCAGAGCGTCGCGCTCGAACGCGAGAACGCGTCCGGTGAGGTCCGAACGATTGCCGAGCAGGCCGAAGAGTCTCGCCATGGGAGCTACTGCTACAACATACGCACCAACTCGCGCGTCGCACCACTTTGACGATCCAAAAGGTGCGAGCGTGTGAGTTAGGAACGCGCCGCGTCAGTCGCGCTCGCGCGCGATTGCGGTCGCGGTGCGCTTGCGCGCGTGCGCGTCGAATGCGTTCGCGACGATGCGCGCGAAAAAAGGAGCGACCAGCGCGAGCGCGAGCCCGATCATCCACAGCTGCATCTAATTAATGGCTCGGCGGTACGACGAACGGAACGACGTGCTCTTTGGCTTCGAAGCTCGAGCGATACGACGACGCCGCCGCTTGCGTCGGGAACGGTCCCACGCGCACGCGATACCACGTCCCGCGGCTCGGCACCTTCGCTTCGATGACGTACGCTTTGTGCCCGCGCACGCGGAGCTGCTGCGCGAACGCGTCGGCTTCGTCGCGCGTCTTGAACGAGCTCACCTGAAGCTGATACGCGCCGTCGTGACCTGCGGGCGCCGCGCTCTGTCCGTTCTCGGCGCTCGCTTGCGCGTCGTTGGCGGCTCTCGTGAGGCCATCGCGCGGGCGCGTGACGACCGGCGACGCTTCGAGGACGTTCTGCGCGGGCAGCGGCACGACCGGAATCACGTCCGTCGGCGGAGGCGGAAGTGACGGCGTCGCCGACGGTTCACTCCGCGTGCCGACCGCGGCGAGCGCGGTCGTCGGCTTCGCGTCGTCGCTGAGGATCGACGGGAACGTCACGTCTTGCGCGACGAGATCGGGCTTCATGCTCGCGCTCGACGCGGGTTTGCCTTTTTGCGCGACGAGATCGCCGAGGGGATCGACCTTCGCCGCCGCGTCACCCGATTTTTTTCCGCCGAGCGCCATCGCGGAGAGCACGACGCACGCGCCGCCGAGCACGAGCAGCGCGATCGACACCGCGCGCGGCATCCGCGTTTGTTCGTCCGACTCTTGAATACGCTCGAGGTTTCGGACCGAAGGATCCATCAACTCCCTTCTGCCTCACCTTCGCCTTCACCGCCAACTTCTGGGCGTTTCATTCGCTCCGGCGCCGCGATGCCGAGGAGCTCGAGCGCGGACGCGTAGACCGTGCGAAGCGCGGAAACCCACGCGAGCCTCGCGCGCGTCTCGTCCATGTCCCACGATTTTTCCCAGCCGGGCACCTCGCGGACCGATTTCGGCGGGAGGATCGTGTCGTTCTTGTGCTGCGTGTAATAGCTCTGGAAGTCGCGCGCGAGCTCCTCGACGAAGAAGAGAACGCGGTGCGGCTCGCGGGACTCGGCGGCCTGCGCGACGACTTGTGTGTATTCTGCAACCTTCCGCACGAGCGCGAGCTCGTCGTGCTCGAGGCGCGACCAATCGGGCGCGCGCGGGATCGAAAACCCGATCTCGCCCGCGAGCCGGAGGATCGACGAGAGCCGCGCGTGACCGTACTGGACGTAGAACACGGGGTTGTCGAGCGAGCTCTTCTTCGCGACCTCGACGTCGAACTCCACGTTCGTGTTCGCGCTGCGCGAGAGGTAGAAGAATCGCAGCGCGTCCGCGCCCGCGCCTTTGCGCCCGGCGGCCGCGTCGATCTCTTCGATCAGCTCGTCGATCGTCACGATGTTGCCCGCGCGCTTGCTCGACTTCACGAGCTCGCCGTTTCGATAAATGAACACGAGCTGAAAGAGGAGCGCTTCGAAGCGCGACGACGGGAGCCCGAGCGCTTCGAGCGAGTTCTTGATGCGCGCGACGTAGCCGTGGTGATCGGCGCCGAGAACGTTGATCAGTCGGTCGTAGCCGCGCGCGATTTTGTCCGCGTGGTACGCGATGTCGCTCGCGAAGTACGTGTAGAATCCATCTGATTTTTTGACGACGCGATCTTTGTCTTCTTGATCGCCTTTTCCGACGAAGAAGAGCGCGCCGTCTTTTTCGGCGAGAAACCCGCCGGCCCGCAGCTCGTCGAGCGCGACGGCGACCGCGCCCCACTCGTGCAGCGACGACTCGCTGAACCACACGTCGAACGCGACGCCGAGGTCCGCGAGCGTCTTCTTGTTCGCGCGCATCATGAGCATCACGCACGTGCGCGCGAGCGCGTCGTCGGTCATGTCGAGCGCGCCCCCGCCGAGCTTGCGCGCTTCGTCCGCGACGTCTTTCACGTAGTCGCCTTGGTAGCCGCCCTCGGGTACCGGCTCGTTCTTCGACACGGCGCGCACGCTCGCCGCGAAGAGGCGCACCTGATTTCCGAAATCGTTGACGTAGTACTCGCGCGTGACGCGGTTGCCCGTCGCTTCGAGCAGCCGCGCCACCGCGTCGCCGTAGACCGCGCCGCGGCCGTGCGAGACGAGCAGCGGGCCGGTCGGGTTCGCGCTCACGAACTCGATGTCGATGCGCTCGCCGGTCGCGGCGGGCGCGCGACCGTAACCGCGGCCGACGCGGAGCACTTCGTCGAGCTCCGCGTGGAGCACCGCGGGCTTCACGCGCAGGTTCACGAAGCCGGGCCCCGCGACTTCGGCGGACGCGAACACGTCGCTCGATTGGACCGCCTTCACGAGCGCGTCCGCGATCGCGCGCGGCGGGACCTTCGCGAGCTTCGTGAGCACCATCGCCGCGTTCGTCGCGTAGTCGCCGTGCTCGGCGCGCTTCGGGCGCTCGACGGTGAACGGCGCGGACGACGCCGCGTCCTCCGTGAGCGAGCCCAGCGTGCCCGCACGCGCGAGCGCGGCGAGCTCCAGCGCGAGCGCGCTGCGCAACCTATCCGTGATGCTCATCCGATCCTCCGAGCTGAAGCGCCTTCCAATTCGTCTCTTCGACCTCGCGCCGCGGATCGCTCCCCGCGACGATGCCCCCGCCGGTGAAATACTCGAGCACGCGGTCGTGGCGCGAGCAGATCGACGTTCGGATCGCCATCGACAAAACCAAATCTCCGGATCGCGAAACGTACCCGATCGCCCCCGTGTAGAGGCCGCGGCGATGCGCTTCGAGCTCCGCAATGATTTCCATGGCTCGCACCTTCGGAGCTCCCGTGACGCTTCCACACGGCAAGACCGCCGAGGCGATGGTCGAGAGGTCGATCGCATCGTTGCAGAATGCAACGACTTCGCGCGCGCGGCTGAAGACGGTGCGCGAGCGCAGCGTGCGCGGCGCGCCGAGGACGCGCACCGACCCGAAGCGCGCGACGCGTCCGAGATCGTTTCGGTGGAGATCGACGGCCATGACGAGCTCGGCGCGCTCCTTGTCGCTCGACTCGAGCTCGGCGCGGAGTGCTTCGTCTTCTTCGAAGTGCGCGCCGCGGGGCCGCGTGCCTTTGATGGGCGCCGTGCGCGCGCGGCGCGTGGCCGCGACGACTTCGAGCGCGAGCTCGGGGCTCGTTCCCGCGATCGCGACGTCGTCGTTCATCTCCCAATAGACGGCGTACGGCGACGGACTCTTACCGAAGAGGTTCGCGAAATGATCGAGCGGCGACCCTTCGAACGCGAACGCGAGCCTCCGCGCGAGGTTCACTTGGTAGACGTCGCCGCGCGCGATGTAGTCGAGCGCGGTCGCGACGCGCGCTTCGTGATCGCGCGGCGCGTCCCCCGAGCTCGCGGCGAGCGCGCGGAGCGAGAACGCGCGCGCCGGGCGCTTCGCGTGGAGGCCGCGCGCGATGGACGCGACGAGTCGATCCGCGGCGCGCGCGTCGTCCGCTTCGATCGAGACTTCACCGGTGCGATGATCGACGCGCGCGATCGCGTCGTAACGGTGCCACCGCGGCTTCGTGATGCGCGGCTCGGCGCGCGCGTCGCTGCGCGTGTTGCGCTCGAGCGCGGCGCGCATCGACTCGTAGGGCACGACACCGATCCACCGCGGCGCGCAGGGCGCGCCGTCGTAACCCGCGGCGCGCGTCGAAGATTCCGGAACGAGGTCGTCCGTGGTTTCGATCGGATCGCACGCGACGAAGCTGAATCGCGCGTCGTGATCCGGCGCGCTCGCGAGCACGGCGAGGCCCGCGTGATCGCTCAGCGCGCGCGCGAGCGACAACGGATCGCACGGAAGCGGGACGCGCCGGATCGCACCAAGCACGCGGCGGATGTAGCACGAGCCGGCGCACGGAGGTGTGCTACAGACGGTCGCATGTCGCGTTCCGCCAAAGTCGTCGTCGTG
>Ga0335078_10001055_pt1 | contig 42036 bp, 31 predicted proteins | sample Lox_Sample_32_FD_206711 | JGI IMG/M metagenome (GOLD analysis project Ga0335078, IMG submission 206711) | Soil microbial communities from Loxahatchee National Wildlife Refuge, Florida, United States - Lox_Sample_3.2 | ecosystem: Environmental > Terrestrial > Soil > Wetlands | place: USA...
GTGGTCGTTCCAGAACGTGGTCCACACGTGGTTGTCGAATCCGATCACGAACAGGTCGAGGTTGCCGGGGGCGCGTGATACCGCGGCCAGCTGCTGGGTGGTGTGGTCGAACACCGCCGTTCCGGGCAGCGGGAACCAGTCTCCGTTCCAGCCGCTCTTGTCGTTCCAGAACGTGGTCCACACGCGGTTGTCGAATCCGATCACGAACAGGTCGAGGTTGCCGGGGGCGCGCGACACCGCCGCAATCCGCTGCATCGTGTGATCGAACACCGCCGCTCCGGGCAGCGGGAAGAACCCCGCATCCAGGTAGTTCACCGTGAGCGCGTCGGTCGCCAGCGTGACGCTCGTCAGGAACCTTCCGAACGCGGTGATGTTGGTCGTGTCACCGGTGTTGGGATCAGCGGTCACAGTAGCGTTCACGTCGGAGCCGAGGGCCGCCGAGAAGTTGACCGGGGTGAATCTCGGGAGTGACGTGCCCGGCTCGCCCGTATTCGGCGCCTCGACGATCCACTCCACGCTGTTGCCGCTAAAGGATGCGCCTGGCGGGGCGGCGAGCTGGATGCTGAAATAGCGCCCCCGGTCGACATTGCCGAACATCACGTAGCCTTGGCCATTCTGGTAGTGAACGCCCGCAAACACCTCATCACCGGGCTCGATACGTATGTTCTCGATATTGGTCTGGTAGATGTAGGCCGGTGACCCGTTGACCTTCGGCGCGAACCATTCGTACCAGGCGACGTAGGTAGTCGAGCCGTCGGCGCCGACGGATTGCTGCACGCCCGCCTGGAGGACGTCGTTGGAACCGTACGTTCCGTCGATACCCACCCACGAGGAGGAGTCCCAGCCCTTGTCGGTCCCGGCTGGAGTCGAGGGAATGCTCACCGTCGGTACCCGCCAGGTTCCCACGGCGTGTGCCCACTTCCCCTTGATGGTGCTGCCACCCCAATTATTCGACGTGAACGCGGTGTCCGCGACCCGCTCGCGCGGCGTCAGCTCATGCGTGACGCCCACCTGCGGCGCGAGACGGGGAACGATGCGCGCGTCATCTGGCCAGTCCCGGCCGAGCAGGCGCTGGCGCAGCGCAGCAACGCGCACGTCGGCGCTGTCCAGCGGCCCGAGCAATTCGCTCGCGATGGCTTCCGCGTGGCTCTGCGGCTTATCCGCAACTTGCGGAGACCACTGGATCGCCGTTACGCCCGCGAGGTTGGTGTCTGTGAGCTTGGAAAATCTGCCGGCGGAGTGAGACATGGATCCTCGGATCTGGAGCAGGGGACATTAGCGCTGCCAAGAATTATTATGCGCTCGACTACGCGAAGTCAGGATAAACAGAAAGTGTCCGCGTCTAACTATTGCAAGTCAGGGAAGTGTTAAAAGGGTGCGATCTCGCTTATTTTCTAAACTTCAAGAAATGCATGGAGATCGTGTGGAGATTGGGTGGAGATCGCGTGGAGGCTGCGCGGAAACCGAGATTCGGGGAGGATTACTGGCAAATCAATTAAATATTGTAGACAAGTAGCTAAAGTACGATATACGGATATGTAAGACGCGCTCCTATGTCTTAACCAGACTGAACTCACATTCCTGGGTTTCACCCACCAGGGAATTGTCATGGATGTGGCAATATGCACCAGTATGTGCACGTTGTCGGAGCCATCCGTTAGGGATCGCTCTACCAGCGAACGCACCGAACCCGCCACAGCAGCCAGCATGCCCAGGCCCCCGGCCTCCCCAGCGACCCCCGCCCGCGATTACCAGGTGAAGTCTTCCTCCCAGAACTCCGTAACCCCGCGCACCGGCGACGGCCGTGACGTCTCCAGACCGCGCAGTTCCACCCGGCGGATCTTGCCGGAGATCGTCTTGGGCAGATTGCCGAACTCCAGCCGCCGGATCCGCTTGTACGGCGCCACCCGCTCCCGGCAGAACGCCATGATCGACTGCGCGAGTTCCGGCGAAGCCACCTGACCCGCGGCCAGCAGCACGTAGGCCTTGGGCACGGCGAGCCGGACCGGGTCCGGTGACGGCACCACCGCCGCCTCCGCCACCGCCTCGTGCTCGATCAGCACGCTTTCCAGCTCGAACGGCGAGATCCGGTAGTCCGATGCCTTGAAGATGTCGTCCGTCCGGCCCACGTACGTGATGTAGCTGTCGTCGTCCGACGTGGCCACGTCGCCGGTGTGGTAGTACCCGCTCCGCATGGCCGCGTCATTCAAGACCGCATCGTCCAGGTAACCGGTCATCAGCCCGAGCGGCCGCCGCGACAGGTCCAGGCAGATCTCCCCGTCCCGCCCCGGCTGGCCAGAAACAGGATCAATGAGCACGACGGAGTACCCCGGCAGCGGCCGCCCCATCGAGCCGGCCCGCACCGGCTGGCCCGGCGTATTCCCGACCTGGGCTGTCGTCTCGGTCTGGCCGAACCCGTCCCGCACCGTGATCCCCCAGGCCTTGCGCACCCGCTCGATCACCTCCGGGTTCAGCGGCTCGCCCGCCGCGACGCACTCCCGCAAAGACGACACGTCCGCGGCACCCAGTTCCGCCTGGATGAGCATCCGCCACACCGTGGGCGGCGCGCAGAACGTCGTCACCTGGCACGAACCGAACGCGGCCAGCAGCGACGCCGCCGAGAACCGCTGGTAGTTCAGCACCAGCACGGTGGCACCCGCGTTCCACGGCGCGTACACGTTGCTCCAGGCGTGCTTGGCCCAGCCCGGTGAGGACAGGTTCAGGTGCACGTCGCCCGGCTGGATGCCGATCCAGTACATGGTGGACAGGTGCCCCACCGGGTAGCTGACCTGCGTGTGCTCCACCAGCTTGGGCAGCGCCGTCGTCCCCGAGGTGAAGTAGAGCAGCAGCGGATCCGAGGCTCGGGTGACGCCCTCGGGCACGAACGAGGCGGAACCGGAAAACGCCGACGAGTACGAATGCCACCCCTCCGAATCGCCGTCAACCACGATCCGCGTCCAGTCGCCGGGCACGGCAGCGAACTTCGGCACGCCAGCCGCATCCGTGATGACATGCCGGACTTGCCCGCGCGCCACCCGGTCCACCAGGTCGGCGGGCTGCAGCAGGGTGGACGCCGGGATGATCACCGCCCCGAGCTTCATCGTGGCCAGGATGACTTCCCACAGCGGCGCCACATTGCCGAGCATCAGCAGCACCCGGTCGCCCCGCGCCACGCCGAGCCCGCGCAGCCAGCCAGCCACCTGCGATGACCGTTCCGACAGCGACCCGTACGACAACGAGACGTCCGACCCGCCGTCGGACAGGATCCGCAGGGCCGGACGGTCCGGGTGCTCGGCGGCGATCACGTCGAACCAGTCGAGCGCCCAGTTGAACTCGTCCAGCGCCGGCCACTCGAAGGAACCCAGCGCCGCGTCGTAGTCGTCCCGGTACCGGAGCAGCAGGTCCCGGGCCGCCCGGAACGAGGACGTCGAAGAAGTCATGAGCCTATCGTGGCAGCTATCTCCCCCTGCCGGTATCTCCCCCTGCCGGGTAGATCACCCCAATGCCGCATACTGATCCCGTGACCGAGCTGACCATCGACACCGACCCGGCCGAACTCGGGCTGGACAAAGAACGGCTCAAGCGCATCGACGCGCACTTCGCCCGCTACGTCGAGGACGGCCGCCTGGCCGGCTGGCTGCTCACGATCGGCCGGCACGGCCACCTGGCGCACGTGGCCCGCTGCGGCTCGCGCGACCTCGAGGCGGACCTGCCGGTGACCGACGACACCCTGTGGCGCATCTACTCGATGACCAAGCCGATTACCTCGGTCGCCGCGATGATCTTGTACGAGGAGGGCAGGTTCGCGCTCACCGATCCGGTCAGCGCGTTCATCCCGGCCTTCGAAGACGTCCGCGTCTACGACGGCGGCTCGGACCAGAAGCAGGTGACCGTGCCCGCCGCCGAGCCGGTCAGGATCTGGCACCTGCTCACGCACACGGCCGGGCTCACCTATGGCTTCCACCGGGTGCACCCGGTGGACGCGCTGTACCGCGCGGCCGGGTTCGAGTGGGGCACGCCGCCGGGCACGGACCTGGCCCAGGCCTGCGACATCTGGGCCACCATCCCGCTGCTGTTCCAGCCCGGGGCCGAATGGAACTACTCGGTCGCCACCGACGTCCTCGGCCGCGTCGTCGAGGTGGCCTCAGGCCAGCAGCTCGACGACTTCCTCGAGCAGCGGATCTTCCGCCCCCTGGGCATGACCGACACCGCCTTCTGGGCCGGGCCAGCGGCCCAGGAGCGGCTCGCCGCCCTCTACCGCCCCGGCCGGGACGGGCGGGCCGTCCGGCTGGACGAATTCGGGCGGGCCGCGCTCAGGCAGCCGCGGATGCTCGGCGGCGGCGGCGGCCTGGTGTCCACCGCGGCCGACTACGACCGGTTCATCCGGATGCTGCTGCGCACCGACGCCAGCCCGGCCGGCGAGCTCGACGGCACCAGGCTCCTCAGCCCGCGCACCGTCGGCTACATGGCCCGCAATCACCTGCCCGGGAACAAGGACCTGGAGACGTTCGGCCGTCCGCTCTACGCCGAGTCCCCATTCCGCGGGGTCGGCTTCGGCCTCGGCTTCGCCGTCCTGCTCGACCCGGTGCCGGGCAAGGTGATCGGCACTGCGGGCGAGCTCTCCTGGGGCGGCGCCGCCAGCACCATGTTCCTGATCGACCAGGCCGAGGGCCTGACCGTCTCGTTCTTCACCCAGCTGCTCCCGTCCAGCACCCACCCGATCCGCCCGCAGCTGCGCCAGCTCGTCTACCAGGCGCTAACATAACCCGCCCGGCGATACCAGCCCGGTCTCGTACGCCAGCACGACCGCCTGGACCCGGTCGCGCAGCTGGAGCTTGGCCAGGATCCTGGCCACGTGCGTCTTCACCGTCGCCTCGCTCAGCGTCAGCGCCGCGGCCAGCTCGGCGTTGCTCAGCCCGCGCGCGACCAGCCCGAGCACCTCGAGCTCGCGCGGCGTCAGCGCCGCCAGGCCGGCGCCCCCGGCACCGGCCGCCCGCGGCGCGAACCGCTCCACCAGCCGCCGGGTGATGGACGGCGCGAGCAGCGCGTCGCCGCACCGCACCAGGCGGACCGCGGCGACCAGGTGCTCGGGGGAGACGTCCTTGAGCAGGAAGCCGCTGGCCCCGGCGGACAGCGCCGCGTACACGTACTGGTCCAGGTCGAACGTTGTCAGCATGATGATCCGCGGGCCGTCCCCGTCCCGCGCGGCGGCCAGGATCCGCCGGGTCGCCTCGAGCCCGTCCATCTCCGGCATCCTGATGTCCATCAGCACGACGTCCGGCCGGTGCCTGAGCGCGGCCGCGACCGCCTCCCGCCCGTCGGCGGCCTCGGCCACCACCGCGATGCCCGCCGCGCCGAGGATCAGCCGGAAGCCGCCCCGGACCAGCGTCTGGTCGTCGGCGACGACTACCCGCGGGCCGGCGTCCGTAGCCACGCTCACCGCGGCGACGCCAGGAATTCGGGTCTTCGGGCCCGAACGGGCCCGGCCGGTCCGCCCCCGTCAGCCGGCCCGCCCAGCCGGGCCGAAACCCCCAGGCCCTCCAGCGGGATCCTCGCCCGGACCCGCCAGCCGCCACCCGGGCGCGGGCCCGCGTCCAGTTCGCCGTCGTACAGGCCGATCCGTTCCCGCAGCCCGATCAGTCCCCGGCCGCCCGGTCCCGGCGCCCCCGTCACCGGATGGCCGTCGTCGGTCACCGTGATCAGCAGGTCGTCCGGGCGGTACTCCAGGACGACGGCCGCGCGGGCGGTCCCGGCATGCTTGATCACGTTGGTCAGCGCCTCCTGGACCACCCGGTACGCGGCCAGGTCGACGCCGGGCGGCAGGTCGCGCGCCCCGGTCACGGACAGCTCGACGCTCAGCCCGGCGGCCCGGACCCGCTCGACCAGGGCCGGCACCCGGGCCGCCCCGGGCTGCGGGACGAGCATGTCCTCGTCCCCGCCGGCCGGGGCCAGCAGGCCGAGCAGGTGCCGCAGCTCGCTCATCGCGGTCCGCCCGCTGGCCTCGACGGCCAGCAGCGCCTCCCGGGCCTGTTCCGGTGAGCTGGACAGCACGCTGCGGGCCGCGCCCGCCTGCACCACCATCACGCTCACGTTGTGGGTCACGACGTCGTGCAGCTCGCCGGCGATCCGGGCCCGCTCCGCCTCGACCGCCCGGCGGGTCTGCGCCTCGTGCTCGGCCTCGGCCCGGAGCAGCCGCTCGGCCGAATCCCCGGCCCGCTGCCGCCACCCGCGCATCCCGACCGCCACGGCGGCGGTCGGCGCCAGCACCAGCAGCGCGGTGAACCGGGCGGGCACCTGCGGCGTGGTGTCCGGGAAGACCGCGGTGGCGATGACCGCGCCGGTGCCCACGGCCAGCAGCGCCGCCCAGCGGAACCGGCCGTACAGCACCGCGCTGTACGCGGCGAAGATCACCGCCGCGAAACAGATCGTGGTCGCGTGGTCGTGCGCCACGAGCACCGCGGCGAAGATCACGCCGAACGCCGTGGCCGGATACCGGCGCCGGAACGCGAGCGGCGCCGTGGTCAGGACGATCCCGAGCGCGACCCACGCCGACAGCCCGGGCGGGACGGCCGGATGCGGCCGTTGGCCCGGGTCGACGACGAACGCGCCGTCGTGGTGACCCAGCACGACCGCCGCCCAGACGGCCGCCAGCGTAGCCGCCACCGCGATGGCCGTGTCGATGACCCATGCTGGCCGGGACGCCTTCACCGTCCCATTGTCACCCGGCCTGAGCCGCGCAGCCATCGCCCGCGCGGCGGAGAACCGTACATCCCCGGGATGACGTCAGCCCGCTACGGTACCGCAGTTGCCTCCGGCGGCCGACGCGCCGCGGGCGGCCGGCTCCGTACCGTCCTGGGCATGGACGCACTGGTGCAGCTCAGCGACGTGACCAAGCGCTACGACCACGACGGCGCGGCCGCGGTGGCCCGCGTCAGCCTGGAGGTGGCGCCGGGCGAGGCCCTCGCCGTGATGGGCCCTTCGGGCAGCGGCAAGTCGACGCTGCTCAACCTGATCGCCGGCCTCGACCGTCCGACCAGCGGCACGATCGGCGTGGGCGGGGAGCGGGTGGACAGGCTCAGCGAGACCGGCCTGGCCAGGTTCCGGCGGCGGCAGGTCGGCATGATCTTCCAGTTCTTCAACCTGCTGGACGACATGACCGTCGAGGACAACATCCTGCTGCCCGCCCAGCTGGCCGGCCTGCCCGCGGCGCGGGCCCGGCAGCGGGCCGGGGAGCTGATGGCGGCGCTGCGGATCACGCCCCGCGCCCGCGCCTACCCGGCCCGGCTGTCCGGCGGGGAGCGCCAGCGGGTGGCGATCGCCCGGGCGCTGGTGAACCGGCCCGCGCTGCTGCTCGCCGACGAGCCGACCGGGGCGCTGGACACGGCGACCGGCGAGGAGATCGGCGAGCTGCTGCTGGACCTCAACTCCTCCGGGCAGACGCTGATCCTGGTCACCCACAACCCGGACCTCGCGGCCCGGTACGCGCGCCGGGTCATCCAGCTCGTCGACGGCACCGTCGCCGGCGACGTCACCACGGGGGCACGGCGTTGAGCGCGGCCGCCGGGCGCCCGGCCGTCAGGGCCGCCCGCGCCGGGCTGACCGGGCGGCGCGTGCAGGCGAGCGTGATCGCCCTGGTGCTGCTGGTCTCTACCGCGGCCGCCACGCTGGCCCTCGGCCTGCTGGCCGACTCCAACGCCCCCTTCGACCACGCGTTCGCCGCGCAGCGCGGCGCGCACGTCACGGCGGCGGTGGACGCCCGGGTTTCCTCCGCCCGGCTCGCCGCCACCACCAGGCTGCCCGGCGTGACCGCGGCTTCGGGCCCGTTCCCGCAGGTCACTGTCGGCGCGGATATCACCTTCACCGCGCCGTCCGCGGGCCCAGGCGGCCAGGGCCTGTTCTCCACCCAGCTGAACCTGGTCGGCCGGGCGTCACCGGGCGGCCCGGTCGACGCCCTCACGCTGACCGCGGGCCGCTGGGCCCGGCAGGCCGGCGAGGTGGTCTGGTCCGGCAGCGGAAACGGCCCGCAGGCCTCGGTCGGCTCGCACGTCACGGTGCACGGGGTACCCGGCTCGCCCCGGCTGACCGTCGTCGGCGTGGCCACGTCGGCCACCGTGAGCGCGCAGGCCTGGGTGACGCCGGCCGAGATCGCCGCGCTGCGCGCACCCGGCGCTCCGGCCGTGAGCCAGATGCTCTACCGCTTCGCCCGCGCGGGCAGCGCCTCCCAGGTCCGCGCCGACGTCGCCCGGGTACGGGCCGCGCTGCCGCCCGGCTCGCTGCTCGGTGCGCAGTCGTGGCTGACGGCCAAGCTGCGGGCTACCCGGTCGATCGCGCCCTGGGTCCCGTTCATCGTCGCGTTCGCCCTGATCGGGCTCGTCATGGCGGTGCTGATCGTGGCCAGCGTGGTCAGCGGCGCGGTCGCTGCGGGTACCCGGCGGATCGGCGTGCTCAAGTGCGTCGGCTTCTCGCCCGGCCAGGTGGTGGCCGCCTACGTGCTCCAGGTCGCGATCCCGGCGGCGGTCGGCGCCGTGGCCGGGGTGCTGGCCGGCAACCTGCTGTCCGTGCCGCTGCTCAGCCAGACCGCGCGGGTCTACGGGGTGGGCGCGCTGGCCGTGCCGCCCTGGGTCGACGTGGCCGTGCCGCTGGCCTTGATCGGCCTGACCGCGGCCGCCGCGCTCCCGCCCGCACTGCGCGCGGGCCGGCTCAGCGCGGTGCAGGCCATCACGACCGGGCGGGCTCCCCGGGCCGCCCGCGGATACCGCGCCCACCGCCTGCTCTCCGCGCTTCACGGGGGGCTTCACGGGCGGGCCGGACGGCTGCCCCGGCCGCTGACCCTCGGGCTGGCCGCGCCGTTCGCGCGGCCCGGGCGGACCCTGGTCATGCTGGTGGCGGTGCTGCTCGGCGGCACCGCGGTGACGTTCGCGGCCGGCCTGGCCACCTCGCTGGACCGGGTGGCGACGGACCTGTCCCACGCGCGCGCCGAACCCGTCCAGGTCGGCCTGCCCGGCCAGGACGCCGTGATCCAGCCACCCGGCGCCCCTGCGCTGCCCGGCCCGGCCGCGCAGCAGCGCGCCGTGCGGGCCGCGCTCCGGGCGCAGCCGGGGACGCTGCGCTACGTGGCCGAAGCCGACGACGACATCGGCGTGCCCGGCCTGCCGGAGCAGCTGTCGCTGGTCGCGTTCGGCGGCGACGCCAGCTGGACCGGCTACCAGCTCATCACCGGACACTGGTACCGCGGCCACGAGCAGGCCGTCGTCAACACCGGCTTCCTCACCGAGACCGGTGCGCGGGTCGGGGACTACTCCACGATCACGTCCGGGAGCAGGCACGTCACGGTGCGGATCACCGGCGAGATCTTCGAGCCCGACGGTGGCACCCCCAAGATCGTAGCCAGCCTGCCCACCCTGTCCGCCCTCGACCCGCACCTGCAGGTGGGCCAGTACGACGTGGCCCTGCGGCCGGGCACCGTCGCCGCCTCATACGCGAATACGCTGGCCACGGCGCTCGGCCCGGACTACTCCGTCTCCGCCGACAGCGGCATGCCCAGCGGGTTCGCCGCCGTCATCGGCCTGATCGTCACGCTGACGCTGCTGCTCGCGGCGGTCGCCGGGCTCGGCGTGCTCAACACGGTGGTGCTGCAGACCCGGGAGCGAGTGCACGACCTGGGCGTGTTCAAGGCCGTCGGCATGACGCCGCGGCAGGTGACCGCGATGGTGGTGTGCTCGGTGGCCGGCGTCGGCCTGGTGGCCGGCCTGGTCGCGATCCCGGCCGGGGTCGCCCTGCAGCGCTACGTGCTGCCGGTGATGGCGCACGCCGCCCAGAGTGGCGTGCCGGCCTCGGTACTGAACGTCTACGCCCCCGGCGAGCTCGCCCTGCTCGCGCTGTCCGGCCTGGTCATCGCCGCGGCGGGCGCGCTGGCCCCGGCCGGCTGGGCGGCCCGCGCCCGCACCGCCGCCGCCCTGCGCGCCGAGTAGGCCGCGCGGCCGCGCGGGCTGTTTCCCGGGCCGTGCCCGCCGGACCCGGCTGGTCGGCGGGCCAAGTCGTGACACGGGGGGCGCCTGGTGCGGGCGTGTGTCGTGAGGCAGCCAGCCGCGAGAACGTGGTTGATCCGGGTTATGAGGTTGATCCGGTGCACTATGGACCCCCAAATCAACCGTATAGCCCGAATCAACCACGTAACAGTCGCTATTACCGTACTGGTGAGCGAATCCTGATGCAGGAAAGGTCAGCGGGATTGGTGTTCTCCGCATCGGGCGGAATGGACAAGTGATCCGAATGGCCTGATCGTCCGGGCCAGCCGGCTACTTCCGAGGCAGTCTTCACATCGTCTCCATCCGTGCCACACCGGCCGTCCTCACCCGCCGCGAAGGATCGGCTCAGGCCACGACCAGACCAAGACCAGATCACGAGGGGAGGACAGGTGGCACAGATTGTCGTGATGGGCGGCGGGCTCAACGGCCTGACCGCCGGGATGCTGCTCGCCCGCGACGGGCACCAGGTCACCGTCCTGGAACGAGACGTCGCGGGCCCGCGCGGCCGGGCCGGGGACCTGTGGCAGCGGTGGGACCGCCGCGGGGTGAACCAGTTCCGCCAGCTCCACTTCATGCTGCCCCGCTGGCGCGCCGAGATGGAGCGGGAACTGCCCGGGGTGATCTCCGGACTCGAAGACCTGGGCGGCGTCCGCACCAGCATGCTCGGCGCCCTGCCGGACGAGATGACCGGCGGCAAGCGCGACGGCGACGAGCGCTTCGAGACCGTGACCGGGCGCAGGCCCGTGCTGGAAGCCGCGGTCGCGCACGCCGCCAAGCGCACCGACGGCCTGACCGTCTGCCGGGGCGTCGCGGCTACCGGCCTGGTCACCGGGTCTGAGTCGATGGCCGGGGTGCCGCACGTCACCGGCGTCACCGTCGGGGGAGCCACCGTGGTCCACGCCGACCTCGTGGTCGACGCCACCGGCCGGCGGTCGCCGGTCAGCGGCATGCTCACGGCCGTCGGCGCCCGGCGTCCGGACGAGGAGAAAGAGGACTGCGGGTTCGTCTACTACGCCCGCCACTTCCGGTCGGCGGACGGCTCCTGCCCGCCCGCCAGGGAACGGCTGCTGCAGCACTTCGAGGGCGTGTCGATCCTCACCCTGCCGTGCGACTCCGGGACCTGGGGCGTGGCCCTCGTCACCTCCGCCCGCGACAAGGGACTCCGCGCGCTGCGCGCGGTGCCCGCCTGGGAAGCCGCGCTGAGCCTGTTCCCCAGCGTCGCGCACTGGGGCGACGCCCAGCCGATCACCGGCGTGCAGGTGATCGCCGCCATCGAGGACCGGCACCGCAGGCACGTGGTCGACGGCGAGCCCGTCGTCACCGGCCTGGTCGCCGTCGGCGACGCGTGGGCCTGCACCAACCCCTCGCTCGGCCGGGGCGCCGCCATCGGCCTGCTGCACGCCTGCGCGCTGCGGGACCTGCTCCGCGAGGTCGGTCCGGACGAGCCGGAGCGGCTGGCCCGCCGGTTCGACGAGGTCACCCAGACCACGGTCGGCCCCTTCTACCGGGCCACGCTCGAATTCGACCGGCACCGGCTAGCCGAGATCAACGCCGAGATCACCGGCCAGGCCTACGAGCCCGGCGACCCGGCGTGGGACTTCAGCAAAGCCCTGTACGCGGCGGCGGCGTGCGACCCGGACGTGCTGCGCGCCTACACCTCGGTGGCGGCACTGACCGCCACGCCGGCCGACGTGCTGGCCGAGCCGGGCATGCTGGACAAGGTGATCACGGTCGGCTCGGCGGCGCCGCGGTACTCCGCCCCGGGCCCGGCCCGGGCCGAACTCCTGGCCGCCGTCGTCCCCTAGCCCCGCCGGCGGCCGCCTGCCGCGCAGCGCACGCAGGTGACGGCGGCGGGGCGGGCCGCCAGCCGTTCGGCCCCGATCGGCTGCCCGCACCGGTCGCACACCCCGTACCGGCCCTCGGCCAGCCGCCGCAGCGCGTCGTCCACTGCCGCCACCTGCTCCCGCGTCGCCTGGAGCAGGGCGGCGGCGTGCTGGCGCTCGAACGCGAGCGTCGCGCCCTCCGGGTCGTGCTCGTCGTCGGTCCCGGCCGCGCTGGCCGCCTCGGCCAGCGCGGCGAACTCCCGCTCCAGCGCGGCCACCCGCTCCCGCGCGCGGGCCCGCTCGGCCAGCAGCAGGTCCCGTTCCATGCCCCCAATCTACGGGCCGAACGGGCCCGGTCCCCGCCGTGGCTACCGTCGCCGCGCTGCTTCCCGGTCGCCGAGCAGGATGAGCCCGTGATGCTCGGCGAAGTCGCCCCAATCCGCGGTGTTGAGCGCCACCAGCGGAATCCCGTAGCGAAGGCAGCATGCGGCGATCCAGGTGTGGTTCTGCGGCCGGGGCCGCCCGCGCAGCTTGGCCTGGCCGGTCAGCTCGCCCCACAGGTGGGCGATCCGGGGGTCGAAGGGGATAACCGGCCGCCCCGCGGTCCAGGCCTCCAGGCGCCCGCGCCTGCTCTCGTCCCACTCGCGCATGACCGCCCACTTGGCCAGCTCGGCCACGGTGATGAAGGTGAGCCAGACCCTGGTGTCGGCCAGGTGCCGGAGAACCCACGGCGGCGCCTCGCGCCGCTGGAGCAACGACGCCGTCCCGGTATCGATGACGACGTCGCGCATGGCCGCCTATCCCAGCGCGTGAGTGCGGATGAGCCGGAGATCCGCCAGGAACTCCGCTAGTTCGTCGTCTGACTCCCAGATGTCGCCGCCCAGCTCCACCGGGTCGTGCACGAGCCGCGCGTGCTGGGCGCGCGCCAGATCCTCGATCGGCACGGCCTGAAGCTGCTGCAGCACCGAACCGCCTTCGGCGGGCGCAAGGCGGCGGCTGGCCGAGGCGATGAATTCCGTCCTGGCCGGCCCGGCGAGCGCCAGGGCGTCGGCCAGGCGGGCCAGCGAGTCCTGGTACGGGAACCGGGTCCGCCCGCGTTCGAGATCGCTGATGGCGCGGACGCTCAGCCCGGACCGTTCGGCGAGTTCTTGCTGGGAAAGTCCCGCCGATTGACGGCACGATCGCAGCCGGGCTCCAAACCCCCGGGCAACATCGCTCACACTAGGCCTCACGAGCATGGTGGTGCACATAGGTTCGCGGCCGGGCTCAGGCGGGGTCACCGTCGCCTGTGCCTGCGGTCGCGTCCTGTGCTCAGCTGAACACGGACGAGCCGCACTCTACTGGTGGGTAAGCCTTGTTAGCTGTGAATTCCCTGTGAATATGTGGCGGTAGGTCCAGGTTTGCTGGAAACGCGCAGCATAAACCCTGTGTGACGATTTGTAATTTATGAGTTGTTGATAGTTCAAGCGAGCGCAGAGGCCCTGATGGGGCTGAAGTCTGCCGGTTAGTCTGCCTGTTCGATGGCCTCGCCCCCGCAATACGGTTGCCCTCACCGCGTAGGGACCGAGCGTGGGGAGCCGTTACATGCCGCATAGCCGGGCTGGGCGCTGGCCGGGATGGCTGCTGGCCGCCGGGTCCGCGGCGGTGCTGGCAATCGCGGGGGTCACGGCGTGGATGCTGTGGCCGCGGCCGGCCTCCGCCCCGCATGCGCGGCAGTACCTGAACGTGTCGGCCTGCCTGCTCACCGACTCGAAGGGGGTCGCGCCGGGCACGCCCGCGGCTCCGGTGTGGGCGGCGATGCAGTCCGCCTCGCTGGCCACCCACGTCATGGTCAGCTACCTGCCCGCCACCGGGCCCACGGACGTCACGCCGATGCTGAACACGCTGATCCAGCGGCAGTGCGGCGTCATCGTCGCCACCGGCACCGCCACGGGCGGGGTGGTCGAGGCCGGGAAGGCCAACCCGCATCAGCGTTTCCTGCTCGTCACCGCCCCCGGCAGCGCCGCACTGGCGGCGACGCCGAACACCACCGTCGTGTCCATGGCGGCCGCGCCCGGCCGGATCGATCAGGCGATCCGCGCCCTGGCGGCGCACGCCCCGCCACCCGGGTCCTGACCGCCAGGCCCGCTGAATCCTGATCCGCTTCGTGTTACCCCTGGAGTCGAGCATGCGCGGTTGGTTGTCCGGGCCGGGCCGGCGTCATCACCGAGTCCTCTCGCCGTCACGGCTGCGTGCGGCCGCGATCGCGACCGCCGCGGTCACCTGCCTGGCCATCTTCGCGCCGGGTGCCGCCGCGGTGCCGGCCGCGTCGGGAGGCAGCGTGCCGTCGCCGAAGATGTTCGGCTACGCGGCGGGGCCCGCGCAGCGCGACGGGACGGCGGCGGGCAAGGCGCACTACGTGCCGGCGTCGGCCACCCGCGCGGGTGCCGTCGCGGGGCACCTCAAGGGGCGCCAGGCCCCGGTCCCGGCTCTGGCGCCCCCGCCGGTCGGTTCCCGCACGCTGGTGACCACGGGCTCGGCGCAGATGCCGGCCGGCCACCTGGTGGCGGGCTCGGCGTCCGGCGCCGCGGGATCGCAGCCGCCCGCCGCGTCCCCGTCCCCCTCGGCCTCTCCCTCGCCGTCCCCGTCGCCCAGCCCGTCGCCATCCCCCAGCACCTCGGCGTCGCTGACGGCCTTCATGACCGGCGGCACCGATAACGCCTCCTACCTCCCGGGTTCGAACTATGACACGGTGCCGATGGCTGACCAGGCGGGCCGGATCTTCGTGCTGCTGGGCAACACGGGGACCAGCACGTGGAGCGGTTACGCGCTGGGTACCCAGGTGTTCCCCTCCGGTGACACCAGCGGCACCGGAACCCCGCTTGCGACCGGTGTCAACGTCCCGGTCAGCGGCACGGTGGCGCCGAATAGCCCGGCGGCGGTGGAAAGCGTCACGCCGGCGATGATTCCCGGCTCGTACGAGATCTGCTTTGACATGGTGAACGCGGCGGGGGTGTACTTCTCGTCCGAGGGCGGGAACGAGTACTGCGCGCCGTACACGGTGCAGCTCGAGCCGGCGGTGATCAATGAGCAGATGCCGCGGCCCGGCACCGACGTGGACACGCAGACCCCGCAACTGAGCGCGTCGGCGGTCGTGCCGGGCGGGTACCCGGCCAACCCGACCTTCTCCTACGCCTTCCGGATCCTCAACGGCCCCAATCCGAGCACGGCCACGGTGCTGCAGTCGTCGGGCTGGGTGGCCGGCAGCGGCAACAACTGGACCCCCACTACCGCCCTGACCTGGGGGACCACCTACTACTGGCAGGTCACGGTCAGCGACGCGGTGCCCCCGCCGTCGCTGACCGGTTCCGGGATCACCTGGACGACGCCGATCTCGTTCGTGGTCGGCAACGCCCAGCAGGCCATCTCGCACCGGCTGGGCAACGCGTACCAGGCCGACGACGGCAACCCGATCATGACCTCGAACCTGGGCGGCACCGACTACACCGGGTCGGGCAAGACCATCGACCCCCGCACCGGGAACGTCTCCCAGCAGGCCACCGACGCGAGCGTGGCCACCGTCGGGCCGCCGCTGTCGGTCGTGCGGACCTACAACTCGCTCGACCCGCGGACGTCGCAGGCGCTCGGGGCGGGCTGGTCGTCGGTGCTGGACATGTCCCTGGTTCCCGATCCGGACGGGTCGGGAGCGCTGATCCTGACGCTGGCGGACGGGCAGCAGGTCCGGTTCGCCAAGAACGCGGCCGGCGGATACGCCCCGCCGCAGGACATGTACGCGGTGGTGTCCGCGCTGTCCGGCGGCGGCTTCGCGGTGACCGACCAGACCGGGACGACCTACCAGTTCGGCCAGGCCAGCGGGTCCTCGTGGCTGATCTCCGCCATCACGGACAACACCGGCAAGGCCGAGACGTTCGGCTACAGCGGCGGGACGCTGGCCACGATCACCAGCACCTCGTCGGGCCGGGCGCTGCACCTGACCTGGTCCACGCCCACTGGCGCGGCGTCCCCCCACGTGGCCACCGTCGCTACCGACCCGGCGACAGCAGGCCAGCCGGGAACGGCGCTCACCTGGACCTACGGGTACAGCGGGGACCTGCTCACCCAGGTGTGCCCGCCGGGGACCACCACCGGGTGCACCAGTTACGGCTACAACACCAGCGCCTCGCACGCCCCCACGTCGGTGATGAACGCCGACCCCACCAGCTACTACCGGCTGAACGACGCGGCCAGCGCCACCGCCGCCGCCAACCAGGTCCCGGTGGACGACATGACCACCGTGGACCCGCCGGCCGCCGAGTTCAGCACCACGCGGGGTGTGGCCGGGCCGGTGGCCGGGGTGACCGCGACCGGGTTCAACGGGACCAGCTCGTTCATCCCGCTGGACGGGGCCTGGTGCACCACGCCGGGCCAGGTGAGCTCGTGCTCCCAGATCGCCGACACCGGCCGGGTGCTGAACAGCGCGACCGCGGCCGGCAGCCTGGCGGTGAGCGTCTGGTTCAAGACCAGCGCCGCCTCGGGGGCGCTGGTCGGGCTGACCTCCGCCCTGCCACCCCAGAACTGTGGTACCGGCTGCGCCCTCAGCGTCCAGGTGCCGTTGCTGTGGATCGGCAGCAGCGGTCAGCTGCAGGGCCTCAAGACCATCGGCACCGACTCCCAGAGCGGCACCATCTACGCGGCCACCGCGATGTCCTCCCCGGCGGCAGTGAACAACGGCGCCTGGCACCAGGCCGTGCTGGTCCCCGGCCAGGCACTGTACCTGGATGGGGCGCGGGTCGCCACGGGCAGTTCCAGCTTCACGCTGCCTGCCGGGTATGCGCTGCTCGGCGCCAGCCTGCTCCCGAACGCGAGGTGCCCGGGCTGCTTCGGGTCCTCGCCCGCCTGGTCGTATCTGAACGGGTCGATGGCCGACGTGTCGATCTACCACAACCAGCTGCCCAGCGCCGGGACGGTCGCCGCCCAGTACGCCGCGGAGACCCACCAGGCCGCGGAGCTCAACGCGGTCACCAGCCCAGCCGGGCGCGGCGAGCTGTCAGTGACTTACGACACGGTCAACGACCGGGTCACGGCGCTGACCGACGCCGTGGGGGGGACATGGGGCTACAGCGGGCCGATCCCGGGCGCGTCCTCGGCCGGCTATGACAGCGCCGTCATGGGATCCTCTCCGGAGGACTTCTGGCCGCTCAGCGACACCGCCGGCCCGGTCGCTCGCGACATGATCGGCTCGAGCGCCACGACGGCCAGCCCGCGTCCCCCGGCGACCTACGCGAACGTCACGCTGGGCGTGGCCGGGCCGGACGGTATCTCCGACGGGAACGCGGCGGGATTCGGCGGTACCAATTCGCAGGTCAGCATCCCCGGCGGGTATTTCGGCGGCACCGGCGCCGAAACGGCCGAACTGTGGTTCAAGACCACGGGGCACGGGACCTTGCTGTCGTCCGCCACCGGCCAGCACGGCGAGCCGATGGCGCTGTGGATCCCGTCGGGACACAGCTGCCTGGAAGGGACGATCGGCAGCGCGACGCTGAACTCGCCCGCGTTCGGGAGCTGCTCCGGCAATGTCATCGACGGCAAGTGGCACCAGGCCATCCTCACGCTCAGTCCCGGAACCATCTGCCCCTCGGGATCATTTACCTGCAACCCCGGGTCGTTCAGCCAGACCGCGACCTTGTATGCCGACGGCGCGGTGGTAACCACCGCACAGATCACCACGCAGGCCACCGCGTCGCCCGCCGGGTACGTCGCCGATATCGGCAACGGGCCGAACGGCGACTTCACCGGGTCAATCGCCGACGTCTCGCTCTACACCACCCAGCTGTCCTCGACCGACGTCTCCAGTCACTACAACACGCTGAGCAAACAGGATGTCCCCTCCGGCGTGACGCCGCCGACCACCCCGCCGGTGAACACCCAGACCGTCACGGTCACCGACCCGGGCGGCAAGACCGCCTCCTACCTGTACGCTACCGGCGCGCTGGTGCGGGCCGTCAGCGTGCTCGGCGGCGTGACCTCGTACGGGTACGACGCGGCGACCCGCGCCGCGACGATCACCGACCCGGACGGCGACACCAGCTACATGACCTACGACGCGCACAACAACGTGACCTCCACGACCACGTGCGCGGCCGTCGGCAACTGCCAGACCTCCTATGCCTCCTACTACGAGAACCTGTCCAGCCCGCTTGATCCGCGCAACGACAAGCCGACCGACTCGCGCGACGCCCGCTCCTCCTCGTCGTCCGATCCGGCCTATGACACGGTGACCACGTACACCTCATCGGCCCAGATCGCGACCAAGACCACGCCGGTTACGCCGGCCTGCCCGTCCGGCTGCAAGACCTCCTACGCCTATACCGCGGGGACGGAGTCCGCCGTCGGCGGCGGAACCGAACCTCCCGGCCTGCTGGCGTCGCTCACCGCACCCGGCGGCGGAGTGACCAGCTACGCCTATAACTCGGCCGGCGACGTCATGCAGGCCACGAACCCCCTCGGGCTGGTGACCAAGTACACCTACGACAACCTGGGGCGCGATCTGACCCAGGCGCAGGTCTCGGACACCTTCCCGGCCGGGCTGACCACCAGCTACGCCTATGACGGCCAGGACCGGCTCGTCACCGAGACGGACCCGCCGGTCACCGACCGGGTGACCGGTGCGGTGCACACCAAGGTGACCGGCTATACCTACGACGCCGACTCCAACGTGCTGACCACCACGATCAGCGACAGCACCGGCGGAGACCCGTCCCGCACCACCACCAGCACGTACGACACCAACGGCAAGCTCGCGTCCACCGCCGACGGGCTGGGGAACACCACCTCGTACACCTACGACACGCTGGGCGACCGGATCAGCCAGACCAACGCCGCCGGGGTGACCACCGCCTACGCCTACGACGACGCGGGAAACCTGCTGACCACCACGCTGCAGGGGTACACCGGCAACCCGGGCAACCCGTCGCCGCCGGCCAACCTGGTGCAGGAATCGCGGGCCTACGATCCCGCCGGGAGACTGGCGTCGGTCACCGACGTCAAGGGGACGCAGACCAACTACACGTACTACGGCGACAACCGGCTCGCATCCAGCTACGTCGTCTGCTCAGCCTGTAGCGGCGGAAAGCAGAGCGTCACCACCTACGGCTACGACGCGGCCGGAAACCGGATCACCGAAACCGCCCCGGGCAGCCTGACCGTCAACACGGCCTTCAACGCCGACGACCAGGTGGCCTCGCAGACGGTGGACCCGTCCGGGGTGAACCGCGCGGTCGCCGCCACCTACGACTCCGACGGGAACGTCGTCACCAAGACCCTGACCGGTGGCGGGGTCACGCAGACCGAGACGATGACCTACAACGCGATGGACCAGGCGCTGTCGCAGACGGTGGCCAACACCGGCGGGAACCTGACCAGCAGCGATGTGAGGGACCAGCGCGGCCTGGTCACCTCGGAGACCGACCCGGCGGGCAACACCAGCACGATCTCGAACGACGAGGCCGGGCGCCCGGTCGTGGAAACCGGCCCGGCCGCGCTGAGCCAGACCGGCAGCGGCGGCGCGCCGGTTACCGCCAACCCGGTCAGCATGACCGGCTACGACACGTTCGGCGACCAGACCGAGAGTTCCGACCCGGACGGTAACGTGACGACCTACGCCTACGACCAGGACGGCCATCAGGTGTCGGTCACCGACCCGTCCTACACCCCGCCCGGCTCCGGCACGCCGGCCGGCGGCACCACCACCACGGTCTTCAACAACCTCGGCGAGCAGACCCAGACCACCGACCCGCTGGGCAACATCACGCAGTTCGGTTACGACCAGCTCGGCGACCTGGCCAGTCAGACCGACCCGGGCGGCGGGGTATCGACCTACACCTACGACCCGGCCGGGGAGCAGACCAGCCTCACCGACCCCACCGGGGCGCAGACCCAGGCCACCTACGACAACCTCGGCCACCTGCTCACCGCGACCAACCTGGTCCGGCAGAACGCCTCCGCGGCCTACACCACCAGCTACGGATACAACGACGCGGGCGAGCAGATCTCGCAGACCAGCCCGACCGGGGTGCAGGCCACGGCCACGTACGACGCGGTGGGGGAGCAGACCTCCGTCACCGACGGTGCCGGGAACACCAGCACCTACGCCTACAACCTGGACGGCAACCTGGCCAAGATGACGCTGCCGGACGGCACCGCGACCACGGCCGGCTACGACCTGGCCGGACGCCAGACCTCGCTGGCGGACCTGAACGCCGCCGGCACGACGCTCCGCACGGAGTCGGCCGTCTACAACCCGGACGGGCAGATCACCTCCGCGACCAACTTCCTGAGCAACACCACCACCTACGCCTACGACGCGACCGGGATGCTCACCTCGCAGACCGAGCCGACCTCCTCCGGCCACAGCATCACCGTGAGCTACGGGTATGACCTGGCGGGAAACCGCACCGCACTGACCGACGGCAACGGCAACACCACCTACACCACCTACAACTCCCGGGGTCTGCCCGCGGTCATCACCGAACCCCCGACCGCCGCCCATGGCACCACGGCCGACTCCACCACCACCGACGTCTACGACGGCAACAGTGAACTGGTCACCCAGAACCTGCCCGGCGGCGTGCAGGTCGCCAATAGCTACGACGCGATGGGCGACCTGACCGGCCAGTCCGGCACCGGCGCGGCCGCGCCGACCGCGACCAGGACCTTCACCTACGACGGCGCCGGACGGCTGCTGACCGCCGCGACCGGCGCCGCCGGAACTTCGGGCACGCCCGGATATCAGCCCGCCAGCTCCGAATCGTTCGGCTGGGACGACCGGGGCCTGCTGCTGTCCGCTTCCGGGTCGGCCGGCACCTCCGTCTTCACCTACAACGGAAGCGGGCAGCCGACCACGGCCGCGGAGGCGGCCGGCACCTCCACCTACACCTACGACAGCGCCGGCCGGCTGGCCACCGACGCCGACGCCGCCTCCGGCGCCACCGGCACCTACGCCTACAACAACCTGGACCAGGTCACCCAGATCTCCTACGGGACCGGGAACAACACCCAGAGCTTCGGCTACGACAGCCTGCACCGGCTGACCTCTGACACCATCGCCACAACCGGCGGCACCCAGGTCGCCGCCATCGGCTACGGCTACGACGCGGGCAACGATGTCACCTCGATGACAACGAGCGGCCTGGCCACCGCCGGCGGCGGGTCCGGGACCGTCACCAACACCTACGGGTACGACCAGGCGAACCGGCTGATCTCGTGGACCGCCACCCCGTCCGGCGGCACGGCGGTCACCAAGTCCTACGGCTACGACAACGCCGGCAACCTGACCAGCAACAACGGCACCACCTACGGCTACGACGCCCGCAACGAGCTGACCTCCGACGGATCGAGCACCTACGCCTACACCGCCGACGGCGACCTGGCCACCGCCACCGGTTCCAGCGGCACCGCCACCTTCGCCTCCGACGCCTACGGCCAGCAGGTCACCGACGCGGCCTCCTCGCTGTCCTATGACGCCCTCGGCCGCATGGTCAGCGATGCCCACAACGGTGGCGGCAGCATCACGCTGACCTACGACGGCCTGACCAACCAGGTCGCCTCGGACTCCTCGGCGTCCTACTCGCGCGACCCGGCCGGGCAGATCACCGGGGTCAGCACGACCGCGGGCAGCAGGCTGCTCGCGCTGAGCACCCAGCACGACGACCTGTCCGGCCTGTTCACCGCGTCCGGCACGGCGCTGGCCGGGTCGGTCACCTACGACCCGTGGGGCCAGGTGCTGGCCAGCGCCGGGCCGGCCGTCCAGGTCGGCTACCAGGGCCAGTGGACCGACCCGGGCACCGGGCAGGTAGACATGGGCGCCCGGTTCTACAAGCCGTCCGCGGGCGGGTTCATCAACCAGGACACCTACGCCGGCGGCGAGGGCGGCCCGGCGGTCACCGACAACCTGCACGCCTACGCCGACGACAATCCCATGTCGGTCATGGACCCCTCCGGGCACGCGCCGTCGAAATCCTCGGGGTCCGGCGGCGGCGTCAGCGCCGGGGAGATCGCGGCCGCGGCCGCCCGCGCGGCTGCGGCGCACGCCAAAGCCTCGGCAGCGGCCTCGCTGGCTGCGGCGGCCGCCGGAGCGGCGGTGGCCGCGTCGGCCGCCGCGCACGGCGCCGCTGCCCTGGCTCGCCTGCTGAACTCGGCTGCGGCCAAGGCCGCTGAGCTGGCGGCCAAGGCCCAGCAGCTGGCCGCGGCCGCGTTCAAGGCGGCCCAGGCCCAGCTGCAGGTGGCCAGGGAATGGCAGGACAAGGCCGACGCCGCCTGGCGGGCGGCCCGCGATGACCTGTCCAAGGCCCACGGCTGGAACCTGTTTAAGGACGGCGGGTATCTGAAGGACGCTGCCGTCCAAACCGGGATCGCGTTGTACGACGAGGGCCGGGCGGGTCTGGCGATGGCGGCGTACGTGACGCTGGAGGGGATCGCGCTGGGCTTGCAGGCGGCCGCCGAGTTCGCGGAGGGGACGGCGCAGCTCGCGGCGCTGATGGCCAAGGGCGCGGCGAAGGCCGCCGATGTGGCGGCCAAGCTGGCCGACGCGGCCGTGCACGCGGCGCACGTGCTGGCGGCGGTCGCGGCGCAGGCAGCCGCCCTGGCCGCGCATTATGACGCGGTGGTGGCCAAGCTGACCGCCGCGTACGCCAGGCAGCAGGCCCGCAAGCTGGCCAAGGCGGCCCGCGCGGTGGCCCGGGCGGTGAAGAAGGTGGCCAAGAAGGTCGCCCACGCCGCCGTGGCCGTGGCCAAGGCCGCGTACAAGTACTCCGGCGCCCAGGACGTGGTCTCCTGCGTCACCAACCCGCACCTGTCCAGCTGCATCAAGGCCGCCGTCACCGTCGCCCTGGTTGTCGCCACCGCCGGCGAAGGCGAAGTCGAAGTCGCCGCCATGGAGGCGGCCGAGGAAGGCGGCGCGGACGTCGCCGAGCAGGTCGGCGCCAAGGCGGCCGAAAGCTGCGGGCTCAGCTTCACCCCCGGCACCAAGGTCCTGCTGGCCAACGGGAAGGCCGTGCCCATCTCCTCGCTGAAACCGGGCGAGAAGGTGGTCTCCACCAGCACCAAGACCGGCAAGACCCAGGCCGGGACGATCGCCGCGGTCCTAGTCCATCACGACACCAACCGGTACGACCTGACCATCCGCGCCCACGGCCGGACCGCGGTCATCCACACCACCAGCAACCACCCAATCTGGGACGCCACCACCCACCGCTGGGTCAAGGCCGGCGCGCTCAGGTACGGCACCCACCTGCGCACCCCCGCAGGCGGCACCGTCACCGTCCTGGGCGGCCACGCGCCACGGAACCGGTCCGGCTGGATGTGGGACCTCACCATCCCCGGCAACCACGACTTCTACGTAATGGCTGCTAGTGTCGGCGTCCTCGTTCACAACACGAGCTGTCGGGCATTCGGTCACCTGTCCCCCAGCGGAAGAATGGATCTTCCGAATACCTCGGGTGTCTACAAGGTCGTCACTGACGACGGCGAAACCTACATCGGCAAGGCATCAGATATTCATGAGCGCATGCATGCCGCGTTCAGAGCTAAAGGAGCTCTTCGCGATCTCGGATATACTACGGATCAGACAAGGGAACTGGACTGGATAGAGATGCCTGGCGCGACTGATGGTGAACTCTACGAGAGGGAGGGCGAGTGGATTCGGAATAGTGGCGGCATAGGTAAATTGGCCAACCGGATCAACTCGCCTGGCGGGCCATAGCAAGAAAGTCATTGGACATGGCAGATTATCGCGTTCTGCAGTGGAGCGGCCCGTTTGACGGCCCATGGTCAGACGCTGCCGAGAAGCGGTACCGAGAGGGCGAATTTGATGGTCTGATTCTTTCTCCGAGCTCAACTTGGACGCCGTCAGACCTGGATTTTCTTCTCAGGCTTCCCGGCCTGCGACTCTTCAGCCTGCAGGCTAAGGTAAAGAATGATCTCGCGGCATTCGCAGTACCAAGCCTTGAAGAACTGGCATTGGTTACCGGATCCCGGCTCGGCGTACGCGATGTGGTTCAACCTCGACTTCGGGACCTAGTTCTGACAGATCGGCCAGGAATCAAAGTATCGCTGCACTGGCCGAGACTTGAATCATTCAAGCTCGGAATGTGGCGTGGAACAGATCTTCAGATGCTGGACGGAGCGACCCGGTTGAGGCGCTTTCACGTTGAAGGACGGCGGCAAGCGGGCAGCCTTACGGGAGTTGAAAGCTGTGATTCGCTTGAATCGCTACAAACCGTTGGTTATTCCATCAAAGACACGGCGCCGTTGCGTGGCCTCAAATCTCTTAGCGAGCTCAGGATGATGGCCGCGCATCCTACCGGACCCCACGGAATCATCGACATCTCCGATCTGAGTAGGTCTCGCCTGACCAGGCTCTGGATTTCGAATGCGGCGAGTATTCGACAACTGCAGATGTTGGCCGATTTTCCGTCACTCAGAGAGGTGCGGCTTATTGATTGTCGCCTCCTGGCTGCCGATTGGCAGTTCCTTGACATCCTGTCGGCACGGGTAAAAGTGCAGGTGATAAACGCTAAGCAATGAAATGATTTCGGCCAGCGATGAATGCTGATGAGTCCTTGAACTGAAATATGAGGCCTCGCCGCCAGCCAGGTGCTTTACTGTCCTGGCTTCCCGGAAACCGGCTGCTGCGCCGGCGCCGCCGGAAGCGCCTCGGCTGCCGGGCTGGCCTGCGTCCGTGAGCGCCTGAAGAATCCCGAACGCCAACCTGTCCCGCCATCCCCGTTCTTACCGTGCGCCGGCTTCTTCGATGATGCCGCGGCGCCGCCGTTCCGCCGTGGCGTGAGGTAGTCAGCCACCAGCTTGGTCGCCGCCAGCGTCAGGGCCAGCGCCACGATGATGAGGCCGAACACCTGGGCGGTGGCCGCCGACATGTTCAGCGCCAGGGTGAAGCTGCCCGCCTGCGGCGAGCCGGTGTCGGCGACGGGGCTGCCCGGGGTCCCGGTGACCGGGGCCGGGGTGGGGACGGGGGCGATCTCGGGCAGGTCGCTGGCCACGTTCGCCGGGGTGAACAGCGAGGTGGTCATGCCCGCCGGGGTGGGGACGGTGACCGGCGGCAGCACCGTGGCCAGCCCCGGGGTACTGACCGGGCTGACCTGCGCCACCGGAGACGTGCTCGCCGATGCCGTTGCCTTCGCGGACGCCGACGCCGACGCTGCGGCCGCGGCGACGCTGACCGACTGCGACGCGGAGGGCATGGCGGCCATCCCCGGGCTGGTGGCGGCGTCCGCGGTCGCCGTCAGCGTCACCGAGGTGACCGAACTAGCCGAGGACGCGACCGCGATCTGGGCCTGCAGCGAATACGTCGCCGGCGCCAGCGAGGTGCCCAGCGATCCGACCGTGCAGGTGGCCGAGCCGTTCCCGCCCGGGCAGCGGCCGGTGAACGTGGCCGCCTGGCCCTGCGGGGAGGCCGCCAGCGTCACCGACACCCCGGACGCCGAACCGTTCTGCGCCGAGACCTGGACCGTGAACGACGCCGCCTGCCCCCGCTTGATCCCCGACTGAGCTGCCTGCACGCTCACGCACAGCTCGGCCTGCGAGGCGGACGGCGACGCCGACGGGCCGCCCGGCAGGGCCTCACACTGGGAGCTGGCGGCGGCCAGCGCCGTCCCCGGCAGGCCGCCCGCCAGGCCCCACGCCACGCAGCCCGCCCCGATGAGGCACGCGGCCAGCCCTCGTCCCGTCCGCGGGCGCATCCGTACCATCCTCTTACCGTCCTTCACGGGTATTCCTGCGCGTACTCGCCGGCCAGCGCGAGCACTTCGCTCACGTACCAGGTGGCATGGTTGTAGCCGAAGATCGCCGCGGACAGCGCCGCGCCGCCCGAAGCCGCGCCGCCGGCACACAGCATCCGAGCCGCCGATGGCACCGCGTCCAGCGGGTTCATGATGTCCGGCGGCCCGGCCCGGCCGAACCCGTCGGTGCCCCAGATCCGCCAGGTGGACGGCAGGAACTGCATCGGCCCCAGGGCCCCGGCGGACGACGGCCCGTTGTTCGCCCCGTCGCCGCTCTCGATCTCCCCGATGGCGGCCAGCACGGTCCAGGACAGGCCCGGGCAGCACCGCGCCGCCGACTCCCGGTACAGGTCCAGCCAATTCGCCGGGCGCCCGGCGGGCACTTCGTCGTCGACCGGCAGGCTCGTCACCGCGACCACCGGAACCAGGTTGCGCACCGTGCCCCCGGGGCCGATGACCGCGCGCACCTGCGACATGAGCGTGGCCAGGTCCGCGGCCGGCGCGTTGATCAGCACCGCGACGTCGGCGATCAGGCCCAGCCGCGTGGCCACGTCGCCGTCGACAATCGCGTCGACGCCCGGGATCCCGAGCCCGCTCGCGGCCACCCCGCTCGCGACGAGCTGCCCGCCGGACAGTCGGGCCCAGATCGCGGCGTCCGCCGCCGCGGCGGGCGGGGTCCAGGACCGGAAGGCCTGTGGCGGGACACCGAGCACGCTGACCGTTCGGCCGTTGATCACGACCCGGCCGCCGGCCACGGCGAGCACGGCCCGCACCCCGGCCAGCCCGCCGATGGCGCTGACCTGCGCGGCGGTGATCCCGGTGGGTACGATTGCGACCAGGTCCGGCACGATCAGCTGGCGGGGTGGTGAGTCGGGTGCCGAACGGGCTGGCACCTCGCCTCCCTGCACCCGGGCGTAGCCCACCTTCACCGCGCCGGTCGCGATCGCGGCCGGCACGCCGGCGCCGAACATCACGATCACCGCGCTCAGGGCGGCGTACCGCAGCCGGATCAGCACGGCCGCACCTCACCCGCCGCCCGCGTCACCCGGGCTAGCTTCCCGGCGTGGTGCCCGCCGGGGCCGACGAGGACGCCGACGACGACGCCGAGGCAGACGCGGAATGGGACGCCGACGGGAAGGACGCGGCCGGGGCGGTGACGGTGGGGGTCGGCGTCGGGGTCGGCGTGGGCGTCGCCGTCGGCTCCACCGCGGGCAGGGCCGCGAAGTGCCACAGCGTCTCGCCGGCGAACCAGCACTGGTGCGGCAGCGGCGCCCGGAACTCCAGGTAGTCGATCTTGCCGCTCTTGTTCACGCAGGCGAACACGTACTCGCCGCTGGCCTGCGGCGCCGGGCTGGCAGTGGCCGGTCTGGCAGTGGCCGGTCTGGCCGTGCTGCTGTACCCGGTGTTGGTGGTCCCGCCGAAGCTGACCGACTTCACCAGGACAGCGCCGCTGGCGATCCCGGCCAGGGCCACCACCGCGACGGTCAGGGTCCTGGACTTCATGATCATCCTTCCGTGGCGGCGCGCGACAAAAGGGATCATCCGCTCCGGCGGCACCCGGCACCAGCCGGGCCGGGAAGTCTGCCGGTAAGTCCGCCGGTCCCGCCCGCAGCACCTGCCGGCGCCCGCTTCAGGTGTCTGTCATGTTGCCTGGGTAGCCTCGGCCGCCGGAGGGCGCGATGAGCCGGCCAGGCTCATAGCTCGCCCAGAAGGTTCGTGCAGGAATTTTCGAGTACGAGACCGCAGGATGGGTGACATGAGCAGCGCACGCCGAAATGACGGAATCCGCCGGGCCGTGGCGGCCAGGGAGCGCGGCCGGGCCAAGGTCCGGTCCACGACCACCACGGTCACCGTGGCCAGCGTGGTCACGGCCGGCGCGCTGGCCCTGGCCCTGCCCGGGTCCAGCCACGCGTCCAGCACGTCCAGCACGTCCAGCGGCTCGGGCTCCACCTCGGCCAGCTCGGGCTCCACCGGTTCCGGCTCCGCGAACTCCGGCTCCGGCAGCTCCGGCTCGAGCTCCGGCTCCGGCTCCGCGAACTCCGGCTCCAGCTCCACCGGTTCGGGTTCCGGCTCCGCGAACTCCGGCTCCGGCAGCTCCAACTCGAGCTCCGGTGGCTTCAGCTCCGGCTCCGCACCCAGTTCCAGCTCCGGCGGCAGCCAGGTCACCTCGGGCGGCTCCTGATGCCCGCCACCGCCACGGACGCCGAAGCGTCAGCTAGCTGGCGTGCCCTCGGCACGCTGGTCCAGCTTGTGGTCACCGACCCGGCCGCCCTGCCCGGGGCCCGCCGCCTGCTCGACAGCGACCTCGCCGCGGTGGACGCCACCTGCAGCCGCTTCCGGGAAGACGCCGAGATCCGATCGCTGGCCGGCGGCCGGCAGCACGTCAGCCCGCTGCTGGCCGAGGCCGTCGCGGTGGCGCTGCGGGCGGCCAGGCTGACCGACGGCGACGTGGACCCGACCGTAGGAGCGGCCATGTCCGCGGCCGGGTACGACCGTGACTTCGACCAGATCGAGCCGAACGGCCCGCCCCTTCGCCTCACCGTCAGGCGGGTGCCCGGCTGGCGCGAGGTCCGCCTGGACGGCCGCTCGCTGACCCTGCCCGCAGGGGTGCAGCTCGACCTGGGCGCGACCGCGAAGGCGTGGGCCGCCGACCGGTCCGCCGCCCGCATCGCGGCGCAGGCCGGCTGCGGCGTGCTGGTCAGCCTGGGCGGCGACATCGCGGTGGCGGGCCCGCCGCCCCCCGGCGGCTGGCGGATCCGGGTGCAGGACGTGACCGGCCCGGCCGACGAGACGCCTGAAGGACCCTACGCGCTGATCGCCATCCGCGACGGCGGCCTGGCCACGTCGAGCACTACCGCGCGGCGCTGGCAGCGGGGCGGCGACGTGCTGCATCACATCCTGGACCCGCGCACCGGGCTGCCTGCCGCACCCGTCTGGCGCACGGTATCGGTCGCCGCGGGGAGCTGCGCCGACGCCAACGCGGCCAGCACGGCCGCGGTCATCCGCGGCCGCCTGGCGCTCGGCTGGCTGACCCGGCTCGGCCTGCCGTCCCGGCTGGTCGACGCGACCGGCGCGGTCTTCACCGTGGCCGGCTGGCCCGACGATGCAGAGAGCATGGCATGAATACCGCGTTCTGGTACGCCAGCCGCGCGACCGGGATCGTCGCGCTGCTGCTGCTGACCGCCGTCCTGGTACTGGGCATCCTGGTCAACCGGCAGGGCCGGCTGCCCGGCCTGCCCAGGTTCGCAGTGACCGACCTGCACCGGAACCTGTCCCTGCTGTCGGTGGCCTTCATCGTGGTACACGTGCTGACCGCGGTGGCCGATACCTACGTGCACATCCCGCTGATCTCCGCGGTCGTCCCGTTCGCCTCGGGCTACGAGCGGCTCTGGCTGGCCCTGGGCGCGGTCTCCCTCGACATCATGCTGGCCATGATCGTGACCAGCCTGCTCCGCGGCCGCCTGAACCGGATCCTGTGGCGGGCCGTCCACCTGCTGGCCTACGCGAGCTGGCCGGTCGCGTTCGCGCACAGCATCGGCTCGAGCAAGGACCTGCAGCAGGGCTGGATGCTCGGCCTGGCCGTCGCCTGCGCGATGATCGTCGCGGTGGCGGCAATCTGGCGGCTGGCTCACGCCGCCCGGCAGGTGCCCAGGGCCCGGCGGGTCGCCGCGATCTTCGCGCAGCACCGGGCCGGCCAGGTGACACGATGACCACCGTGGTGAATCAGCCGGCACCGGGCGGGGCCGCCCGGCAGGCGGCCGGACTGCCCCGGCTGCTGCCGGCCGCCCCGGAGGACCTGCGCGCCCACCTGGCTCGCTATGGTCCCGCGCCGTACCGTAACCAGGCCGGCGCGTTCATCGCCGACGTCGAGGCGTCCGGCCTGACCGGCCGGGGTGGCGCGGCCTTCCCGGTGCACCGGAAGCTGGCCGCGGTCGCCCGGGCCGGCGTGCGCCCCGCTCGTGGACAACAGGGCCGCACGGTGGTCGTGGCCAACGGCGCGGAAAGCGAGCCGGCCAGCCGCAAGGATGAACTCCTGCTGCAACTCGCGCCGAACCTCGTGCTCGACGGCCTGCAGCTGACCGCGGAGGCGGTCGGCGCCGCCGAAGCGCACCTGTACCTGCACTACGCGCCCGGCCCGCAGATCCTGCGCGCGCTGGCCGAACGGGCCGCCCGCGGCCTGGACCGGGTCGCCGTGACGATCACCCAGGCCCCGCCGCGGTTCCTGGCCGGCCAGGAGACCGCGGTCGTGAACCGGCTCGCCGGCGGTCCCGCGCTGCCCACGTTCCAGCCGCCGCGGGTGAGCGAGCGCGGCCTGGGCGGCGCCCCGACCCTGGTGCAGAACGTAGAGACGCTGGCCCACCTGGCGCTCATCGCCCGGTACGGCCCGCGCTGGTTCCGCGCCGTCGGCACCGTCACCGAGCCGGGCTCCATGCTCACCACCATCTACCGCCCCGACGGGAAAGCCCACGTCCGCGAGGCAGCCATCGGCACGCCGCTGCAGACCCTGCTCGATGACGGCGCCGAGGTACAGGCTTGGCTGGTCGGCGGCTACCACGGCACCTGGCTCCCGGTGCCGGATGCGGCCGGGATCACCCTGGACAACGCCTCGCTGGGCCGGTTCCGCGCCGCCGCGGGCGCGGGCGTGCTGGCCGCGCTGCCCTCCGGCCGGTGCGGCCTGACCGAGGCGGCCCGGGTGACCCGCTACCTGGCCGCCGAGTCGGCCGGCCAGTGCGGCCCGTGCCTGAACGGCCTGCCCCGCATCGCGGCCGCCCTGGCCGAACTGGCCGGATCCGGCCACCGCCGGCAGACGCTGACCGACCTGAAGCGCTGGTCAGGCCTGGTGGAAGGCCGCGGTGCCTGTAACCACCCGGACGGCACGGTCCGCTTCGTCCGCAGTGCGCTGGCCGTGTTCGAGCCGGAGATCCAGCGGCACGCCCGCGGTCACTGTTCGGCCCGCGACCGCGCCCCGTTCCTGCCGTTGCCGCCGGGCATGCCGACCAGCGAAGAGGACTGGAACTGACCATGGCCGAGACCCTGCGGGTGAACCCCATCCAGTGCACCGGTCACGGCGTCTGCGCCGAACTCCTGCCCGAGCTCGTCACCCTGGACGAGTGGGGCTACCCGGTCATCGACCCCGGGCCGGTGCCCCCGGTCCTGGACCGCGACGCCCGCCGCGCCGTCAGCGCCTGCCCCGCCCTGGCCCTCCGCCTGGTCAGCCGCTGATCGCGGGGATCGAGCCCAGCCGGCCCGCCTGGAAGTCCTCGAACGCCTGGGCCAGCTCGGCCCGGCTGTTCATGACGAACGGCCCGTACGCCGCGACCGGCTCCCGGATCGGCTCGCCGCCGAGCAGCAGGACGTCCATGTCGACGGCGGGCCCGGCCGCGAACGTGATCGCGTCCCCGGCCCCGAACACGGCCAGCTGCCCCATCCGGACCGGACGCTTGTCCGCGCCCACGGTGCCCGACCCCGCCAGCACGTAGGCGAGCGAGTTGAAGTCCTTCCGCCACGGCAGCCGGACCTGCGCGCCCGCCGACACGGTGGCGTGCACCAGCGAGATCGGCGTGTGCGTGATGCCCGGGCCGTCATGTTCCCCGAACGATCCCGCGATCACCCGCAGCAGCGCCCCGCCGTCCGCCGAGGACAGCAGCGCGACCTGCCCGGCCCGGATGTCCTGGTAACGCGGCGGCGTCATCTTCAGCCGGGCCGGCAGGTTCACCCACAGCTGGAAGCCGTGGAACAGGCCACCGCTGACCACGAGCTCCTCCGGCGGCGCCTCGATGTGCAGGATGCCGCCGCCGGCGGTCATCCACTGGGTGTCGCCGTTGGTGATCAGCCCGCCGCCGCCGTTGGAGTCCTGGTGCTGGAACGTGCCGTCGATGATGTAGGTGACGGTCTCGAACCCGCGGTGCGGGTGCCACGCGGTGCCCTTGGGCTCACCCGGGCCGTAGTCGACCTCGCCCATCTGGTCCATGTGCACGAACGGGTCGAGCCGCGGCAGGTCCACCCCGGCGAAGGCGCGCCGGACGGGGAACCCCTCGCCTTCGTAGCCGGACGGCGCGGTGGTGACCGAGGTGACGGCCCGCTCCGTTTCGGCCAGGCCGGGCTCCGGGACCCGCGGCAGCACGAGTATGTCGTCGACGGTGATCGCTGGCATGACACCCTCCTCAGCTTGGTGCCAGCATAACGGTCCTTGAAAGTTCAAATATTCCGAACGGGCCGGGGTAAGCTGCTCCTTCATGGATCCCTACGCGAGCGCCGGAGTCGACGAGGAGCGCGAGCAGGACGTGTTCGCCACGGCGATGCGCCCATGGCTGGCCCGGACCGCCGTGCGCTCATCGCTGGTGACCAGCATCACCGGCCTGGCCAGCGGCTACTTCGCCACCCTGATGCACGTCCCGCCCGGGCCGCCGATCGCGCTGACCACCGACGGGGTGGGTACCAAGATCCTGCTGGCCCGCGAGGCGGACCGGTGGGAGCCGGTCGGGATCGACTGCGTGGCCAACAACGTCAACGACGTGATCTGCACCGGCGCGGTGCCGCTGGCCCTGCTCGACTACATCGCGACCGACCGGATCGACGCAGGCGTGCTCGAGGCGATCGCCCGCGGTCTGTACCGGGGCGCCGACGAGGCCGGCATCGCCATCCCCGGCGGCGAGATCGCCCAGATCGGCGCGATGCTGGCCGATTCCGCGGGCGGCGGGCCCATGCTCGACCTGGTCGGCACCGCGGTCGGCGCGATCCCGGACGGGCGCAGCCCGGTGGACGGGTCCGCGGTCCGCCCGGGCGACGTCGTCCTGGCGCTGCCCAGCTCCGGCCTGCACAGCAACGGCTATTCGCTGGCCCGCCAGGCCCTCGGCCGGCGCACCGGCGAGCTGGCCGACGCGCTGCTCGCGCCGACCCGGGTGTACGTGCGGGCCGCCGAGGCGCTGTGGGCGGCCGGGATCACCCCCCATGGCCTGGCGCACATCTCCGGCGGCGGCCTGCTCAACCTGGCCCGGCTGGCCGCCGACGTGTCGTACACCCTGGACGCGCTGCCGCCCGCGCCGGAGATCTTCGCCTCGATCGCCGCGGCCGGCGACGTCCCGGCCGCGACCATGTTTGCCACGTTCAACATGGGCACCGGCTTCTGCGTGGTCGTCTCCCCGGCCGACGCCCCCGCCGCGCTGGACGCCCTGGCCGCCGCGGGAGAGCAGCCCGTCGTGGCCGGCTCGGTCACCGCCCGCCCCGGCCGCTACGTGTCGATCCCGCAGGCCGGTCTCCTGGGCCGCGGCGATATATTCGAGGCCACCCGCGATACCGTCTAACCATGGACGTCCGTGGCTATGTCGAGGCGAATGCCAGCGAATTCATCGATGACCTCAAGCAGTGGCTGACCATCCCGTCGATCTCCGCCGACCCGGCCCGGCACGGCGACGTGGGGCACAGCGCCGCGTGGCTGGCCGGGCACCTGCGCGGGGCCGGGTTCCCGGTGGCCCAGGTCCTGGACGCCGGCGGGCTGCCCGCGGTGTACGCCGAATGGCCGGCCGCCGACCCGTCCGCCCCGGTCGTGCTGGTCTACGGCCACCACGACGTCCAGCCGGTGGAGCCGCTCGAGGAGTGGGACAGCCCGCCGTTCGAGCCCGCCGAACGAGACGGGCGGCTGCTTGGCCGCGGCGCCTCCGACGACAAGGGCCAGGTGCTCATCCACTCCCTCGGCCTGCGCGCCAACCTGGCCGCCTCCGGCGCCGCCGCGCCGCCGGTCACCGTCAAGCTGATCGTCGAGGGCGAGGAGGAGTCCGGCTCCGAGCACTTCGCGGCCCTGCTCCGCCGCGAGCGGGACCGGCTGGCCTGCGACGTGATCGTGATCAGCGACACCACCATGTGGGCCGCTGACGTGCCGTCCATGTGCACCGGCATGCGCGGGCTGCTCCCGGTCGGGGTCACGCTGACCGGGCCGGTCCGCGACCTGCACTCCGGGTCGTTCGGCGGCGGCGTGCCGAACCCGCTGCACGCGATGGCGGCCCTGCTGGCCGGCCTGCACGACGAGCGGGAGCGGGTCACCCTGCCCCGGTTCTACGACCGGGTGCTGCCGCTGTCGGACCAGGAGCGGGACCTGCTGGCCAAGCTGCCGTTCGACGAGAAGCAGTGGCTGGCCGAGGCGGGGGAGAGCGGCGCCGCCCACGGCGAGCAGGGCTTCAGCACGCTGGAGCGGATCTGGGCCCGGCCGACCGCCGAGATCAACGGCATGTGGGGCGGGCACACCGGACCGGGCAACAAGACCATCATCCCGCGGGCCGCGCACGCCAAGATCTCCTTCCGGCTGGTCGCCGACCAGGACCCGGACGACGTGGCCGCGGCGTTCCGCGAGTACGTGGCGGCCTGGACCCCGGACGGCCTGGCGGCCGAGATCACCGTGCTGCCCGCGGTCCGGCCCTGCCACTCGCCCATCGATTCGGTCGCCGTGCAAGCCGGGCGAAGGGCGATGCAGCGGGCGTTCGGCCGCGAGGTGCTGTTCACCAAGGAGGGTGGCAGCGGCCCGGAGGCGGACCTGGCCGAGATCCTGGACGCGCCCCTGGTGTTCATCGCGGTCGGCCTCGACTCGGACCGGATCCACGCGCCGAACGAGAGCGCCGACATCTCCCTGCTCCTGCGCGGGGCCGAGACCTCGGCGTACCTATGGGACGAGCTAGCAGCCGCGGACCTGAGGTGACGCCGCTGGACTCGCTCGCCCTGTCCCGGGGGACGGTGGACCGGCTCACCGAGAAGCGCTCCGACCCGGACTGGCTCGACGCGGCCTGGGCCGACCCGGCCACCCGCGTGCTCGTGGTCTCGGACGGCCAGGCCCTGGCCCGGATCGACGACGAAACGGCCGCCCTGATCCTCGTGCCGCCGGCCCAGGCGCCCGACGGCCCCAGGTTCCTGCTCGGCCAGGACGACGCCGACGGCACCGTCTATTTCGGCGTCTCGGGCCCGCTGCCCGCCGCCCCTGACGGCGCCCGGCCCACGCCCCTGAGGGAAGTCGGGACGCTGCTCGGCGACCGCGACGCGGGCCTGCTCACGCACGCGGTGGCGCTGGCCAACTGGCACGACACGCACACCCACTGCCCGGTCGACGGCACCCCTACGGTGGTCGGCCCCGGCGGCCACTTCACCGTCTGCCCCAAGGACGGCACCGAGCACTTCCCGCGCACCGACCCCGCGGTGATCATGCTGGTCACCGACCCGGACGACCGGGCCCTGCTGGCCAGGAACGCCGCGTGGCCGGGCCGCCGGGTCTCCATCCTGGCCGGGTTCGTCGACCCGGGCGAGTCCGCCGAGCAGGCGGTGATCCGCGAGGTCGCCGAGGAAACCCAGATCAAGGTCACGAACGTGCGCTACGTCGGCAGCCAGCCCTGGCCGATGCCGCGCAGCCTGATGCTCGGCTTCCGTGCCGACGCCCCGGCCGGCCAGGACATCGTGGTGGACCGCGAGGAGATCGCCGAGGCGTACTGGTTCAGCCGGGACGAGCTTGTCGCCGCGATCAAGGCCCGCGAGATCGTGCTGCCGCCGCCGGTATCCATCGCCCGCCAGATCATCGAGCAATGGTACGGCGCCCCCCTCCCCTCCACCTGGTCCGACCGCCGATGACCACCACAGCCAGCCCGCGAAGGAACTGGGCGGGCAACATCGCGTTCGCCGCGCCGGACTTCTACCGCCCGGCCACGCTTGCCGAGCTGCGGGCCGTGGTGGCGCGCGCCCGCCAGGTCCGGGTGCTGGGCACCGGCCACTCCTTCAACGACATGGCCGACTCGCCCGGCGCCCAGGTCAGCCTGACCGGGCTGCCGCCCGAGGTGGAGGTCGACTCGGCCACCTCCATGGTCCGGGTCGCGGGCGGGCTGAGCTACGCCGTCCTGGCCAGCGAGCTGGACCGGCACCGCTTCGCGCTGCGCAACATGGCCTCGCTGCCGCACATCTCGGTGGCCGGGGCCTGCGCCACCGGCACCCACGGCTCCGGCCCGGCCAACCAGAGCCTGTCCGCCGCCGTGACCGGCCTGGAACTGGTCACCGCGGACGGCGACGTCGTCGAGCTGAGCCGCGGCGACGCCGCCTTTCGCGGTGCCGTGGTGCACCTCGGCGCGCTCGGCGCGGTCACCCGGCTGATCCTGGAGCTGGTGCCGTCCTTCGAGGTCAGCCAGCGGGTCTACGAGGACCTGCCGCTCGATGTGCTGGACGACCACTTCGATGAGATCATGGCCGCCGGCTACAGCGTGAGCATGTTCACCGACTGGCGCGCCTTCCGCCTCACCCAGCTCTGGATCAAGAGCCTCGCCGAGGACGGGACCCCGCCCGTCACAGAAGAACCGTGGTTCACCGCCACCCCCGCCCCGGCCGCGCGCAACCCCGTCCCCGGCCTGCCGGCCGCCAACTCCACCGCACAGCTCGGCGAGCCCGGCCCGTGGTTCGAGCGGCTGCCGCACTTCCGGCCCGAGTTCACCCCGAGCGCAGGCGACGAGCTGCAGACCGAGTACCTGCTGCCCGCCGAGCATGCGGTGGACGCCGTGCACGCGCTGCAGCGGGCCGGCGACCGGATAGCCCCGCTGCTGCGGATCGGCGAGATCCGCACGATCGCGGCGGACGAGCTGTGGCTCAGCCCCGCCTACCACCAGGACAGCGTGGCCTTCCACTTCACCTGGCTCCCCGACACCGACGCGGTGCTGCCCGTGGTGACGCTGATCGAGCGGCAGCTGGCCCCGTTCGCTCCCCGCCCGCACTGGGGCAAGATCTTCACCACCCCGGCGGCCGACCTGCACGCACGCTACGACCGCCTGACCGATTTCCTCGACCTCGCCCGGCACTACGACCCCGCGGGCAAGTTCCGCAACGCCTATACCGCCCGCTACCTAGGCCGCTAGCCGTCTTCAGGCAATAGCCAGCTCTCTATCCCCTCCTGCCCGATCCCCTCCTGCCCGATCCCCTCCTGCCCGATCCCCTCCTGCCCGATCCTCTCCTGCCCGGAAGTTTGTCTGGTTGATCCGGGTTATGCGGTTGATTAGGGGTATCCCAGTCCCCCGGATCAACCGCAGAGCCCGGATCCACCACGTTATCGGTCCGGGTTTCCGCCTGGCCCGCCCGGACATTAGCCGGTGCCGACGGCGAGCAGCTCCACGCAGCAGGCGCCGGGCGGCCGGGTCAGCGCCGCGGTCGCGGTCGACGCGCCGAGGCCGCGCAGAAATCCGGCCAGGAACGCCTGGTTGACCGCGCAGACCAGGTCGGGGGCCTGCGCCGCGAGCGGCTGGAACGGGCAGTTGCGCAGGAAGACCCGGGTGGGTTCGGCCCGCGCGGGCTCGAAGCCGTACCGTTCCAGCGTCTCGCAGGCCAGGGTGAGGGCACGCTCGGTGCCGAGCCGGCCAGGTCGCAGCCGGGCCCGTTCGGCCGAACCGAGCTCGTGCCCGCGCTCGTCCGCCACCCGCAGCGCGGCCCGGCGGGCATCCTCGGCCACGGTGACCGCGCCCACCAGGATGTCGGCCAGCACCGCGTGATCCCGCGGCGGGATGCTCACCTGCACGTCGATGTCGGCGGGCGCGTACACCTTCGACGCCCGTCCCGCGCGCCGCAGCCCGGCCGGCCGGGCGAAGCCCGCCTCGAGCAGCCCCGCGTCGACCAGCTTGTCCAGGTGAAAGGCCGCGAGCTTGCGGGAGATCCCGACCGCGGCCGCCGCCTCGTCCCTGGTGACCGGGCCGTCGGCGCGGCGGATGAACTCATACATCCGCCGCCGCAGGTCATCGGCCAGCACGGCAATGGCGGACAGGACCTGAGGATCGGAACTCACACTCCCCACAGTAAGGGGATTCCTGACGCCTCTCCAAGATTCGACCAACACTTATTAGTCAAACAAGAGCGCTCAGGCCGTCTCGGCCTGCAGGATCTCGGCTGCCGGCCGGCGGGCGCCGACGCGCGCCGGCACGGCCGCGAGCCCCGCGACGGCGGCCAGCGTCGCCAGCACCGCGGCCGCTAGCCACCAGGCCGGCGGCACGATGATCAGCCCGCCGTGATCCGCGGCCGCGAACAGCCCGATGCCCAGCGGGATGCCAAGCAGAACGCCAGGCACGGCCGGCAGCAACTGCGCCGCGGTGAGCCCGGCCGCGACGTTGCGCGGCGTCGCGCCGAGCGCCCGGGCCAGTGCGGCCGGATGCCTGGTGTCCAGCATCGTGGTCCACGCGGTGACGATCGCGTTCAGCCCGGCCAGCGTGAGCAGCATGACCGTGAGCACCAGCAGGACCTGCTCGTCCCGGGCCAGGACCGGGTCGGACAGTCCGCTGCCCCCGCCGTTGATCTTCTGCCCGGCAGTGGCGTGGAAGGTGAGCACGGCCACCACGCCGGCCATGGTGATCGCGACGTTGGCCGCGCCGAGCAGGGCCCGCCGCGGCCGCCGGGCGACCAGTCGCAGCCCGAGCAGCAGCGGCACCGGCAGCCGCCGGGACAGCGCGAGCAACCGCGGCCGGCGCCGTGGCGGCCGGGGCGCATCGGCCAGCGCACCGACGGTGCTGCCGCGCGCGGCCCGGATCGCCGGGACGAGCGTCGCGGCCAGCGCCACGCCGAGCGCGACCGCCAGCACGAGACCGACCACCGGCGCGGTGAGCGACGGCGCCCCCGGCGTGCCGAGCAGCGCCGCGCCCGGGCTGGTCAGCAGCGGAGCGGCCAGCCAGCCGGCCACCAGCCCCAGGGCCGCGGCGGCCAGCGCCAGGACCAGGTTCTCGGCCATCAGCGTGGCGGTGACCAGGCCCGGCGACGCGCCGACCGCCTTGAGCAGCCCGACCCGCCTGGTGCGCTCGGTCATCCGGCCGCCGGCCAGCACGGCCACGCTGGCGACGGCGAGCAGCGCGGCCAGCCAGGCCCCCGGGCTCAGCACATCCTGCTCGTCCTGCACCAGCAAGGCGTCGGCCTGAGCGATCCCCGTCCAGGAGATCATCTCAGGCGGCCCGAAGCCCTGGTCGTAGCGCAGGGCGAATGCGTCCGCCGCGGCCGGGTCCGTCAGCTTCAGGTCCACCATGTACGTGGTTACCGGGTTCCCCGGCGTGGCCAGCGCGAGGGCGTCGGGCTTGGTGAGCCAGAGGAGCCCTCGGTCGCGGACCGACCCGGTGTCGGGCGGCCCGGCCCGGCAGCCGCCGCCGGACCAGTAGCACAGGTCCGGGTACGGCGCGCTGGCCGCGGTGACCGCGATTCCGGTGACGGCGAACGGTCGGCCGTTCAGCGTGATCCGGTCTCCGGCCCCGACGCCGAGCCCCGTCGCGAAGGCCCGCTCGAGTACAACCCCGCCGGGTCGCACCCAGCTCCCCACGGTCAGTCTGGGCTGGTCAACCGCAGCCGGTACCTCATCCCGCCCCTCCGCCTCCGCCCCCGCGACCAGGCCGTTCGCCCGGACCAGGGCGCCCGCGAGCGGATAGGGCCCGCTGATCCCGCTCACGCCCGGCGCATGAGTCAGCGCAGCGGCCTGGGTCCGGACCTGCTTCACCAGTTCCGTCCCGGTCACGGGCGCTCCCGAGCCGGGCCCCCGGCTGGGTAGCGAGCCGAGGTAGGCCACCTCGTCCGGTCCCCTGGTCGCCGCCCGGGTCTGCTGGTACGGCTGGCTGGTCACCCCGTGCAGCACCAGGCCCAGGGTCAGCGTCGCGGTCGCCGCCGTGATCGCCAGCAGCAGCAGCACCGCCTGGCCCGGCCTTCGGCGCAGGTCGCGCGCTGCCAGCCGGCCGACCAGCCGGAGCCGGCTCATGACAGCCCGTCCAGGCCGGCCAGGGCGCCGAGGTCGCCCCGGGTCCCGCCGGTCAGCCTGGTCTCGTCAATGAAGGTCCCGTCCCGCATCGAGATCATCCGGTCCGCCGTGGCCGCGATCCGCGAGTCGTGCGTGACCACGACCAGCGTCTGCCCGGCCGCGTGCAGGTCCTCGAATAGCCGGAGCACCTCCAGCGTGGCGGCGCTGTCCAGGTTGCCGGTGGGCTCGTCGGCCAGGACCACCAGCGGCTCGTTGGCCAGCGCTCGGGCGATCGCCACCCGCTGGCGCTGGCCCCCGGACAGTGCCGCGGGCAGGAACCCGGCCCGTTCGGCCAGGCCGACCCGCTCGATCAGCCCGGTCGCCCGCCGCCGAGCCGCCCGGGCCGGCCGGCCAGCCAGCAGCGCGGGCAGTTCCACGTTCTCCACCGCGGTGAGCTCGTCCATCAGGTGGAAGGCCTGGAACACGAAGCCGACGGAGTCCTGGCGCAGCCGGGCCAGCGCCCGCTCGCTCATCTGGTCCACCCGCCTGGAGGCCAGCCGAACCTCCCCGCCAGACGGCCGGTCCAGCCCGCCCAGCAGGTGCAGCAGGGTCGACTTCCCGCAGCCGCTCGGGCCCATGATGGCCACGGTCTCCCCGGCGGCGACGTCCAGGTCGACCCCGTCCACCGCGCGGACCAGGCCGGCGTCTTTGCCAAAGGTCTTGCGCAGCCCGCAGCAGCTGAGCAGGGTCGCATCCTCGGTCATGATCAGCCCCTTCGGCTCGTCCAGTGCCGTTCACATGCCTCGAGCCAGCGCAGGTCCGCCTGCAGCCGCAGCACCAGGCCCTCAAGCAGCAGCCCGGCCTCGGACCCGTCGGGTTCCGCCATCGCGGCGCGCTGGGCGTCCCGCAGCCGGAGCAGCAGCTCGCGACGCTGCGCGTCCACGATCGTCAGCGGGTCGGCCAGCCGCGCCGCCGCGGCCGCGACCAGCTTGAGGTGGAACTCGGCCGGGGCCGGCCCGGGCCAGCTCACCTCGGCCAGCCAGTCGGCGACCCGCTGCTGGCCGGCCGGCGTCAGCTCGTACACCTTGCGGTCCGGCCGGTCCGGTAGCCCCGCGGACGGCTCGGACGCCACCAGCCCCGCCTTCTGCAGCCGGGTCAGCGTGACGTAGACCTGCCCGGCGTTCATCTGATCGCCGAGCGGGCCGAGCGCCTGCCGCAGCCGGGCGCGCAGCTGGTAGCCGTGCGACGGCTCCTTCGCCAGCAGCGCCAGCACCACTTCCTGCTGCACCCGGCCTCCTCGGGTAACGGTTATCCATATAGATAACCGTTATCTGCTAGCTTGTCAAGGCCGTTAGCCTCGACTCCATGTCCCCGCAGGGAACGGCCGCGTATGACAGGCTCACGGATCTGCCGCCGCTGTCGAGCGCGCGGTCGGCCTCGCCCGCCGGGTCGGCTTCGCCAACTCCTGCCGCCCCGAACACGGCCGCCTGCTGCACGCCCTGGCCGCCGGCGCCGGGACGATCGGCGAGACCGGGACCGGCTGCGGGGTGGGGCTGGCCTGGCTGGCGTCCGGCGCACGGCCCGGGACCCGGCTGGTCAGCGTCGAGATAGATACCGAACGGGCCAGGCTCGTCGCATCCCTGTTCGCCGGTCTGCCGCACGTGGCGGTGCGGGCCGGGCGACTGGCGCGAGATCTACCGGGCGGCTCCGTCGACCAGGCCCGGATGCACTGGCTCACCCACCCCGCCCTGGACGCCGCCGAACTCAGGCTCGCCCCCCGACCTGGCCGCCCTCGTCGCCACCCGCCGCTTTCCCGCTTAACTCCCGTCGCGCAGGTTCTCCGGCGCCCCGGGCCTGAACGTGACGTGGTCGAACGTGGCCGCGCACCCGCCCCCGGCGGGAGACTGGGCCAGAAACCCGACCCGGACCAGGTCCAGGCCCAGGGTGAAGTAGCGCAGCAGTCGCCACCACGTCCCGTCGGTAGAGGCGTGGAACGCCCAGGCCGCCCCGGACCGCGTGATCCGCAGCCACAGCGTGCTGCCGTCCACCTCGAAGGAGTTGCAGTCGTCCGAGGTTCCCCTGGTCACCACGGTGACTGCCGTGGGCTTGAGCTGCGGCGAGTACTCGAAGCACAGCTTGGCCCAGTCCCGTTCGGCTGCGTGCAGCAGCAGCACCCCCGCGTCGTACATGCTCGCGAACTCCACGCTGACCTGCGCCGCGAGCGTGAAATCGCCGGCCGGCGGCAGCCCGACGAACCGGCCGGCGTCCGGCACCTGCTCCGCCCCGGCCGGATCCACGAACATGTCCGTGTGCGCCGCCGCGGTCAGCGTCAGCACCCCGCTCCTGACCCGGCACCCCGGCGGCGGGCTACCCGCGGGCTCGAGCGCGAACGGCAGGCTGGGCAGCTTCAGCGCGGTCACCCGCGTAGTCTCCCACGATCCGCCTCGGCGTTTTGTCGGATCCTGGTGTTAGCGTGGAATGCATGTTCGATACTGATACCCGGGGCTCAGTGTTCGCTGCCCTCTCGCCGCCGGCTGACGTGGCCGCGTCCCCCGCCGGTCCGCATCAGGTGCCGCTGGAGCGGCTCGAGGCGCAGATCTGCGAGCTGGCCGGGCACCTGGCCGCGGCGACGTGCCGGTTCCTGGTCCTGCTCGCCGATTTCGACGCCCGGCGGGGCTGGGCCAGCTGGGAGATGGGGTCGTGCGCGC
>Ga0335078_10001056_pt1 | contig 41964 bp, 47 predicted proteins | sample Lox_Sample_32_FD_206711 | JGI IMG/M metagenome (GOLD analysis project Ga0335078, IMG submission 206711) | Soil microbial communities from Loxahatchee National Wildlife Refuge, Florida, United States - Lox_Sample_3.2 | ecosystem: Environmental > Terrestrial > Soil > Wetlands | place: USA...
GCACGCCGTTTGGAAAGCGAAGGGAAAATGTTCCTGAAATCCGAGGAGGAGGAGTCTTATGTCGTCTGACCGCGAGAGCGACGGAACAGGAACGATGCAGGCAGAAACATTCCGCTATATACCCGCCAGCGGCAATGGAACCGAATCCTCCGAGAATCCGCCAGGGCCCTGGCAAGCTCCCGGCGCCGCGGAAAACGGAATTGCCGCAAAGAAAGAGAAAGAATCCTATGAGCGCGGGGTTCGCGAGGGAGAGGCCCGGGCCAAGTCGGCGTTTGAAACGCAGCTCAAGGCAGCGAAATCGTCCGTTACTGCGGCGATCGCGCAATTCAAAACCGAAAGGGAGAATTATTTCAACCGGGTGGAACCCGAAGCCGTGCAGCTTGCCCTGGCCATCGCGCGGAAAATACTTCACCGAGAAGCGCAGATTGATCCGCTTTTGCTTACCGGCATGGTGCACGTGGCCCTGGAAAAGTTGGAGGCGGGCACGCGGGTACGGCTTCGCGCGCATCCCTCGGACATTCCGTTCTGGACCGATTTTTTTGCGCAACAGGCCAGCACTGCTGAAAAGCCGGAACTCATCGGCGATCCGGGACTCCAGCGGGGCGAATGCGCGCTGGAAACGGAATTCGGCAGCACTCAAGTGAGCCTGGATACCCAGCTCAAGGAGATTGAACAGGGCTTTCTCGATTTGCTCGAACAGCGGCCACAGGTCCGGTGATGGAGAATTCCTCGGTTCTTGCTCCCTATTTTCGCAGGCTTGAGGAGTTTTCCACACTGCGTTGGACGGGGCGCGTCACGAAAGCCGTGGGAAACTTGGTGGAGTCGGGAGGTCCCTTCTGCTCGGTAGGAGAGGGGTGCGCGATCATTACCGAGGACGGCCATGCGTATTCCGGCGAGATCGTCGGATTTCGCGGGCGCACTGTACTTTCAATGCCGCTGGAGCGGCCGAGCGGAATCCGCTATGGCGACCGGATCGTTACCAGGGGCACCCGTCCCGCCCTTCGCGTCGGAGCCGGAATGCTGGGACGCGTGATCGAAGGCTCCGGCAGGCCAATAGACGGCAAGCCTGCCTACCGCGCCAAAGAGCATTGGCAGTTGCACGGCGAACCGCCCCTGCCTCTCGATCGCTCGCCGATTCGCGAGCCGCTGGGCTGCGGCATTCGCGCCATTGACGGAATGCTGACCTGCGGGCGCGGCCAGCGCATTGGAATTTTTGGCGGCAGCGGCGTGGGCAAGAGCACCCTGATCGGAATGATGACGCGAGCAACCTCCGCGGATCTTACGGTGCTTGCACTGGTGGGCGAGCGCGGACGCGAAGTGCGCGAATTTCTGGAAGATGCCATCGGGCGGGAGGGGCTGGCGCGCTCCGTCGTGGTCGTCTCGACCTCGGACCAGTCGCCCTTACTGAGGATCCGCGCCGCGCTTGCGGCGACCACGGTTGCGGAATATTTTTGCGCCCAGCGCAAACATGTCTTGCTGGTTGTCGATTCGCTCACGCGATTTGCCATGGCGCAACGCGAAATCGGCCTTGCCGCCGGAGAGCCTCCTACGGCAAAGGGTTATACGCCGTCGGTATTTACGCTGCTGGCCCGGCTGATTGAACGAGCGGGAAATTTTGGCCACGGCAGCATCACCGCGTTTTACACCGTTTTGATGGAGGGCGACGACCAGCAGGATCCGTTGGTGGACGCGGTTCGCGCGCTTCTGGACGGCCACGTGATGCTGGATCGGCGTCTAAATGCGCAGGGCCATTATCCGCCGATTGCGATTCTGGACAGTCTCAGCCGCCTAATGCCGGTGGTGTGCAAGCGCGAACACCTGGAGAAGATCCACAGGATCCGGCAACTTCTCGCTTCGTACAGCGCGGCGGAAGATCTGATCCGCGTGGGCGCCTATCAAAAGGGCGCCGATCCGCTCCTGGACCGCGCGATGTTCGCGCTTCCCGCGATCCAAGGATTTCTCCAGCAGAATAAACAGGAGGTTGCTCCTTTCGATCAGACGGTGAAGTCGCTGATGGCGCTGCCCGAGTAAGCTGCCATGGCATTTCACTACAAGCTCGAATCTCTGCTGCGGCTCAGGCGAAGCATAGAGCGTCAGGAGGAACTGCGGCTGCAATCGCTGTCGGCGATCCTGGCGCGTCTTCGCGCGGAGCTGCGCCAATTGGACGAGGGCCGTCTTGCGCAGCGCCGCAGCGCGCAACAGAGCCTGACGGCGGGCGGCGCGGGATCCATGCTGCAGTTCGAAGTCGCTTGCGACTCGGCCTACTTGGCGGCCCGCAAGTCCTTGCAGAAGAAACTTGCGGAAGCGGAAAACCAGCGCGCCGAGCAACTCAAGATTTATCATGAAGCCCGAAAAAAGAGCGAAATTCTGGCGGCTTTGCGCGAGCGCCAGCAGGAAGCGTACATTCTGGATTTTCTCCGGCGCGAACAGCAGCGCGTGGATGAGGCCTTTCTGATTCGCAAGTACTTGAATCCCTCCGAATAGTTCTTGCCGGACCACACGGCAAGCCTTGCCCAGTTGCGCGAGTGAACGGCGATTGCCTTGGGATCCAGGGATTCTTCGCACCCGCTATCTCGTGATATTCCCGCTGCTTCCCTTTACATCCGCTGAACAAGCGGCGCGGGACGTATTTGGAACGAAGCGTGCTCCCTCTTGATCCGGCAGTACGGGATTACCCATGCAAGGTATGGCCATACCGAATCTCGCCGCATCGGCACCGGGAGCTCCCGGCCAAGCGGCCGCGCCTGCTAGCTTGGCCGGTGCGATTGCCGGTGCGCCGTCCGGCAACCCGGGAGTCTCCAACACCACGCAAACGCAGACCTTTCCAGAGCTGGTGAAACAAGCGATTGCGCGCGGAGCGGGCGCTGTGGTTACCCCATCGAGCCAACCCACAAAACAGAGTCCTGTTTGCTCCGCCTCTGGAAGAGGAAAATCGGCTTCAAGTAAAAGAGGCCCGTCAACCGCTTCGAACGGCGCTGCAACTCTTGAGTCCCTGCCTTCAACGGCGCTGCTGTCCATCGTCGTGCCGAGTTTAGCCTCTGCCCCTGCGACCTTGTCAGTTTGCTCCAGCGCCGAAGTCGATACCGCAACAGACCCCACGCTTCCAGCTGCCACACATGCGGAGACTTCGCAACAGCCAGCCTCGCCGATTAGGAGCTTTCACTCGGCGGAAACTTCGAGAAGCGAATCCTCGGGTGCGATTGCTTTTCCTCCAGAGCCGATTGCATCGCCGGAGCCGGGGCCTCAGCAGCTCCCGCAATCGAACGAGACGCCAGCCAAATCAACTGCAGCGGACGTGCCATCCGAAGCAGTTGTTGGAAATGCTGCAGTCACCGAGGCCCGCCCTCAAAGCGCCGAAGCCCCCGTCCAGGTCGTTGAGCGCGTAAACTCTGAAGTAACACCTTCGCGGGTTGCCGGTCCACTTCCTCCCGCACTTTCCTCCATTGTCAAGCAGGTGCAGCAACTACAGGCACAGCCATCCCCGGGCCCTGCTTCCGCGCCCGCTCCTGCCACTATCACGCTCTCGACGAGCCAACAGGAGCGAACACAGCGCCTGCAGATCAACGCGCGTCACGATGTCGAGGAGCGCTCTGCTTTGTTGCAATCTTTCCAGGAGGTGCCCGCAGCTCCCGCCGTCCATACGAAGCCACTAACTGCTCCCGCACAAAGCGCGTCTGCGGCCGGCGCGAGTTCCAACCCGGCTTCCGACAATTCTTCGAAGACGTCATCCGGCGAATCCTCATCCGGACAGAACGAAAATCAACTTCCCACAGAACCCGATCACCCGGTTGATCCATTGAAACCAGCCCCGCAACCACCCAACTTCGCTCAAGCGATGCATTCTGCAACTCCCGACCCCGCAGATACCGCGGTCGCTTCATCCGCCACTTCGAATCTGACTCTTCCGCAAAATCACGCTCCCGCGAACCCTTTAAATTCCTCCCCGAATTTGCCTGCAGCACCGCCCCCAGGGCAGTCCGCACTGGCACATCTTCCCGACCCGGCGGGAAACCACTTTGTAAATACGGCGCAACTCATCGAAAACGCCGGCCACAGCGAGATGCGGATCGAGCTTCAGACCGACAAGCTCGGAAACGTGGAGTTGCGCGCGCGTATGGCGGGCGATGAACTCGGCGCAGCCATCACCGTCGAAAAACGCGATGCGCACGCCGCACTAGCGGTGGAATTGCCCGCTCTGCAACAAGCGCTTTCCGGCAAGCAATTGCGCGTGGATCAAGTGACGCTGCTCCAAGGCTCGCTGAATTCCGCCGCGGGCGACGCCGGCCGGGATGGCCAGCAACAGCAAGCGCCAGGGGCAAACCGCTTTCAAGCCAGTCCTTCGTGGGTTACAGCTGGATCGCCCGCTTTACTGAGCTCCCTGGACGCAGCACCTTCAGGAGTCTTTGATACCCAGGGAAGGTTGAACGTCCACGCGTAATTGCGTGCGAGGAGCCAGAGAATGAACGCCATCACCTCCGCCATTCCAAATTCGCCTTCGGCTTACGACAGCACCTCGGGAGCGTCATCGTCCTCTTCTAGCTCGACGCAGCAGACGCCCAGCAACACGCTCGACGCCGATTCTTTCATCACCCTGCTCACAGCGCAGCTTCAAGCACAGGATCCCCTCGATCCGCTCGATCCCAATCAGATGGTGGACGAGCTGACCTCCATGAATACTCTCCAACAGATTATCCAGATACGCCAGGACATGGATACCCTGGTGGGCGGCGCCCAAAGCACCACCGGGACCTCCGGATCACCCGCGGTACCGGTGAGCAGCAATACGGCAACCGCAGCCGCGCAGAGCAACGCGAACGCCGCCGCAGCCGCTGCAGCGTTATTCAACCCAATGAGTTTCCAGCAGTAAATTACCTAGGAGAAGACAAATGCCTTCATTTTTCATTCCGTTATCGGGTTTGCAGGCGAATTCGGACGCGCTCTCCGTCACTGCGAACAACCTGGCGAATCTGAATACTATCGGATACAAAGCGCAGCGCCCGCTCTTCGAGGATTTGTTTTATCAGCAGGTCGGCACGAGCGGGGATGGCAATCCTGAACAAATCGGCGTCGGTGCCAGCGTTCAGGCCATTGACTCGCAATTCACGCAGGGCAGTATCCAGTCCACCGGTGTGCCGACCGACGTGGCCATTCAAGGCAGCGGATACTTCGTGCTCGACAACAATGGCGAGCAGCTCTACACGCGCGCGGGAGATTTTTCCATCTCCTCGGACGGCCATCTTTTGAGCAAAGACGGTGCCTCTGTCCTCGGATATCCCGCCGTCAATGGCGTCGTGAATCCTAACGCCACCGTTGGGCCCCTCCAAATCGCCACGGGTCAAACGAATCCTCCTAACCCCACGGCAAACGTCCAGCTGGCCATGAACCTGGATTCCGATACCGCCGTCGGAGGAACATTCAGCACTTCCGTCGCGGTTTATGATTCCCTCGGCGGTTCGCATATTCTCACCTATAACTTCACAAAAACCGCCGCGAATAACTGGACTTACTCGATCACCATTCCCGCGGCCGATGTCGGCGCCGCTGGAAATCCCGTCACGATCAACACGGGCACTCTCACCTTCAATGGCGCGGGCCAGCTCACCGCGCCTGCGGGAAACGTTACCGGGGTCACAGCGGCCGCGCTTGCCGATGGCGCCAACGATCTAACTTTCGATTGGAACCTGTACGACGCCAATGGAGCTGGCGTGGTCTCACAAGTCTCAGGTCCTTCTGCCGTTTCCACCACTTCGCAGGACGGCTATTCGAGCGGCACGCTTGTGAGCTACATCATCAGCTCCGACGGCACGATCCAGGGCACTTTCAGCAACGGCCAGACTTCCGCCCTCGGCCAGATCGCTTTGGCTTCGTTCCAAAACGATCAAGGTCTGGTACGGAATGGCTCCAACGAGTTCCTGGCGAGTCTTGCTTCGGGCCAGGCGAACATCGGCGCTCCGGGAACCGGCGGCCGCGGAACTCTTTCCGGTGGCGCCCTCGAACAATCCAACGTGGATATCGCGACGCAATTCGCCCAACTCATCCTTCAAGAGCGCGGCTATCAGGCCAACGCCAAGGCCGTAACCACTTTCGACGAAGTCACTCAGACCGCAATCAACTTGAAGCAATAATTCGCGGGGTCTTGTGCGGCGCTTCCGCCTGGCGGCGCGGCTCGCGCAGGGGCGGAGGCGCACATTCTAAAAATTTCCTAATGAGCATCTTCCGAAGTTGCGACTCTTGTTCCATTCTGGATTTTTGGCCCTGAGAACTGGAATCTTCTCCCCCGCATAACTCCTTCCCGCTCACGGGCTTAAGCGTTCAAGCGATTCGCATTTTCCCACGCCCTAATTGTTTGTTCGGCGTTCCAATTGCATTTCCTTCCTCCGATGAGCGGCGAAACCTCCAGAACTTCCTCCGAAACCATCGCGAGTTCTCTTTCTGTCGCGCCGAAGAGGAAATCCTCGCTTCCGCTATTGCTCGTGGTAGTCCTACTGGGCTTCGGCGGCGGTGGTGGAGCGGCTTGGTACGTCATGCAGCGAGGGCGCTCTGCGGAGGCCGCACAGACTGCAGAGGCGGATCAGCCGCCCAAGTACATTGTTGCCTTGGAAGGTTTTACGGTAAACCTCGCTGACTCGGAAGACAATCACTTCCTCCGCGTCACAATGGATCTGGGCATTGATCGTTTGCCGGAGGGCGCCGACCGCGAAAAACCGGCCTCTGCGGTTCCTATTGCGCGGATCCGGGATTCCGTTCTCTCCGTCCTCACTGTCTGCCGGGCGGATCCGCTGCTTACCCCGGAAGGCAAGGAGCAGCTCAAGAAAAATCTGCTTCAGGCCCTTCGCCGCGATGTTCCCGAACTCGATGTGCGCGAAATCTATTTCACGGAATTCTTGGTGCAACGCTGAGCCATGACCACGGTTCCCGCATTGCCGAATGAGATTCGGGTTGCCGTTCCCGAGGAACTCTGGATGGAATGCGCGGATCTTCCGTGTGTTCTTAGCGTGGATCTGCCCTTGAGCGCGTTCACCGTCCGCGAGTTGTTGCGGCTCGCTCCAGGCGCGATCCTCGAATCGAATAACCCCAGCGGCGCCGATGTGCCCGTCGTCGTGAACACCAGCATTATCGGATGGGCGGAATTCGAAGTGATGGGCCAGCGGATTGCCGTGCGCATTACGGAGCTGGCGTGACCGAATTTTCCCGGAAGGAAATTGGAATGGATTCTGTGCAGCAAAAAGCAGGTTCGAGACAGCCGATGGTGGCGCGGCAAATCCTTGAAGCGCTCACTCGCCTCCTTCGCAGCGTGAAAATCCGCCGCACGGTGCACACTCTTCATCTGTGCGAGACGCTTCCCTTGGGCGAACGCAGAATGCTCGCCGTCGTGCAATGGGAAGGGGAGCGCTACCTTCTGGCGGCGACAGCAAATTCTTTTTCCGTATTGGACCGAAAGGATTGCACCCGACGCGCTGCAGGGCTCGCGCAAGATTCTTCTTTATCTCCCGAGGGATACGACGAATGAAAGCGGCCTTGACGTTTCCGCGCAACTCGCTCCTTGCCCTGCGTGCGCTCTTGTTGCTCGCCGCTTCCTTCTTTGTGAAGAGCGCGGCCGCCGCACCACAGCAGCCCATCATCCAATTGCCCGGCTTAAGCGTGCGCGGCGACACCACTTCCGTCTCGATCATTCTCCTGCTGACCCTGCTAACCCTTTTGCCGGCGATCCTTCTTTCCATGACGCCGTTCGTCAGAATCCTCACCATTTTCCATTTCCTTCGGCAGGCGCTCGGCACGCAAACCGCGCCGACGAACCAAACGCTGATCGGTCTCGCGATTTTTCTCACCTACTTCATCATGCAGCCGGTTGGCGCCGCGGTGAATCAGCAGGCCATCATTCCCTTCGAGCAGGGCAAAATCAGTTCGTGGCAGGCGCTGGAGCGTGGCGCGGGTCCGCTGCGTACCTTCATGCTCGGCTACACGCGGGAAAAGGACCTGGCCCTGTTCGTCGAGCTGAGCAAGATGCCGCGCCCCGATAACTCCAATGACCTGCCCATGTCCGTCGTCATTCCGGCCTACATCCTTTCCGAACTTAAGACCGGATTCCAGATCGGCGCGGTGCTCTTTCTTCCTTTTCTCGTAATTGATCTGGTAACCGCCTCGATTACCACTTCCATCGGCATGCTCCAGCTTCCACCGGTGGTCATTTCCACTCCGCTGAAGATTCTGCTTTTCGTCGTCGCGGACGGTTGGAATCTGGTTGTTGGCTCGATGCTCAAGAGTTTTCACTATTGAGGTGATGCGTGAACGCCGAACAGGTCGTCGAACTCACCCGCCGCACCATCGAAGCGGCATTCTGGATTTCTATGCCCGTGCTTCTGGCCGCCATGCTCGTCGGCCTCCTGATCAACATTGGGCAGGTCATGACGTCAGTCCAAGACATGACCGTATCGACGGTGCCGCGCCTCGCGGCCGTGGGAGTGATTCTTTTTTTCCTGACTCCGTGGATTCTCCATCATCTGATCACATTCACGGTTTCGCTGTTTTCGGATTTTCGCATTTATACCCAATGAGGAAGACGCGCGAGTGCCCTTCTTCGACAAAATTCTTCAGCACGGCCTTCCCATCGGCCTTCGCGTGGCCGGCATGATGACGTTCGCGCCGTTTTTCGGAAGCTCCGCCGTTGCCTTTCGCATCAAGGCAGGATTCACGCTTTTACTCATTGTTCTCCTTTACCCGGTTTGCCCCGTCCCATCACTCGTCCTTTCCCCCTCCGGGTGGTCGCGCATCGTGCTGAGCGAAACCATGCTGGGGCTCGCCATCGGACTCTGCCTGCAGTTCGTCATCGAAGCAGCACAGCTTGCCGGCCAGATTGTCGGATTCCAGTTCGCCTTCTCCCTTGTCAACATCATTGACCCAACCTCGAATGTGGAAACGCCGGTGCTCTCCACTTTTCACCAGCTTGCCGCGCTGCTGCTTTTTTTCCAGATGAATATTCACCACTGGGTTCTGCGTGGCATCGTGAAAAGCTTCGAGTACGTCCCCGTCGGCAGCGTCACGATCTCCGCCGGCGCGATGAAGGAACTATTCCGAGACGTCAGCGGAGTTTGGCTGGCGGGTCTGCAGATTGCCCTTCCGGTTCTGCTTGCGACTATGTTTTTGGATGTAGCGATCGGCTTCATCAGCAAGGCTTCGCCGCAAATGCCGGCTTTGTTTCTCAGCGTGCCGCTCAAGAGCCTGGTCGGCTTTGCCGTACTCGCCACGACCGTCGCGATGTGGCCCGGATTCTTCGAAAAACAGTTCACTCTTGCCCTGGGATGGGCGGAACGCTTCATGCTCCTTGCGCACTAAAGGGCGCACTAAAGGATCGTTCACGTGGCCGACAATCGCACTGAAAAGGCAACGCCCCGCAGAAGGACTCAGGCCCGCGAAAAGGGCCAGGTTCTCCGCAGCCGCGATCTCGTCTCCGCGCTGACGCTTTTCTCAGTGATCCTTATGTTTGCTTGGAACCCGCAGCTCTGGATCGGGCGCTGGCAGGGCTATTTCGCCCGGGCTCTCGATGCCAGCGTAAGCGCCGACTGGTCCGGCAATGTTCCCGTCATCTCCTGGACAAATCTTGCCGTGATCCAGTGGCTTGCACCTGTGTTGGGAGTCGCTTTCATCGTGGCCATCGGCGCGACCGTCGCGCAGGGCGGGCTTGTTTTTGCCTCGGAAGCCCTCACTCCGGATTTTGCACGGTTGAATCCGGTGAACAACATCGGCCAGCTCTTCTCGCTCGCCGGGCTAAGCCGCGTTTTGAAGTCGCTCATTCCCGCCGGAATCATTCTGTATCTGGCCTGGCGGCTTTTACAGCAGGACGCTTCCATGATCCTGCGTTCGTCTCGTTTGGAATCGCGCGCGGCGCTGGCGATCACCGGCAAGCTCTGGTTCAGCCTTGCGTGGCAGGCTTCTTTCGTTCTTTTGGCTTGGTCCGCCGTGGATTTCCTGATGCAGCGGTTCACCTACGAACGTTCGCTGCGCATGACCAAGCAAGAAGTCCGCCAGGAGCACAAGGACAACGAAGGCAATCCGCAGGTAAAAGGGCGCATGCGAAGGCTGCGCCGCGACCTTCTGCGCCGCTCGATTCGCAAAGACGTCCAGCGCGCCACCGCCGTCATCACCAACCCGACCCATTACGCTGTCGCCCTCGAATATCGTCCGGCGACAATGCCCGCCCCCGTAGTGGTCGCCAAGGGTAAGAATCTCCTGGCCCAGAAAATCAAGGAGATTGCCCGCTGGCATGAAATCCCCATTGTCGAAAATCCGCCGCTCGCCCAGGCGCTCTACAAATCCGCTGATGTCGGCCAGATGATCCCACCGAAACTTTACGCCGCCGTCGCGGAAATCCTCGCGTTCCTGTATCGCACGCAGATGCGCATGAAGGCTCAACCGTCAACACCCTCGGGAGGAGCCCGTTAACCAACCGCCATGGCGAACGAATCTAATTTGAACCAAGCGAACAGAACCGCCGACTGGCTTGTTCCCGTGGCGACTGTGGCCACCGTATTCGTCATGCTCGTTCCTGTTCCCGCTTTCGTGCTGGACATCTTTCTCGCCACCAGCGTCACTCTTGGCGTGGTCGTTCTGCTCTCCGCTCTATATATCCTCAAGCCCGTGCAATTTTCGGTTTTTCCCAGTTTGCTTTTGTTTCTCACGCTCTTCCGCATCTCGCTCAATATCGCCAGCAGCCGCAGAATTCTTCTCCACGGCAATGAAGGGTTCTCCGCCGCCGGCAGCGTGATTCAGTCCTTCGGGCAGTTCGTCGTCGGCGGCAATTACGTCGTCGGCTTCGTCATTTTCCTAGCGCTCATCGCCATCCAATATTTGGTCATCAACCACGGCGCTGTGCGCACCGCGGAAGTTGCCGCCCGCTTTACCTTGGATGCCCTTCCGGGTAAGCAAATGGCCATTGACGCCGACCTGAACGCAGGGCTCATTGACGAGCTGCAAGCGCGCACTCGCCGCGAGCAAATCGCCAAAGAAGCCGAATTTTACGGCGCCATGGATGGTGCGGCGCGCTTTAGCCAACGCGACGCTCTGGCCACCATCCTCATCACCGCCATCAACATCGTTGCTGGATTTCTCATCGGCGTCTTTCAGCTCAACATCCCGCTTGCGGAAGCCGCCAAAACGTACACGGTTCTCACCGTTGGCGACGGTCTCGTCACCATGATTCCCTCGCTCCTCGTCTCCGTCGCGGGCGGCATCGTCGTGACGCGCACTTCGAGCGGTGCAACTGTCGGCGCCGATTTCTCGCGCCAGCTGTTTGGCCGAAAAGTTCCTCTGCGCATCGCCACCGGCGTGATGCTCTTGCTCGGCCTCATTCCCGGCTTGCCGAAGTTTTCTTTCTTTCTCCTGGCCGCAATTGCCGGTTATCTTTCCACTCGCGCCGCGCAGAAGACTGCTGCGGAAATTCCGGCTGCGGAAATCGTCGGCGGCAAGGACAAGAAAAAGCCCGATCAGCAGCAACAGATCGAATCGCTGCTCAAGCTCGATGAACTCAGCCTTGAAGTCGGCTACGCCCTGGTGCCGCTAGTGGATCAGGCGCAGGGCGGCCAGCTCCTCCAGCGCATCCGCGCCCTTCGCCGCCACCTTGCACTTCAGCTCGGCTTCCTCGTGCCTTCCGTTCACATCACGGACAATTTGAAGCTTCGTCCGCGTGAATACACTGTTCTTCTTCGCGGCGTGGAGATCGCGCGCTGGGAAATGCAGCAGGAGCGGCTTCTCGCCATCAGCTCCGATCCTTCCGCTGCGCCGCTTGAGGGCATCGCCACGCAGGAACCGGCCTTTGGCGCTTCTTCCATCTGGATCGTCTCCGGCCTTCAGGAGCAAGCCCTTGCTTCCGGTTACGCCGTGGTGGATCAGACCTCCGTTCTTGCCACCCATCTCGCCGAACTTGTCCGCCAGTTCGCTCATGAATTGCTCACACGCCAGGAAACCAAGCGCCTGCTCGACTTCATGGCCGAAACGCAGCCCAAGCTCGTGGACGAGCTCGTTCCTCGCCTTCTCACCCTCGGCGAAGTGCAGAAAGTTCTTCAGCAATTGCTCCGCGAGCAGGTCTCCATTCGCGATCTCACCACCATCCTCGAAGCCCTCTTGGACACTGCCGCGGTGAATAAAAGCCAGATCGCGCTTGTTGAAGCTGCGCGTCAGGCACTCGGGCGGTCGCTTGTCCAGCCGCTCCTCGGAGAAGATCACAAGCTCAAAGTCCTTACCCTCGATCCGCAAATCGAATCCGAATTTCAGCGTCACGTAGACCCCCAAGCCGCGGGCGATTTGGCCATGTCCACCGGAGTGCCGCCACTCCGCAAGGTCTTGGAAGGACTGCAAAAACTTGTCGGAGATCGCGTGGCCCTCAGCTCCACGGTCCTGCTGTGCAACACGCCCGTGCGGTTCCACCTTCGACGGCTGCTGGAACCGTTCATCCCGCGTATTGTGGTTCTTTCCCCGGCGGAAATTCCGGCCACCGTTAACGTGCAGTCTCTCGGGGTGGTGCGATGAAACGTGCCTCTCGCCCACGAATTAAGCCGCAGGGAAGTGTCCCGTGCTGACCACTCCCACGAAGCCCGGATCGCGCGGCGTCGCCCTCGATCCCGCCGATCGCCAGCGACTTCTCGAGGAGAATCTTCCCGAAGTGCGTTACATTGCCCGGCGCATTCACGATCGTTTGCCCGCTCACGTCCCCTTCGACGACCTCGTTCATGCGGGGATTCTCGGCTTGATTGACGCCGTGGACAAATTCGATCCCCAAAAGAATGTCCAATTGAAATCCTACGCGCGCTTTCGCATTCGCGGCGCCATCCTCGATAGCCTTCGGCAGATGGACTGGAGCCCGCGCCATCTGCGCCGCCAGGCGCGCCGCATCGAAGAAGCCACGCGCGAGCTCTCCGCGGAGCTTGGCCGCACGCCCACCGAAACAGAAATCGCCGCCAAGCTCGAAATCTCTCTCTCCGAGTTCCAGCGGCTTCTGGGCGAATTGCGCGGGCTCGACCTCGGCAGCCTGCAGGTCGAGTCTTCCGAAGGTAGCAGCGGCGAACCCTTGCAAATCGCCGCGCATCGCCTTGAAGACGATCCGTTCCAGCTCGCCGCCCGCTCGGAGGTGCGGGCCATTCTTGCGGACGCTATCGGGGAACTCGATGAAAAGGAACGCCAGGTTCTTGGGCTTTACTATCTCGAGGAACTCACGATGAAGGAAGTTGGTGTCATTCTCGATGTCGGCGAATCCCGCGTTTCACAGATTCATACGGCCGCGTTGCTTCGCCTGCGTTCACGTCTTTCCGGAAAACTGGGCCCCACAACCGCGGCTGCGTCCGCGCAATCGGCCAGGAAACTCCAATCGGAGGAAGATTAATGCGCAGGATTTCATCCCGCGGAAACATTGAAGACTACCTGGTCCTTTCGTCCGGCCGCCTGCAACGGGCCGAGCGTCGCTCTTTGCTTCGACCCGACGGAAAGGAGTTCCAATGTCCGATTCAGAAGCGAATGTAGGCATTCGGGAATTCGCCGCCCAATGGGCGCGAAACATCTCTCAACTTCTCAGCCAGCTTGGAGTCGAATCGCCATCAGTCACTCCAACCGATCCCGCTTCCCCTGCTTCTGCAGCTCAACCTGAATTGGTCACTGCGCGTTTCGTCTGCGGCGGCGTCTTGAAGGGAGAGTTACAATGGCTCGCGGAAAAATCCGCAGCTCTCCTGCTCGCGCAATTGTTGATGTCCGAGCCTCCCGATCCCGCAATCGAATTTTCCGATAACCATCGTGATGCTTTTGCCGAGCTTCTTCGTCAAGTCGCGGGCTTGACGGCAACGTCTTGGAAGCAGGCTAGTGGCGGAGAAACCCTCATCAGCTATCATTCTGCCGCCGAGCCGGTTTTCTCTTCGAATTTGGAATCCTTCATTCGCATCTCCACCGCAAAATCGCAGGATGCGTCCTTGCGTCTTCAGCTCAACGCCGAACTTTGCCAATCGCTTTCCTCCGCCCCCGCCCCCGAGATTGCGGAACCTGGCCGTGATTCCCAGGATGCCCCCGAAAGCGCTCAAACTCTTGCTGCCTCCCCAGCTCCCTTTTCCGAGTCGGTCCCTCCGTCCGCTCCACTGCCCCCAAACCTCGATCTTCTTCTTGACGTCGAACTCGAGGCCACGATCCGTTTTGGCGAGCGCGAAATGCTTCTCCGCGAAGTCATGAGCCTGATGCCCGGTGCTGTCGTCGAGCTCGACCAGCTTGTCAACGAGCCTGCCGATCTCCTTGTCGCCGGTCGCCTCGTGGCGCGTGGCGAAGTCGTCGTGGTGGACGGAAATTTCGGTTTACGCGTTACCGAGGTCGCCAGCATGAGCCAAAGGGCCAAACTGGTGCCTGTGCCATGAATCGCAAAATGTTTCTAGCCTTTTCTCCTTTGGATCAGCCCCCGGGCTCTCTTCGGAAGGAATTCGCGCAAACCGAAGAGATGCAGAACCCGCTCTCCTGGCGGGAACGTCTCGTCCCGCGCTGCTCCGCCACGGATTGCATGCGCTCCCGTAAGCTGTTTCCCAGTTGGCGCCGCAGGTCTTCCGGCGTTCTTCTGGACGGACGCTGGTATTGCGGCTCCTCCTGTGCGTCCGGCGTCCTTTCCTTCCGTGTTCAGAACCTGATCTCAGGTTTTGTGCCCCCTCAGCCACGCACGCACCGGCTTCCGATCGGGTTGCTTCTTGTGAACCGCGGTATTATCTCTCATGCCCAATTGCAGGAGGTCCTCCGACTCCAGCGCGAATCTCGCTGCGGCCGTTTGGGCAATTGGCTCCTTCAGCTCGGCTACGTTTCTGATATCCAGCTTGTTGCCGCACTTGGCCAGCAATGGGGCTGCCCAGTTTTTCCGCTCACAAGCCAGCCGGTTTCTTCGGTGCTTCCCTCATTGGCTCCATTTGCCCTCTTTGAGAACGCCCGCGCTGTTCCCGTCCACGTTTCGGCGGACGGCCGCTTCTTGCACGTCGCCTTCTGCGAGCGCATTGATCACACACTCCTCTATGCCCTGGAACAAATGCTCGGAGTGCGCACCGTCGGCTGCGTCGCTACCGAAGCCTCCGTCTTGTCCGCTCTTGAGGCCCTGTCTCCTCTCGCACCTCGCGAGGAAGTCTCGTTCGACACTCTCCGCGACCCGCGTGAAATCACCTCCACCATCTCAAGCTATGCCGCGGAATTACGTGCCCGCAAACTGATTCTCGTCCGCGCCGCTTCCTTCCTCTGGACCCGTTTCTTCTCTCCGTTCTCTAGCCGGGACCTCCTGTTTCGCATTTTGCCGGGCTGCTTTTCCAATCTGGAACAGTCTCCCGGCTCTCCTAATGTCACTTCGCTTTCTGCCGATAGCCGAAATGACGGCTTCTCGGCCGCCTCAGGAGTGGTATGAGCTCACTCGTTGGATCTCCGAACTCGGCAAGTCCGGTGACTTCTGCAATTTCAGAAGCGCAGGTTGAGCGCCGCAAGCAGCGGCTCATGGACATTCTCAGCAAAGGCCTGCCGACGCTTCCGACCTACATCCTTGACCTGAACGCATTGCTCAGTAGTGCCAGCGTAGACCTCAAGAAGGTTGGCAAAGTGATTCGCACCGATCCCAGCTTGAGCGCCCAGATTCTGCGTCTTTGTAATTCTGCCCTTTTCGGGCTGCGCCGGCGCGTGATCAGCATCGAACAGGCCGCCGTCCTTCTTGGCACGGAGCGCCTCCGCACGCTTGTCTTGACTTGCTCCGTGATGCAATTTGCGGGCAAGCGTCTGCCCCAAGCCCAGCTTCTCGCCTTCTGGCAGCACAGCTTTCTCTCCGCTTTACTCAGCGAACGTATCGCTCGCCAAGTAGACTATTTTGAAAAGGAACAAGCCTACCTCGGAGGCCTTCTCCACGACATCGGCTTGCTGCCGCTCTGGATCCTCGTAATTCAAGAAGACGCCAAGCAGCGACCTGTCCCGAATCCCGGCTGGCCCGACAATATTCCTCTCGAGCGCGCTTATTTTGGAATGGACCATTGCAAGGTCGGCCGCTGGATTGCCGTATCCTGGAATTTCATGCCCTCGTTCGTTGACGTATTCGAATTCCATCATGCTCCCGATCGCGCACAACATGATCCCTACCTCGTGGGCATCGTCGCTGCGGCGGATCAATTCCTGCTCACTCAGGAGGAGACTCCCGCCGCCACTCCGGAGACCTCCAATCCGCCGGAACCGCCCGCACCCGAGCCCGAAGGTCCTTCTTTTCTCCAGAAGTGCTTGCCGCTCCTCTCGGAAACCGAGCGCCAAGCTTTGCTCGAAACGCTTCAGACGGAATACATCCATCTGCTTCCGCTGGTGCAGATCGGCCTCGCCGCCGCGACGGGAGCCCAGGCTGAGTCCTGATCCTCCAGCAGCCTTGGTTCTTTTTCCCTTCGTGCGGCACTTTCTGCCCGCTCCGCGTTTCCACTGGGCAAGAAAATCCCGCGCGGCGTTCGCTACCCCGTGTGTCTTCTTTCATCTCGCGTAACTCTGTGATTCTCTTGCCCCTTCATCTTTCTTAACGTGCGCTTATTTGGCCTCGTGCCTGCATCTTGGTTCGCGGGAGGCGCAATGGACAGCGGTTTCTATTCTTCTTTTACGGGATTTGCTGAACGCTTGAGCGCCCTCGAACTCGTCGCAAACAATCTCGCCAACGCCAGCACCACCGGCTTCAAAGCACAGCGCGAATTCTACCGTTCTTTCAACGCCCTTCTCGATTCTCAGACGTGGGCGACTCCTCCTGCCAACATGACCCAGGCTCTCGACCAGACGATCAATCAGTTCGGCGTCCTTGGCGGCTCCAGCACGGACAACAGCCAGGGTACCCTGCAAACGACTGGAAACGACACAGACGTCGCTCTTGAAGGCTCCGGCTACTTCGCCGTGCTCACTGCCAACGGAGTTCGCTACACCCGCGACGGCAATTTTCACCTCGATCGCAAGCGCAATCTCGTCACCCAGCAGGGTGACCAGGTTCTCAGCGCACAGCCCAATCAGCAGTTGAGGCCTGTCCAGGTTCCGGACGGCAAGCTGAGCGTCAGCGGTGATGGTTCCGTCTCCGTTGATGGCGCGTATGTCTCCAAGCTGCGCCTTGACGATTTTCCGAAGGGAACCGCGCTCCTTCAGGAAGGCAATAATTACCTCGTGGCACCGGCGGCCACCGCGCCCGTTCCATCTGCCGCAGTGGTCCGCCAGGGCATGCTCGAATCCTCCAACAGCGATCCGGTCCGCAGCACGGTTGCGCTCATAGATCTTCAGCGCACCGCCCAGATGATGGAGCGTGCTCTTTCCATTTTTAACAACGATTTCAATCGCACGGCAGCGCAGGATCTGCCGCACGTGTAGTTATTTTTCTCGGGAACAGGAGATCCAATTTCATGTATCGAGCCTTGTACACCGCCGCCAGCGGCATGGAAGCCCAGGAATTGAATCTAGACAATATCGCCAATAACCTCGCCAATTCCACGACGGCCGGCTTTCGCCGCCGCCGCTTGCAATTTCAGGATCTCGTCTATCAAAACATCGTCGCTCCCGGCGCGGCCGCGACCCAGCAGACCATCTATCCTACGGGGCTTCAGGTCGGCCTCGGCACTCGTACCGCATCCTCCGAAGTCATTCAACAGCAGGGCGATTTCAACCAGACTGGCAATCCACTTGACCTGACCATCCAGGGCCAGGGTTTCTTCCAGATTCAGTTGCCCACCGGCGAAGTTGCGTATACGCGTTCCGGGGCCTTCCATCTGGATTCCACCGGTATCATCGTGGATGCCCAGGGCAACCAGCTCCAACCCGCCATCACCATTCCCTCCAGCGCGACCAACATCACCATCGGTTCCGACGGCACCGTCAGCGTCATGATTCCTGGCCAGCAGCAGGCCCAGCAGGTCGGCACCATTCAGCTCGCCACGTTCGCCAATCCCGGCGGTTTGAACAGCGTCGGCAACAACTACTTTCTGGAAACCACCGCCTCCGGAAATCCCATTGTCGGCACTCCCGGCGGCGCAGAAGGCCTGGGCACCATCCAGCAGGGCATGCTGGAGAATTCCAACGTGGATGTTGTCGGCGAATTCATTCAGATGATCCTCGCTCAGCGCTCGTACGAAGCGAATTCCCGCGTCGTCCACGCCGCCGACGAAATGTTCCAGACCATCAACGGCCTCACCACCTGAGCGGGAAAATGGCGAAGCTCCCTTACATCTGGATCCTGCTGGCAGCGGTCGGTGCCCTACCGTTGCATACTGCGGGCGCAGCATCCCCGGTTCCTCTCCTGGCTCACGTGGAAGTCGAAACCGATGCGGTCGCACTTGCGCAGCTTTTGCCGGAGAATGCTCCAGCCGCCTTGCGCCGCGCGTTCGCGGAAATTTCCCTCGGCGCTGCTCCTGATTTTGGGGCTTCGCGCTCGATCCGAAGTGGTGAAATCGTGTCTACGGTAGAAGCGGCCGGATTGCCGCCGCGCGCATTCATGATTCCCAACGTCGTTCATATCCGCCGCGTCGGCCGCACTCTCACGCGCACGGAAGTCTTCCGCGTCATCGAGTCCTCCTTCCAGTCCCGACATCCGGACGCCAGGCTTCCTTTTTCTTCAAACGATCTGGAAATCTCCGGATCTCTGCGCCTCCCTCCCGGTGAAGCGAATCTCAGGGTCGTCGGCTTCCGCTATGACGAAATGCTCGATCGCGAAATTTTTCGCCTCGCCTCCGCGTCCGCCTCTCTGGTCCCCTTCGTTGTCGCCGTTCGCATGCCGAAACTCCCCGGCGCTCCCACGAAAATCGCTTCGGGTCTGTCCGCGCCCCCTCCATCGCCTGTCCTTGTGGATCCCCGCTATCCTGCGCGCTTGCTCCTGATTTCCGAGGATGCAGAAATTTCCTTGCCCGTTCGCCCTCTTCAGAAGGGTCATCGCGGCGATTCCATCCGCGTTCGCATGCCGCAGAACGGTCGAACGTTTTTCGCCCGCGTCACCGGCCGCGGAACGCTCGAAGCCTCTTTTTAGGAGAGCCCATGCGCTTCACCAGAACCCAAACTGTTCTTCTTCTGCTCGCAGCATTTCTCCCCGCGAGCGCTTTCGGCGCTGCCGGCCGCCGCGCCAAAAAACCAAAAAAAGATACTGATTCCACCGGGCTCGACGATTATTTGAGTCGAGCGCGCGCTTTCAATCTTCCTGCTCCGGAAACTGTCGGCAGCCTCTGGGTGGGCTCCGGCCCGCTCGCGGATCTGGGCCAGGACTACAAGGCTCGCAACCCCGGCGACTTGCTCGTCATTCATCTTACGGATAACTTCACAGCTGCGACCGCCGGCGAAAACAATCAGTCGCGCGCTTTCTCCGCTCAGTCTCAGGTCACCGGATTTTTCGGCGCCATCGGCGCGCGCAACCGCCTCCAGAATCTTTTCGGCGCCAATTCCGCAAACTCCCTCGACGGCAAAGGCTCCTCCACCATGAGCTCCAGCGTTTCTCTCGATCTCGCCGCCCACGTCATCGAAGTCCTTCCGAACAAAATGCTGGTGGTTCAAGCCACGCGCGACATCACCGTCGGCAACGACCGCCAGACCGTCTACATTCGCGGCCTCGTCCGGCCCGGCGACATCGCCCTGGACAATTCCATCCTTTCCTCTTCGATTTCCGACCTTGAAGTGGAGATCAAGGGCAAAGGCGCCGTTGCCGAGGCTTCCCGCCAGCCGAATGTGGTCATTCGGTGGCTGCTCAAACTGCTCACGTTCTGAGGAACTTTTTCATGATCTCTTTTTGCACATCGTTCCTGATCTTGTTTGCCGCGATCGCTCCGCTCGGCGCAACGGCCGACGAAGTTGCAGCCGCCGTAAATCCCGCCCATGTCGCGCGCATCAAGGACATCACCACCATAGAGGGTATTCGCGATAACCAGCTCATCGGTTACGGCCTTGTTGTCGGTCTCGCCGGCACCGGCGACAAGCAGCAAACTTTCTTCTCCGTGCAAACGCTCGCCAACATGCTCCAGCGCATGGGCGTCAACGTCAAAAACAATCTCACCACCATCCAGGTCCGCAACATCGCCGCCGTGTTCGTCACCGCGGATTTGCCTCCATTTTCCCGCCCCGGAATGAAAATTGACGTCACCGTCTCCTCGATTGGCGACGCAAAATCACTTTCCGGCGGAACGCTTTTGCTCACTCCGCTCAGCGCCGCCAACGGACAGATTTACGCCGTCGCACAGGGCCCGATGATCATCGGCGGCTACAGCGCGGGAGGAGGCGGCAACAGCAAGGTCGTCAATCATCCCACGGTCGGCCGCATACCTGAGGGCGCTCTCGTCGAGCGCGATGGCGCCGTGGACTTGACTCGCTTCAAGGATTTGTCTCTCTTACTACGCGACCCCGATTTTGACGCCGCTCGCGACGTTGCCGCCGCCATCAACAAGGAACTTGGCCACGATGCCGCACGGCCCGTGGACAGCCGCCGAATCGAAATCGCAAACGTGCAATCCATCGGCGGCGATATTCCTGCGCTCATGGCTCGCATTGGCGACCTGACCATTCACACGAAACCTCCGGCCAAGGTCGTCGTCAACGAAAAAACCGGCACGATCGTCATGGGCGGCGCCGTCACCATCAGCGCCTGCTCCGTGCTTCAGGGCAACCTGGCCATTCAGGTCACCACCGAATTTCAGGTCTCCCAGCCCGCTCCTTTCAGCAAAACGGGCCAGACCGAGGTTGTGCCTCAAACCAACGTTCAGGCTCAGGAGAGCGCGGCTCAAGTGGTCCACCTGAAGGAAGGCGCCACGGTGGACGAACTCGTCCGCGGTCTGCAAACCATCGGAGCTTCCTCGCGCGACATCGTCGCCATTCTCCAAGCGATCAAGGCCGCCGGTGCCCTCAATGCCGATTTGGAGGTCCTGTAATCGCATGAGCCCCGTGCAGTCATCCAGCTTCGTGCAATCTCTCTTGAGCGCTCACCCTCCATCCAAATCGGCAGGCGCCGCCAAAATTGACCCTTTGACGGACCATAAGCTCCAAAAAGCCGCCGCGGAATTCGAGGGACAACTCCTCTCTGCGCTCTGGAAGTCCATGAAAACGAGCTTCGGGGACGCTGACGGCGATTCCGACGACCCTGCGGGGCAAACTCTGCAGGATTACGGGATTGATGCCATGTCCCAGGCGGTCGGAAAGGCAGGTGGACTAGGGATCGGCCGATTGATAGTAAAGCAGTTAGAGACGAAAATCGCGCGTTCCCAAAATGAAAATTCATCTAAACCCCGATAAAGAATTCCGCCGGTCATGCCGATAGACCGGGTGAGAGCCGACGCGCTGGCTGGACAATTAAAGTTTTCTGAGATCCGGCCGATAGGAACCATACGCGCAGGGAAGTATCGCTCCCTGCAGGCTCGGCAAGCCGTAGGACAGGAGCTGCGTCATGAAAATCGATCCCAATCTTCAACCACTCGGGGAATCGCAGCCGGACCGCGTCTCCGGCAAGCGCAACGCCGGCGTCACGTCCAAGGGATCCTCGCAGACCACCGGTCTGCAGCCTGCCTCCGAGGAAGATACTGTCAGTCTTTCCAGCACGCACGGCGACGTCCAACAGCTCACCACCGCCTTGCAAAGTGTGCCGGAAGTTCGCACCGACAAGGTGAATGCTTTGCAGCAACAGATTCAGAGCGGGCAATATAATCCCGATAATGGAAAGCTGGCGGACGCGCTGCTCTCCGAACAGGCCAGCCTGAAATCGAAAGCCTGAGATAGCGGGGGCCGACAATGGAGGATTTTGTAGCCTCGAAGTCTTCCGCTGTGGAGCCTTATAAGCCCGATGACCAGAATCAACCCGGGCAATCTGGAAATAAAAAACGTAGCAAGCCACAGCCGCGGCCCGCGACCGGACCTGAGCTGCCGGATGTCGAGCCCGAGTCCGGAGAAGAGCATAAGTTAGACGAAAGAGCGTGAAGCGTGGACGTAGAATCACAAGAAATTCTGGCACTACTGGAACGGCGCATCGCTTTGCTCGGTTCGCTCGCCGAAGCCCTTTCCACGGCCAGTGCCAACGCGGTTGCATTTGACATTGACGGCCTAGAAGCGCGCATTCTGCAGCAGGAAACCTTGTGCCGCGAAATCCAGTCCTTGGATGTACGCCTGGACCGCATGCAACTCCATTGTGTGAACCAGGCGTCGCTCAGTGGCGCTTCTCGTTCGATCCCATCAAGTGGCGCGGATTCCGCCGCTCTTCGGGATGCGGCGCGCCGCTTGCAGGAGGTTCAGGGCCGCGTGAAGAAATTGAACGAAGCGCACCAGGCGCTGCTCCGCCGCTCGCGCCGCACAGTTGGTGCGCTGCTATGCTCCTACCATAGTTTTGCGATGTCCACCTACTCGAATCCTTCGGCCACGCCGGTTCTGGCAGGGGAGGCGGTCTGACGTGGGCAGCCTTTCCGGAGCTTTGAATATCACGCTGAGCTCGATGCTCGCCGAGGAAGGCGCCATCGAGACCACCAGCAATAACATTGCAAACGTAAATACCCCCGGATATTCGCGGCAGCGTCCCGTTCTCGAAGAGGCCCCGCCCGTTCTGAACGGCAACCTCGTCTTCGGCACAGGTGTCCAGCTCCAGCAAGTGGAGAGCCTCCGCGATTCGATTCTCGATTTGCGTGTCAACCAGGAAACTCAGCAGCAAGGCTCGCTCAATTCGTTCCTGAATTCCGCGCAGCAGATTCAGTCGCTTTTCAATGAAACCAACGGAACAGGACTGCAATCTGATTTGACGAATTTCTTTAACAGCCTTTCTCAGCTCTCCACCAATCCAAGCGATTTGAATCTGCGCCAGGCAGTTTTGACTTCGGCACAGAATCTTGCCAGCGCCTTCAACCAAACCTCTTCGGCCCTTACGACCCAGCAGCGCAACGTGGATCTTTCCGTCACGCAAACCGTCAGCCAGATCAACACCCTCACCCAGCAAATTGCCGCGGTGAACTCGCAGGTTTCCGCAGCCACCACTTCCAACCAAAATCCCGGCCCCTTCGTGGACCAGCGGCAGCAATTGATCAACCAGCTCTCGAACCTGGTGGACGTTTCCGAAATCAACGCCGGCAACGGCAGTTTGACGCTGACAACCTCCAGCGGAGCGCCGCTCGTGGTGGGTGGACAAAGCTTCGCGCTCACCACACAAACCGATCCTGCGACCGCACTGCAGGACATCGATTCGCAGGGAACCAACATCACTGCCAATATAACCGGCGGCGAACTAGCGGGGCAATTGCAAATCCGCGATCAGGAAATTCCCTCCATCCAGAATTCGCTGGACACGCTGGCCTCCAGCCTCGCTAACGCTGTGAACACCCAGCACCAGGCAGGATTTGATTTGAACGGCGCGCCCGGCGGAAATTTCTTCGTTCCGCCAACGGGCGTGGCGGGAGCCGCCGCTTCTCTTGCCGTGGCGATCACCGATCCCACAAAGATCGCTGCGAGCAGCGACGGAACGCCCGGCGACAACGGAAATGTCAACGCACTCCTGGATCTGCAGAATCAGAACATTGTGAACGGCGAAACTCCCATGAATGCCTACTCGAACCTGGTTTTCCAGATGGGCAATGATGTCCAGACCGCACAGACCAATCAGACCGCGGGAAGCCAGGTCCTCAGCCAGCTTCAGAACCTGCAAGGCGGAGTCTCCGGCGTGGACATCAATGAAGAATCCGCCAACCTTATCCGTTTTCAAAACGCGTATACGGCCTCGGCTCAAGTGGCGACCACCATCAACACCCTGCTGCAGACGACGATTGATATGGTGCAATGATGGCAATTCGCCTCAATCCCGACCTGGTTCCCGATCTTCTAGCTGCCGTGCAGCAAAGCCAGCAGAACATGACCACAGCCACGCAGCAGCTTTCTACCGGGAAAAAGGTCAACCAGCTATCCGACGATCCCGCCGCCGTGGCACAGCTCGTCGAAAACCACAATCAGTCCTCGCAGGACGACCAATTTCTGACCAACCTGAGCGGCTTGCAGGGAAAATTCCAGGTGGCGGACTCTACGATGAGCAACGTGGTAACCGTGCTAACCCGCGCGATTTCCCTAGGAACGGAAGGCGCGAACGGTACGCTGAGCACTTCGGACCAGCAAGCCATTGGCGCGGAAGTGCAAGGATTGCTCAGCCAGATGGTGAGCCTCGGAAATACGACCTATCAGGGCACTTACATTTTTGCCGGCACCGCCGTGACGACGCAGCCTTTCGCCCAGGATCCCAACACCCTCGCCGTGGCGTACAATGGAAATTCCAACACCACTTCTGTGCAACTCTCGAACGGCAACTCCATCAACTCCGGCGTCCCGGGTGACCAACTTTTTCAGAATGCCAGCGGCAGCGTTTTTGGCGCACTGCAGGATTTGTACAATTCCCTCGAATCCGGTACAGGAATTGATACCGCCGTGACTGAAGTGCAAGACGCTCTCAACTCGATTAGCACACAGCGCGTTTTTTATGGAAATGCGCTGAATCAGATTTCGATGAGCGAGAATTTCCTCAATCAGGACACCGTGAATCTAAGCTCGCAGGAAAATGATCTCGTGGGAGTGGATGCCGCTACCGCCGCGTCCAACCTCGCCCAGGCGCAAACGGCATACGAATCGCAGCTTGCGGCGACCGCAAAAGTTCTGAACCTGCCCAACCTGCTCAGCTTCCTCCAGTAATCAGGCCTCGCGTACTCCGCAAATCCGCCGCGGCCTAGTCGTGGTGGTGCATCGTGAAGATCTTGTCCAGCGAATCTTCGTACGGATAGACGTGCACCATCCACCCGAGCACAACGGGAAAGAAGCGGCCACCGGCGGCGCCGCATGCTTCTTCGGTTACGATTGAGCCTTGCAAGCCAAACTGCGTCCAGTCGGCAGTTCTTAACTCGCCCCGCGGGGGCAAACAAAGATTCGTGTGCAGGTGCCACTGCGCGACGCTCAGCGGAATGCGCTCGTCAAGCTGTGCTTCGGTGGCCCGCCTGGGCATGGTGTACATCGCGCCGACGAGTGCGTATCCCGAATCCGTTTTCCGGTAGAGCAGGGAAGTGGGCTCCGTCGGATCGAATCGAAATCCCTCGAGAAACCCGTTCTTGTAATTCGTGAAGTGATACTCGGGTTGCGGCAAGTTGGGCGCGAAAATTCTGTAGCCGTCATTCAGCGCCACGTGGTAATCCCTGTATTTTTCAATCGCGGCGCGAAGTTCTTTTGCCACTTCTTCGGCGCGCTGCACATCCCCCGGCGCGATGGGCCGCTTCTGCGTCATGAACATGTGGGGATTCGAGCCGTGCATATCGGCCATCGCGGATATCGCTCCGGGCTCCGTAGCCTTTTGATCGGTCATGTCCATTTGCCCATGATCCATCCCAGGCATTGCTTGCGGCGCGGCGCTCGATGGTTCTTGCTGAGAGGCATGAATCATCGCCGGCGCGTGGTGGCTTGGGATCGCCGCGAGCAGAACGGTCACGGCGAAAAGTGCGCTCAGGAAGATCCCCATCTTGCCCATAAATTGGAATGCGGTCTTGCACGCGGACATAAACTTTCTCCTTCAATCATGATACGCAGGGGCACGAGGAGGAGTTGCGCGCCGTTTGTAAGGAAGTGCACGGCGGAAGACTGGCCGCAGGGACAGGGGTGGCGATCAACGGAAAAAAGGGCGCCATGCTAAACTCGAATCGTGAGCAAAGAAAAAGTTTTGCCGGCAAAGAGCGTGCAGGGTGGGCTCGAAACGCCGGGCGACAAATCCATTTCCCACAGATACGCGATGCTGGCTGCCCTTGCCGAGGGCACCAGCGAACTCCGCCACTTTGCCGAAGCGGCGGATTGCCACAGCACGCTTGATTGCATGAGCGCTCTCGGCGCCGTAGTGAAAAAAGAAAAAGACGAGGTAAGGATTACCGGGCGCGGTCTGCGTGGGCTGCGCGGATCGAGAAAAGTGCTGGATGCGGGAAATTCCGGCACGACGATGCGTCTGCTCGCGGGAATCCTTGCAGGGCAGGGATTTGCGTCGAAACTGACGGGCGACGAATCGCTCCAGAAACGGCCGATGAAGCGTGTGATGTCGCCCTTGCGCGAGATGGGCGCGGAGATTCGCGCGCGTGAGGACAACTTCGCTCCGCTCGACATTCACGGTGCAAGCCTCCGCGCGATTGACTACAAAATGCCGATGGCCAGCGCGCAGGTCAAATCCGCGGTTCTGCTCGCGGGACTTTTTGCCGAGGGCGAAACCAGCGTCACCGAGCCGGGTCGCACCCGCGATCACACGGAACTCGCCCTCGCGGAGTTCGGCGCTACGATCGAAAAAGAGCAGCGCACCACTCGCGTCCGCGGCATGGCGGAGAATGGTGGTGGAGACTTGCACCCCATTTCGATAGACGTCCCGGGCGATCTTTCTTCCGCTGTGTTTTTCATCGCCGCCGCATCCTTGCTGCCGAATTCTTCGCTGCTCATCCAAAACGTTGGCCTCAATCCCACGCGCACTGCGATTCTCGATCTGTTCCTGCAGATGGGTGCCTCCATTCAAATGCTCTCTCTGAAGACCGAGCATGGTGAAGTCGTGGGCAATCTCGCCGTCAAAGGCGCAGAATTGAATGGCGGCGTGATTGAAGGTGCCCAGATTCCGCAGTTGATTGACGAATTGCCCATGCTCGCCGCCTTGGGCCCATATACAGTACAGGGCATCGAGATTCGCGATGCCGCGGAATTGCGCGTGAAAGAAAGCGACCGCATCGCCGCGCTGGCGGAAAATTTGCGACGCATGGGCGCTCGCGTTGAGGAGCGCCAGGATGGCCTGAAAGTTGAAGGCCGCGGCGCCGGGAAACTGCGCGGAGCGGAAATTGATCCGCGGGGCGATCACCGCATTGCCATGGCGTTCGCGGTCGCTGCTCTTGCTGCTGTCGGGCCGACAATGATTCGGGAATCCGAGTGCGCCGGAGTATCCTATCCCTCGTTCTTTTTACAACTGAACCGCCTCGCTGAACGCTAGAAATTGAGTGAGCGGATCCCCGTATAATTCAGAAAATAAAAGAGATACTCGGTTTTTCCACAGCCGGTTGAGCCGGGGAGCGCGAGCTTTGAAATTGGAGTATACTTCCCTTGTCAGACAAGATTCCTCCAGGTTTCGCTCCCAACGTCCCCTGGGCCCTAAAACGCATTGAGAGGTAGTGTCATGATTCCCGTAGATCAAATGAGGAAAGAGATCCTTCGCCTGGTAAAGGCGCGCCATAATTCTGCTTTCATTGATGTTCAGCGAATCTCCGTGCTGTACAGCATTCCCGAAAAAAAAGTGCGCCAGGAATTGACGAAAATGGCCGACGAAAAAGTGATTCGCCTTTCCGGATGGGACGGCAAGGCCACACGCGCCTATTTGCCGACCGGCGATGCCGAAGAGTTTGTCGCCTCGACTCAGCCGGGAGATCACATGCACGTGGATCTTCTCGACCAGGAAAATAAAGAATTGAGCCGCAGCGCAAGCGCTTAGCGGCCCTCATGTGGTTTTGCGCAGCGTGATCGAGCCATAGCTCGTCCTGAGAATGATTTTCGGGCCGCGGCCGGTTCCGTATTTCCCATCCAGGTGAGAATCACCGTTTTCGTTCTTGGACTTCTTGAGCGAATCCGAAGAAAAATCACTGACAATATCGCACGAGTGGCAATCCGCCTGAATTTCAAAGGAAGCCGAGCCGGGGATGCTCAGCGTAATCCCCGCCGAAGAGTTGGAAATATTCACGTCATCCTTCGGAGGCGAAGAAAAGCGAACTTCCACGGAAGCGTCGTGATTCTCCAGGTTGATCCTTCCCGTGGGGTTTTCAATGCCCACATCTTTGGAACTGGTGCGAAGCGAGATGTTGCCGGGCGCGTCCACGATCTCCAGGTTTCCCGGCCCCAGCTCCAGGTGGCCGGCCAGCTGGTTGAGGGTCAGATCCGAACGCTGCGAAAGAAAACGCACGCCCTTGGCGATTTTCTCGGCGCGGATGGGGCCAAAGAACTCACCGTTGATCGAAAGGCTTCCTAAGGCATTGATCACTTCAAGTGCTCCGCCGACTTCCTTGCCCGGGTTGGTGATCTTGACGTCGCCCTTGGTGTCGGAAACCTTGATGTCGCCTTTGCGCGCATCCACGGTGACGTTGCCAGTGGTGTCCGAAATATCCATGTCACCTTGGCGGCCGGTTGCGGAGACGTCGCCCCCCGCGTCGGATATGGAGATGTCGCCGCGAGTATTGCGTACGGTGACCGGAGATTTCTTGGGAACAACAACGTCGAGATTCAGTCCGATCCGGGTGTCGCCGGGATCGAAGCCTGCCGGCTGCACCTCGAAGCTGTTGCCCGACTGCGTAATCTCAACGGCGACGGGAGCCGCGAGCCGGTCGGCGTCGCCCTGATTCCAGGCATGCACGGTTTTCTGCCCGGAGACGCGGAGTTCCGCGACGTCAGAAGAGCGAACCGTGATATTGCCTTGCCCGGTAGTGATTTCCACACGTGCGTTGGGTGGAACGGATTTTGGGGCAAGGTCCACGTCATAGGTGAAAGGATTGCCGAGCTGAATCAGATTCGCAGGGATGCGGCTTTTGATTTGGTCGTAAGTGATGATGCCACCCGTGAGCGCAAGGAGGGCGATCACCAGAAATACTTCGCCCGGCGTGATCCAGCCGCCGGGCTGGCCTTCGCGCTGCGCGGCCGCGCGTTCAACAATCTTTACCAGTCCCCAAAAAATCAGAAGCAAGGGCCAATAGTGGGAGAGGATGCGCCCGATGGGATATCCGCTGTAATTGTGGAGCAGGAAAAGAATGCCGACCGTCAGAAGGACGATGCCGCTGAAAAGGCCACTGGAACGATCGCGTCCGCGGGACATTGGCTCTATTGTCCTTGCCCCTGCTGAGGAGGTGTAGGTGCCTGCGGCGCTTGGGCAGGAGGCGGATTCGGACTGGCCAGCGAATCGGAAACGTGTCCGGTACGGGGAGCGATGGCGGAGGCCAATTTAATCAGTCCGATCACCAGCAAAATCACGGGCCAGGTGTGGCCGAAGGAAAAATAACCGCCCTGCATTTGAGCCAATAGAAATAGAACGCCGATCGTGGTTATGATCGCGGGCCCCATGAAGCTGTCAATCGTGCAGCTCTGGCAACGGCAGCGAACGCGGTCGCTCATTCCGAAATTCCCCCCTCAACCATCAGTTGCCTCCCAAACGCTTGCGAAACATCAGAATACCCACGGCGATCAGCACCAGGGGCCACAGGCGCGAAAAGTTGAAGAAATCAAAAAGGTGAAAATTAGCCAGCAAGAAGATGACGCCGAGTCCGATCAGGATGATCGGACCGACAGGCCGATTCTTGCTCCAGTTTTCGAGCGGATCGGCGACGGTTTCGCCCATACTCTTGGCCTTTGCCGTACGCATGGCATCGAAGGCCATATAAATGATGAATCCCGCGAGCAAAAGAGCGAGCGCGGTGGTGGGACCGTCTCCCATTCCACTGCTGAGACCCACAATCATGGTGGCAAAGACAACGACATGGATCAGCGCTTTGTTGTACTCGCCGTTGTATACCGCTCCCAGGCCGGGGAAAAAGCCCAGAATAAATGCCACTGCGGGACTGCTCGTCGAATGCTGCGCCGCAGGAGCCGGAATACTGGCAGGCGCGGGCGCGAAATAACTGGAGCCGGGAAGGGGTGGAGGCGGCGCCGCGTTAACAGGAGGATGCCCCATGACTGTGGCAAGACAATCTTCGCAATAGAGAACATCGCGGACCGGTCGGACGCACACGCCACACATCGCCTTGCCACAGTTGCGGCAGTAGCCGGTCGCGTCCACGTCAGGATGGACGGCGCATTTCATCGAGAGCTCCTTCCGCCCGGGGACGAAGCGAGCAATCCAGCGAACGCTCCCACCGTCTCCAGAGAATGGGACACTCTGGACGCGGAGAGGAAATTGGCGCCGTAGCCGACATCATTGGCTCGATTTTGTTGCTTTGGCGAGCCGGGTTGCGAGCCGTCGGTGCGGCCAGGATCTTTTGGAGGCGTGGCTTGCGGGGCAGAATTCTGCTGTCCCGGAGGAACTGTATTGTCTTCGCGCAGACGGGATTGGATCTCATACACCACCCGCAGATCGCTGACGAACTTCGTGCTGCGCGCATATACGAGATGCAATTGGCGATCTGTGTTCCGCACCACGCTGGCAGGAGAGAGATCCGCAAGCTTTGGCTTTCGCCAGGAGAATCCGGAGGTTGTGAGCAGCACCATGACGGTGACGCCAACGGTTAGGACTCCGTAGGCAAGGCGCGGCGAGGTAAAACCGCGCACCCACTGCTTTACTCCAGTCCAGCCCTTGACGGTTTTCCGGGGGCCCAGCGTCTGATCGAGAATGGCCGTGACCAGCCGCGCAGGCGGATCGAAATCCTCCATGGTGTGCATCTTGGTCAAAAGGCGAGAGACGTGTGAAACCAGCGCGGTGCAATCCGCGCAAGTGTTCACATGAGCGTCAAAGGCACGCTGGTCCGTCGGATGCATTGCGCCTTCGATATAGTCGCTCAAGCGCTGCTCGATCGTTGCGCAAGTCCAGTTCATTGCCAGGCACCTGCCCAGAGCCAACTGCTCTTACACCATACTGCGACCCCAACAAGATTTTTCATGAAGGGCGAACCCCCATCTGCTGGAGCACACGCGCCAGCTCGATCCGGCCGCGGTTGATTCTGGATTTTACCGTGCCCTCCGGTACGGCGAGAACTGTTTGAATCTCGCTGTATTCCAATTGCTGCAAGTCCCGGAGGATTACCGCTTCGCGCAATTCGGGAGAAAGTCTCGTCAGCGCGGATTGCACCTGCGAACTCAGTTCGCCGAGAAGCGCCTGTTCATCGGGTCGCCGCGCTGTGGACTCCTTGTTTTCTACTACCGGCATCGCGTCATCGAGAGAGCCCGTCATGCGGTCGCGCTTCGTGCGGCGGTAATGATCAATCAAAAGATTGCGGGTCACGCTTGTCATCCAAGTTGAAAAGCCGCCGTGCGCAGCCCGGTAACTCGCCAGAGTACGATAGACGCGCAGAAAAACCTCCTGTGACAGATCCTCGGCTTCCGTGCGGTTGCCGGTGAACCTATAACAGATGTTGAAAATGCGGCGCGTGTGGCGGCGCACAAGCTCCTCCCAGGCCGAGCCATCGCCCTGGAGGCATTGCTGGACCAGTTGGGCGTCCTGCTCCAACGTCTCATCAGCCTCATGTCCTGCGGCATCTTCCGCTACGACCGAATTACATTCGTAGCGGCTCGGCCTGCCACTCTATGGAACGCAAAGTGCTCTCGGAAAGTTCCCTACGGGTTCTAGAAGCACATCTCGCCGTATGGCCGAATCTTACCCATCTCTTTCTCTTGAAACAAGCCTTGTCCTTTGAATCATTTGGAGCCTGCCGCTTGACGATCCGATGCTGTGCCAGTAGGCTCATTCCCACATGAAATTCTCGTCGAGGAAATTCCTGACGATTGGGCTCGGAGTGGTTGCGCTCGGGGTTTTGCTCTACCTCTTGCGCGGGGTGCTTAATCTGCGCAGCTTCAGTTGGTCGAAGCTCTGGGAATCCGTCCGCACTGCGAATCCGCTTTATTTTCTGGTGGCGATCCTCGGGATTTATGTCTGTTACGCGCTCCGGGCGCTGCGCTGGCAAGTTTTTCAGCGCAATCTCGGCAGAGCGCATTTTGGAAGCATTTACAAAATGACGCTCGCCGGTTTTTCCGCGGTTTTTCTGCTGGGCCGTGCGGGCGAGCCGGTGCGCCCCCTGCTGTTGGCGCGCGAAGCCAAACATCCGGTCGCGGATGTGTTTGGCATCTGGGTTCTGGAGCGATTGTTCGATCTTGCCAGCACCGCGGTTCTTGCCGCGGCAGGATTGATCGTTTTCACCACGCGGTCGCCCTCAGGAGAAGGAGCCGGGAGCCTCGAAACTGCTACGAAGAGCGCGGGTTCACTCCTTGCTTTCGGAGTGTTCGCCGCTGTGATGTTGCTCCTCTATTTGCGTGTTCACGGTTCAGGCATGATCGAGCGAAAGTTGGGGGCCTGGCACGCCGCGCACGGATGGAGGGGAACGCTTGCGCGCATCGTGCTGGGATTTGTACGCGGCATTCAGACCATTCGCACCTGGGGAGATTTTGTTTTGGCCACGCTTTACTCCGCTGCCCACTGGACTCTTGTCGTGGTGATTTATTACCTCGTGGCGCAGAGTTTTGGCGGGCGGTTGGCGCAATTGAGCTTGAGCGACAATATGCTGATCCTCGTGTTCACGATGGTTGGCTCCGCAGTGCAGTTGCCTGCCGTGGGGGGCGGGTCGCAGGCGCTGACAATATTTGCATATACCAAGATTTTTGGAGTAGAAAGTGAACCAGCTGTGGCGGCTGCGCTGATCGTGTGGCTGGTCACCTTCGCAGCTTGCAGCCTGGCGGGAGTTCCGCAGTTGATTCGAGAAGGGCTCTCGTTGGGCAAACTGCGGCAACTGGCGAAACAAGAAAAAGAGGAACTTGCGGAGATTGCGGCGGGTCTGCAGCAAAGCACCCGGCCGGGAGATGCCCTCGAGTGAAGTGTCCTTTTTGCGGTCATCTGGATGACAAGGTAATTGACTCGCGCGAAGGGCGCACGGGAGACACCATCCGGCGGCGGCGCGAGTGCCTGAAGTGCGAACGCCGCTTCACCACCTATGAGCGCATTGACGAAATTCCCTACATGGTCATCAAGAAGGATGGCCGGCGCGAACGGTTCGAACGGCAAAAGATCTTGCAGGGATTGCTGAAAGCGTGCGAGAAACGTCCAGTTCCCACACCCAAGCTGGAAGCAATCGTGGATGAAATCGAAGGCGTGGTGCACGACGCCACGGAGCGCGAGCTGACCACCACGGAAATCGGAGAAATGATCATGCACCGGTTGAAAAAGCTGGATAAGGTCGCCTACGTGCGCTTCGCTTCCGTGTACATGGATTTTAAGGACGTGCAGGAGTTCATGTCCGAGCTGAAAAATCTTTTGAAGGACCGCACGAAAAAATAGCCGGTTAACCGCTGGCATTTGACGGTCCACAACCAGCCCTTCACAAGTTTCGGAACTTCTTTAGGTAAGAAATTCAAACATGGAGAAACCGGCATGCGGAAAACTTGGGCACTTCTTGGCGCGGGAATTTTGATTGCTATTTTAAGTGTGGCAGGCGCCGGGGTACTGACTGCCAAAGTCTCGGGAAAAGAGGCACCGGCTTTCCGGCCGGAAGACATTCGCGCGCACGTTAAATTTCTCTCGAGCGATTTGCTGGAGGGCCGCGGAACAGGCGCGCGCGGCGGCGACATCGCCGCCGATTACATCGCCACGCAATTTGATCTGGATGGGCTGAAGCCTGCCGGCGACGGCGGCACTTATTTTCAGAGAGTGCCGATGGTCGGCGTGGAAACGATGCCGGACACTACATTTCAGCTGGTCCCGGACAAAGGCGAGCCGCTAACTCTGAAAAACCTGGACGAATACGTCGTGAACAACGAAAGACAGACGGAAATTGCTGATATTGATGCGCCCATCGTTTTTGTGGGGTTCGGCATCCGGGCGCCGGAATACAAATGGGATGATTACAAGGGCGAAGACATGAAGGGCAAGGTCGCTCTTATCTTTGTGAACGAGCCACCCTCGAACGATCCCAATTTTTTCAAGGGAAAAGCGCTGACGTACTACGGCCGCTGGATGTACAAGTTCGAGGAAGCACCGCGGATGGGCGCCGTTGGAGCGCTGGTGATTCATCGGAGCGATCTCGCCAGCTACGGCTGGCAGGTGGTGCGCAACTCGATGGGAAAAGAACGCTCGTTCCAGAAACTCGATGGCGCGCCCAAACTGGAAGCGGCTTCGTGGGTGCAGTGGGACGTGGCGCAGAAAATCGTGGGAATGGCGGGGCTCAATCTCGATCAATTGTACGAACAGGCGCAATCGCGGAACTTCAAGCCAATTGAACTTCCGGTGCATTTGAAAGCGCATATCGTCAGCGAATTACATCCGTTTGTTTCGCGAAATGTCGTGGCCAAACTGGAAGGCTCCGATCCCAATCTCACACATCAGGCGGTGATGTACACGGCGCATTACGATCATTTGGGCATTGATCCGTCATTGAAAGGCGACAAAATTTTCAACGGTGCCGTGGACAATGGCACGGGCTGCGGAATTTTGCTGGAGCTTGCGCGCGTTTGGGCCGCATCGCCGGCGCGTCCAAAACGATCCATCTTTTTTGTCTCAGTGACCGCCGAAGAGCAGGGCCTGCTCGGCTCCGAATATTTTGGAAAGCATCCGCCGATTCCGGATCATGATATTTCTTTGGACTTGAACTACGACGCGTTGGCTCCCATCGGCATTCCACAAGAAGTGGAAGTGACCGGCGCAGAACGCACAACGTTTTATCCCGTGGTTGAAGAAGTTGCGAAGGATTTCGGTCTGGCGATTCGCCCCGATTCGCAACCTGGCGCGGGCCACTATTACCGCTCCGATCATTTCAGTATGGCGCGCGTTGGCGTTCCGGGGTTTTCGATCAGCGAGGGCGTGAAATATGAAGGACATGATCTGGCTTGGGGGGAAGCGCAGGCTGCTGATTACGTGAAGAATCATTACCACCAGCCGAGCGACGAATTTCAGCCGGATTGGGACTTCGCGGGACTGGCAAAAATGGCGAGCTTTGGATACGAGCTCGGATTGAAAGCGGCGGATCAGCCAGCGGAGGTGCAGTGGCAGCCGGGGGACGAGTTTGAGGCGGCCCGGAAGCTTGCAGAAAAATGACCGGTGGTCAGAATTGACCCGCGGTCATATATGACCGCGGGTCAAGTTTGACTTGGGGGGCAAGTTCCCACAAGGCGTCCGCTCATCGCGGCCAGACGCCGGCGGTGAACGACTTCAAGGTGTGGAAGCCCAGTTTCTCGTACAGCTGTACCGCGGTGTGGTTGGCACTGGTCACCGTCAAAGTCAGTTCATGGAATTTGAGTCCGCGGAGAGCGTCGCAAGCCGTCAGCATGAGCGCGCGTCCCAGGCCGTGGCCTTGATGGCCGGGAAGGACGCAAAGCTGGGTGGTGTGGCCCACGCCTTGGGAAACTTCGCTGGTCAGCACGGCGCCGATCAGATCGTCGCTCCCCGGCTCATGTAATACAAACGAAGCTCCGGGAACGAACTGTCCGCATCCTGGAAGCAAAATGATGTTTTTCAGGAAGCGCAGCGCGCCCGCCTTGCTGCGGTACTGATCGTTGATGTCGCCGTCGATGTGATTCGCATAGGCGAGATAGATCAGTTTGGCGCAAGGATCGAAATAGCGGTCGTGCCAGCGGGAAAGTCGCAGCCCAACGGTGCCGATTGTCGCCTCCTCCTTCATCTTATACAAGTCCAGCAGCATGAATTGCCGGGTGTGAAGCTGGAATCCCTGAGCGATGAGCGTCTCGTCCACCGGCCCGCCAAACGGCATGAGCTGAGCTTCGATGCGTGTCAAGTGGGGAATCGCGCGCAACCCGAACAGCAAATCCTCGAGCAATTTTCGCGCGATGGTTTCCTGGTCGAATTCCGGCGAGACGTACAAGCCGCCGATCAAGCCCTTGTGCTCTTCCAGGACGTAGAAGGTGTAGCCGGCGGCGACTCCGTTTTCGTATGCCACGCAGCCGGAAAGCGCGTGCGCCTGGAGGAAGCGCTTGATCAGTTCGAGCGCGCCGCGATAATCCCAATGCAATTCGTCGCGCCAGTGCATGGCCTCCTCTTCGAGGAGAGGGTCCAATTGGCGAACTGTGGTTTGCCGCAGATCAGCGATTTTCATGAAGGATCGGGATGCGTGCAGCCCCCGCTGCGAGACCCTATCATAGCCCAACCCCGGATGCATTCCGCGCGGCGGCAGGCCGGAAAGATATTCTTGCGACACACGGAGAGGAGCAGCCTCCGAACGGGAGCAAAACCTGTGTTACGCTGTTTTTGCATGGCAAGGGAATCGTGAGGTCACGCAAACGACGCGCTGCTGCGGTCAATACCACGCATGTCCATCCTCTTTGAACTGCGTTATCCAACCAAGTGGTACACGAAGGCATTCACGGCGATTGTCGCGGTCGCTTTCTTCGCGGGGCTGGCGACACTGGCGATCGCGGGATTCCTGGTGTACCGGATCGTGAAGCCGCAGAGAACGAGTTCCGAAATCAACGTTCAAAGTTTCCCGGGCCGTCCCGAGATTGTGGATTTCGACGTTCCGGGTATCGGTAGCCGCGAGGGGTGGTTTTTCCCCGGATTGCTGAAAGCGCCGACCATCGTTCTTTGCCACGGATACGAATCGAGCCGCGGCGAACTGCTGACATTGGTTTCAGCGCTGCAGGACCATCAGTACAACGTTTTCGTGTTTGATTTTACCGCGCACGGCGCGAACGGCGGAGTGACCACGTTCGGATACAAGGAAGCGGACGAGGTGCGCGCGGGTCTGAATTACCTGTCCTCGCGGAATGACGTGGATGCAGGCAGCTTCGGCTTATGGGGGTACAATCTGGGTGCTTACTCCATCTTGCGCGAAGCGGAATCAGATAAGCGTGTTCATGCATTGATTCTCGATTCCGTCTACGACCAGCCGAGCCAGATGGTGAAATACGAAGTGGAGCAGACTGGCCTTGGCGGTTTTCCTTTCATGGCGCGGGCCGCGGAGTTCAGTTTCGAATGGTTGAATTACGATCATCGCGAGGATCCGCCGCTGACAAAGAATATCGGGGCACTGGCAGGAGTTCCGAAGCTATTTATCGAGGCGCAGGACGATCCGGAGCTGGCCCTCATCACGCATCAGATTTTTTTGAAAGCCCCAGATCCGAAGGAAGAGGCGGTGATCCCGCACGGAAATTTCGTGGAACTTTCCGATGATGACAAGCGCACCTACGAGAACCGCGTCGTGACGTATTTTCTACTGCATCTTCCCGCCACCGGCGGGCCGGTTCACTGAGCCGAAGCTTTCACAGACAATCACGGCAGGATAGGCAACGTAGGCAGGGCATCGAATGCCCGGCGTTTTGAGGCGCTGCATTTCCGACGGCGAAGTAAATATCCAAGCTGGACCTTCCACGTCCGGGCTCCATTCCGGCAGTTCCTTGTGAAAACGAAAGTTCAAGCTGTATTGAAATGATCGTTTCAAGTTGAAGACGTAAACCGGGGCTCCTGCGAATCTGGCTTGTAGTTGCGGAGTGGTGTAACTCGTGAAGTCAGCCGTGATGCCTTCGTCGAGGGCCCAGCGCGCAGTGCCGGTCAACGACCATGCAAGACAAACGACTAGAGCGATCACGCTCAGCGCGAGGCCAGATCGGGAGTAGTGTTTCAGGCCAAGGAGTAAGGCCGAGATCCCGCCAACGGTGAGGACAAGCAGAACATCGGCCACCTCATTGGGTGGTCTGGCGTCGATCGCAAAAGGGATTCTGGCGGCGCAAAAATACAAGACTACTGCCATTCCAATGGAGGTCAAGCCGGTGCCGATGACGATCCAGCGCAGTTTTTTGGCTGATGAGGTGAGGCGTCCAACAACACTTTGCGTGAGGAGCAGGAGGAACGGAGGGAGGGCGGGCAGGATGTACCCGGGAAGTTTGGACTTGGAGGCGGAGAAGAAAAGGACGGTGAAGGCGCTCCAGCATGCCAGGTAAAGAGCGCAAGAGTCCGCCTGAAGCGGATTATTGCTCCATCGTTTTGCAATGTCTCGAATGAAGGCGACCAATGGAACGATCCAGGGGAACATGGCCAACAAGAAAATAGGAAGGTAATACCAGAAAGGCTGGATGTGTCGGAATTCGGGCGTGAGGTAGCGCTGAAAATTGTGCTCGATGATGAAGACATGGAAGAAGGTGGGGTTGCGCAGCGCGCAAAGAATGTACCAGGGCAGGGCAGTGGCGCAGAACGAAGCGATGGCGACAGGATGAAGAAGGCGAAAGGCGTCGTGCCAGCGCTTGGTGAACAGAGCCCAGAGTGAAACCGCGCCGCCGGAAAGAATAATTCCCGCGGGACCTTTGGCGAGAACGGCGAGGCCGAGGAAGAATCCAAACAAAATTAGGGCGAACCAGGGAGTGCCCGGAAGGAGGGGAGTCTTTTCAGTGCGTGCGAGGCCAAGAGCGACAGCCGCGCAGACCATGGCGATGGTCAGCATCCCGCTGAAGGGCATGTCCGTGGCGGCCGCGTGGGAAAAGCCGATCATGCCGACGGTTGTAGGAAGCAGAAGCAGGAGCCATCGGGCCGTTTCCGCGCCGTAGGTGCCCCACGCAAACCACGCAAGCGCGAGCGTTGCGAAGAGTGCGGAGAGCGCACTCGGTAGGCGAGCCGATGTTTCGTTCACGCCAAATAATTTGAAGCTGGCCGCGGCTTCCCAGTAGTAGAGGACAGGCTTTTCGAACCAGGGCTTGCCGTAGAGCCGAGGAGTGACCCAGTCGCCAGTCTCGGCCATGGCGCGCGCAACCCACGTGTAGCGCGGCTCATCGGGACCGACGAAACCGATCGCGCCAAGATGGCTGAAGTAGCAGACATACAGCGTCGCGACGATGAGCACGCCCCAGCCAATGCGTGCGAAATGGGAAGTGCCCGCAGGATTAGGATTATCTGACGAGGAGCCCGGCGCCCTGGTTTGTGTCAAGGAGGTCTCTTTTCGCCTCGAACGTCTAACCGCGACGCTCTATCTTCTAGCATAATGTCCGCCGATGAAGGAATGGGTTGAGTTTGCGGCAGTCTGGCTGCTGTTGAAATTTCTTGGAATCCTGCCGCGGCCGGTGGCCCGCGCGCTCGCGACGGGTTTTACGCGGCTGCTTTTTCTTTTCCTTCCCAAGCTGCGCAGGACGGCGCTGTTCAACCTTCAGCTAGCTTTTCCCGGAAAGGATGCCAAACAGCGCCGGGACATGGTGAGAGGGATGATCCGCAGCCTCGCGTGGATGGCCGTGGAATTCGCGCGCTTTCCGCGCTACAACAAAGGCAACATCAAGGACGTAATCGTACTGGACGGGCAGGAGAATTTCCTTGCCGGGCAGCAGCGGGGCAAAGGAGTTGTGTTTCTGACGGGGCACATTGGCGCGTGGGAGCTTTCTTCATTCGCGTACGCTCTCTATGGTTTTCCACATTATTACATGGCTCGGCCGCTCGATCATCCCCTCGTCGATGGGCTGGTCAACCGATACCGCGGCCTTTCCGGCAATCAACCTATCTTCAAGAATGAATCCGCGCGGGTCATGCTGAAGACGATGAGGGACGCGGGCACGATCGGGATTCTGGCCGATCAGAACACCATGCGGGATGAAGGAGTGTTCGTGGAATTTTTCGGCAAGGCAGCCTGCACGACGACTGGAATCGCACGAATCGCACTGCATACCGGAGCCGCGGTGGTTCCCGCGTATTCTTATTGGGACAAGGAGATTGGCAAGTACCGATTGCGGTTCGAGCCGCAGCTGGAATTGATTCGCACCGAAGATGCGGAGCGCGATATTTTCGAGAATACGCGGCGCTTCGCTAAAGTCCTCGAAGGCATTATTCGCAAGTACCCGGAGCAGTGGGTTTGGGTCCATGCGCGCTGGAAGACTCGCCCAAAAGACGAACCGCCGCTGTACGATTTCTTGTGAGGCAAACATGCACCGCACCGCAAAAGAACTCGCTGAAGCTGTTCAAGCCACGCTGGAAGGCGAACCTGATCTGGAATTGCAGGGCGTGGCAGCGCCGGAGCGCGCCGGTTCGCGCGATCTGATTTACGTCGAGTCTGAGAAACACGTTGCCCGCGCCGCGGCTTCCGCAGCGTTGTGCGTCGTTGCGCCGCCAGGTTTCGTTTTTTCTGGGAAGACCGTGCTGCGCAGCGCGCAGCCCAAAGTTGCGTTTGCCAGGGCGGCGATGCTTCTGCGCGACCGGCCGCCTCTTGCCACGGGGATTCATCCCACGGCGATCATCGCGCCGCTTGCGCGAATTGCAGCCACCGCCAGCATTGGGCCGTACGCCGTCATCGGCGAAGATGCCCACATTGGGGAAGGAACGCAAATCGCGTCGCATTGCGCGATCGGCGCTGGATGCTGGATCGGGGAAAATTGCCGACTGCATCCGCGCGTAACCCTGTATGCAGGCGTGCGGTTTGGCAATCGCGTGGAAGTCCACGCGGGGACGGTGATTGGCGCGGATGGATTCGGATATGCATTTGGCGAGGGGCGTTACTGGAAATTTCCGCAGGCGGGGATCGTGGAGATTGCGGACGATGTCGAAATCGGAGCAAATACGACGATTGATCGCGGATCTTTGGATGACACGCGCATCGCTGTGGGCGTGAAGCTCGATAATCTGGTTCACGTTGGACACAACGTGCAGATCGGCGAGCATTCAGTGGTTGCTGCGCAAACAGGCATCTCCGGCTCCAGCGTTTTGGGGCATCATGTGGTTGTGGGAGGACAGGTAGGGATTGCCGATCGCTGCACTTTGGAGGACGGTGCGATTGCCGGCGCTCAAGCGGGGATTCCGACGGGAAAGACCATTCGCAGCGGCCAGACCGTTTGGGGAACACCGGCGCGCGAAATTGGCAAGTTCAAGGAAGCCTACGCGTGGTATGCGCGGCTGCCGGAACTTGCGGCACGCATCAAGGAATTAGAGGCAAAATTTGGCGGCTGAAGAGACGGGGAATCCGGGCTGGCGGCTGGTCGTGGTGGGCGGCCACACGCGCAGCATCGGCAAAACGCAGCTGGTCTGTGACATAATTACGGCTTTGCCGCAGAGTGCGTGGATCGCCGGAAAAATCACCCAGTATGGCCACGGCGTATGCGCGCAGAATGGCCACGACTGCGATTGCGCGCCGGACGAGCATATTTGCGCCATTAGTTGGGAGAGTTCGCAGGACTCCGGCACGGACAGCGCCCGGTTTTTGGCTGCGGGCGCGCGGCGATCATTCTGGCTTCGCACAAAACAGGGCTATCTCGCGGAAGGATTGCCGCTTTTGCGTGAAGCTTTTCTTGAGGCCAGCTCAGACGGAACTCGAGACGCACCGCTGAACGTCATCGTGGAGAGCAATTCGCTCCTGCAATTTCTCAAACCCTCCCTCTATCTTGCGGTGCTCGATTCCTCAAAGGCCGATTTTAAGGATTCGGCCCGATTGGTGCTTGATCGCGCGGACGCATATATCTTTCGCCGGGGACTGGAGGACTCGGGCGTCGCGAGACCTCCCTGGAGCGTGGTTCCAGAGCGCTTTCTACGGGAAAAGCCGTCTTTTCTGCAACGCGAAGGCGATCCCCTTCCGGAGCCGCTTCGGCAGTTGGTCAAGCGCCTGGTCGAGAGTCCAGTGCAGGCTTCCTGATACGATATATCCAAACAATTGTGCAACTTGTCCGTTGACCGGCTTGGGAAACCCGGCGATAATTACTTAGTACTCGGGCATATTTTGGGGTTGTCCGTCTACCCGCTCTGAGGGACCTGCATCTAAGGGGTCGGGGGTGCGCCGCAATGCCTGCCCGCGACAAGACTCTAAACGGGTGATTTGCTCTGAGGGGAGCAACAATGGCCTCATTCGCCAGAATGGGAGAAGAAACGGCTGTAGCTCCGGCGCCAATTCCGTCGCGGGAGCAGGAATGGTCGCGAAAGCTCACCGAAGCAATTGAGCGCGGCGCGGAACATCTTCTTTCTCTCCAGGATCACGAAGGCTTTTGGCTCGGCGAGCTGGAAGCCGATTCCACACTCGAGTCCGATTACATTTATTACTTGCATGTGATCGGCAAAGCGGACCCGGCGCGGATTGCCAAGCTGGCCAATTACGTCCGCCATAAGCAGCTTCCCGATGGTGGATGGAGCATCTATCCCGGCGGCCCTTCAGAATTGAACGCGACCTGCAAAGCCTACTTTGCGCTGAAGCTTGCCGGCGACGATCCGGAAACGCTGCACATGGCTAAAGCGCGCGAAACGGCGCACCGGCTCGGTGGCCTGGAGCGCACCAATTCTTATGTGCGATTCTATCTTGCGCTGGTCGGGGCGCTGGGCTGGGAGCTGGTTCCCGCGATCCCGCCCGAGCTAATGCTTTTGCCCAACTG